>Ga0209755_10007508_pt1 | contig 11797 bp, 12 predicted proteins | sample TergutCo191P1_FD_187301 | JGI IMG/M metagenome (GOLD analysis project Ga0209755, IMG submission 187301) | Cornitermes sp. P1 segment gut microbial communities from Petit-Saut dam, French Guiana - Co191P1 (SPAdes) (version 2) | ecosystem: Host-associated > Arthropoda: Insects > Digestive system...
TCCATAACTTTAATCTTGTTCTTAATATCAAACCTCTATCATGGTTCCACATCGGCATTCGTTTTGGTTTTGCTTCAGGGCAGCCGACATCAAAGGAAGTCGGAGATATATATCCATATCCTGTACAGGTCGTTGATGAAAATTTAATACCGCAGCTTGATGAGAACGGCGAACCGATAATCGTTCAAAAATACCGCCGCGATTCAAAGTATGACATAAACTATAGAACTCCCTGGGAGTTTCCGTTAGATATAAAATTTTCATTTTTCCCTGCTAACAGAAAAGGCAGGGCAAGCATGGAAATTTATCTTGCCGCGGAAAACCTTATATCGCTTTTTTATAAAAAGCCTGAACCTATTTCGTTTAACGAGTATACAGGTGTTATAGAAACAGGGGGCGGTCTTGACCTTTTCGATATGGCAATGCCGATGGTTTCTTTCGGTTTTAAATGGCGATATTAAAATAATTTTGATAATGACACTTTTCGTTCTAGGTAAAAGACGGTTGGGGCTGGTATTTATACTTTTATTAATATATTGTTTTTTATTTCATATTCTATTAAACCATCTTTATTTTTTCCTGAATATTGCATTCCAAGTTTTTCTAATAATTTTATTGATTTTATATTCTTTTCCTCTGTTTCCCCTACTATTTTTAATACTTTTAAAGTCTCAAAACCATAATTTATAATACATTTGCTTGCTTCCGTTGCATAGCCTTTATTCCAATAATCCTTATTTATTATCCAGCCTATTTCATATACATTTTTATTAATATATTCTTTAAATATTAAATGCCTGATTACCTTATTCACATCTTTTAGATAAATAGCATATATATTATTATTTTTTATTCCTTGTTCATTAATTAAATTTTCAACTTTATTATATGGCATTACAGGTTCAATGTATTCCATTACTATTTTATCAGATAAATATTCAAAAGCATCTTTTATATCATTTATGTTAAATAATCTGATAATTAGCCTGTTAGTTTCCAAATACATTAATCACGATTTTTTTATTTCATGGTATGAACGGAAGTTTTCCGTTTCGCCGTAATATTGCCCTTCGCCAAGATCAATCATTAATTCAAGAGCGTAATTAACAGTTTCACTGTTTATATTGGCAGTACGTTGGACTAATAAAACATCCCCTTTCTTTGTTGAAAATATATTACCGACACCTGTTTGTTTATAATTAGACAATTCAAGTTCTTTTGGTATAATTATATCATATTCCATATGATACTTTTGACCCTTTTTAACATTTTCTTCATCCGATCCCTGTACATAATCCAATGAATTATGCCCATTAATTTTATACGGGCAACAGAGTTTTTCTGCAATCCAATCTCCAGAAATCCAATTATCGTTATTTTCCATTTACCACTCCTTTTTTTACTTATTATTCATTCTACAAGAATATTGTTATATTGTAAATATCCAATTTTTATATTCAAATCCAATGTTTTTTATTTCGCATAACTCTCGATTAACAAAAACATTGAACCATTGTCGTGGATTTATATGGAGTATGAATTAGAAAACATCATAGAAATATTTTCTAATCAAATAATTCTGCCAGAAGCCCGATAAAGTTCCTGGGATTTAGTTTATACAGAATAAAAGGGAGAATCTGGATACGAGTACATGAGAAACCGTTTGAACGGTTCAAGAAAAGGCTGAAAGCCATAACGAGCTGGAAAGTTAGAGCAGATTTGGAGGAATTAATCAGATATATAAACGGCTGGTTAGCTTATTTCCGTATCGCTGATATTCGGTCAATGCTGTAAACAGTCAATGAATGGTTAAGACGGCGGATACGGCAGCTCTACTGGAAATGCTGGAAGAATGTGAGAACGCGATTTAAAAACATGATTAACTTAAAGATACCCAGAGACAAAGCATGGCAACGGGTAAACAAAAGAGGTTATGAGGTTTGATTCTATCGGGAATCTTTTCAATTCCCCTTAGCTCAATCTACTTCCCCAACATATTCTTCTTCCAATCCTTCCAGGCTTCATTACGGGTAGGTATCTCGCGGCTTCCCCAAAAGTACCAACGCGGCCGGGTCACCTCGTAAAAATAATGCTCAAAACCAGAATACATCCAATGACTGCCGCCGTCGGAAGGTGCGCACCAAAGATTATCAACTTCCCTAGGAATTGGATAACAATAATCGTCTTTCGGGAATTTAATTTGATAATTAAACAAATCGCGCTCTTTGGCTCTCATAGATGAGTGCCATTGTTTTCTCCATAGTTTATCCACACCGGAACAAATTGTGGAGCCGCAATGTTTTTTGTAAGACCTTGACATTTTCTAATCCTCCTTTGAGAACTAGAAAATATTATTCCTCCAAATTGTTTTTATCATATTATCGCACCTCGTCTTTTAATTATTATTGAGCGGATATGAACCGTCTTTTATCCGCACGAGAAATTGTATCATAAGATTTGCTTTTGCGCATCCGGCAGGAGCAATCAATTTTTCCTTTTGAAAAACATCCCGGATTCTGCACCAGGCGAAGACATATTCTTCTCCGCCAATTTTCTTTAGCATAGTACAGGTTAAATTAGAAAAATACATTGCGCATTCCATACAAAAAATATATAATCATCTCATGTACCATCCAAAATTAACATTATTCCTCGATCAGCTTAAAGAACTTTTCGATGAAGTTGATTCCTACATAGAAGATATCTACGGTGACAGATACCCATTGCGTCCCACACGTCCTAGCCGGGGTGAAACAGCCAACCCGGAAGCGGACGGTCTCTTCAACATTGGCGCTAACTTTACACCCGGTTTTATATCAGAATTGGGACGCGGCTACATAATTGACGTATCAATAGCCACCCTTGAAAAAGTTGAGGATGATGTGCGCCGTGAAATCTACGAGGCTGTAACAGAAAAAATTAAGGAACTATTACCTCATTATTTTCCGGAACGGGAACTGACAGTTCAACGCGACGGAAATTTTTTCAAAATTCAAGGCGATTTTAGCCTTGGCAGTATTTAATACACATATTAATCAATCCATGTTAAAATGAAAATTGTTGACAAATCAGTTTTTGTGCTAGAGAATTATTTATACCCAAAATCAGGAGGATTATATGGCTATCAGAGAATTGATTGAAAATACAATGAAAAAGGGAGACGGCATTTTCCGCCTGAATCCGAATTTTATTCCCAGGCCATTTGGAGTTGAGGGTAGACGCTTACGGCTTCATCCTGATGATTACTTTGCCTACGGTCTTGAGCGAGGCTCAATTAAAGAGCGATGGATGGCTTCTACAAACATTGCCCAAAACGGACCGCTCGCTGGTTCTGCCGAGGGGTTAAGTTTCGTTGCTGTTGATTACGGCAGCGATGAAAAATTCAGTCTAAAAGAAGCAATCGAAATATTCGGAGCGGACATAATAGGAAAGGAACTTATGGAAAAATACGGAGGCTTCCCCGTATTCTCAAAGTTCTATGATTTAAAAACGCCTCTCTTTCACCATCTGCATCTTGATATGGAAGCCGCTGCCCGAGTCGGAAAACTCGGCAAGCCGGAATGTTATTACTTCCCCCATCAGTTCGCGAGCCACACAGGCGAAATGAACGCGACTTATTTCGGCTATGATCCCGACACTACGCCTGAAGAAGTAAAGAAGCGCCTTCGTGATTACAACAAGGGTGATACGCGCATTACTGAACTTTCACGCGCATGGCGGATCGAGCTTGGCTCGGGCTGGTACTCTCCCGCAGGCGTAATACACGCGCCGGGCTCTGTGATGACATACGAATTAAACTGGAACGGGGATGTCAATTCGGTACATGAAAACGTAGTTTCAGGCGTTACATATCCGCGCGAATTTATGAACGGCGAATGTCCCGCGGATAAGAAAGACGATATCGATTATATTTTCAGTTTGCTGGACTGGGAGAAAAATACTGACCCACATTACAAGAAACGTTTTGGCCGCCCACCCGTCACAATTGTAAAAAACGCGGATTACGAAGAGAAGTGGATCTCTTACGCGAACGACGGCTATTTCAGCGCGAAGGAACTTTCCGTAAATCCCGGAAAGAGCGTAACTTTAAAAGAACCCGCGGCACACAGCGTAATTTTCATTCAGGGGCACGGCAGGTTCGGCGCTTATCACTGCGAAGCGCCGGGTATGCTTCGTTTCGGTCAACAGAGCGCGGATGAGTTCTTTGTATCTGAAGACGCGGCTAAGAAGGGAATTGTAATCACAAACGCAAGTCCTGTGGAACCGCTGGTGATGATTAAGGGTTTTGGTCCAAATCACCATGATACTCCGTAGAGGAAAGCTTCATTTTTATGGACTCGACAGAGGTTCCTGATTCTCCGAAAGATGCGTAATAGTAGTAACCAACTCCCAGTAGAGCTTTAGCGTTTCATCGTCAAGCTGATAACCTCGTTCTGAAAAAAGCCTGATAATGGCGGCATATACCGGATGATTCGCCATCTCAATTTTAAAATCTTTAAATTTCTTTTTAAGCCGTTTTACGGTTTCTTTTTCTTCTCTTCCTCTCGCGCTCTCTAACAGAATTCTGTTTGCTTCCAGTTTCCGGTAATATTCAAGTTCTGTTTCATCAAGATGGCGTTTCTTTTCTTCAAGCCGATCGAAGAATTTCCTTTCACTTTCTTCAAAAATACGTTTGCTTTCCTCAAGCCGTTGAAAATATTTTCTCTCGCCTTCATCCATCTGCTTGTTAATGGATTCCTGCCTTTCATAAAGAGCGGTAAAAATTTTTTCGATTAATTCATCGCTTAACTGCATCAGTCTACTTGCCTGTTTTGGTTTTTTCGCAGAAAAACTCCCACGCTTCTTTGTCGGTGTATTTATTATGCACAATTTTCCCGACAGCGTCCGCCATCGCGGCAGGATGATAACTTTGAAAAATATTTCTGCCCATATCAAGACCGCGGGCTCCGCCCTGCATTGATTTGTACGCCATTGTCAGCGCGTCTTTTTCGGTAAGTTTTTTGCCGCCTGCCACAACAATCGGTACGGGACACGCGGCCGCGATTTCCTCAAAGTCGTCGCAGTAGTAAGTCTTTACGATATGCGCGCCAAGTTCCGCTACAATGCGCGTCGCAAGTTTGAAGTACTGGCTTGTCCGCTCCATATTTTTACCGACGGCAATAACGCCAAGGGTGGGGATGCTGTAACGAGCGCCTGCGTTTATCACTTTGGAAAGATTGTCGATGCTGGAAAGCTGTCCGTCCGCGCCGATAAAAGTCTGCACCGCCATACAGTCGGCGTTCATGCGGATTGCGTCCTCAATGTCTACGGAAACAAGCTCATGGCTGAGATCATCGTTCACCATTGACGAGCCCGCGGAAACGCGCAGCGCGATGCCCTTTCTGAAATTGGGTTTGACGCAGGTTCGCAGCGCTCCCCTCGTCGCCATTAAAACATCAACATGATCTATCAATTGAGGGATGAGAATATCCAGCCGTTCAAGTCCTGAAACCGAACCCATGAAATACCCGTGATCAAAGGCAAACATCACCGTATTGCCGCTTTTGGGGTTGAAAATGTTTGTCAGATGCTTCTTCATTCCCCAATCAAGATTCGCGGCTCCCTTTACGTGAAAATTACCGTTTGTCTTGAACGGAACATCGGTATAATAATTTTTCTCAATTTTATTTCCTTCTTTATCAGCCATATATTCCTCCAAAATATTTTCTTTACATATTATAATATATAAATGTATACTAATACAACATGAAAAGCGGAGGGATTATGTCAAGCTATCTTATGGCAATTGACGCCGGAACAGGCAGTGTCAGAGCTGTTATTTTTGATATTGAAGGCAACCAGATAGGATGCGTCCAGAAAGAATGGAGGCATTTGGAAGATCCTGCATATCCCGGCAGTATGAATTTTGACTGGACTGTGAATTGGCGTTTAACATGTTCATGTATAAAAGAAGTTATCTCGAAAACCGGAATTGACTCAGGAAAGATCGCGGCTGTTTCCACTACCTGCATGAGGGAAGGAATTGTTCTGTACGATAAAAACGGACAAGAGCTCTGGGCTTGCGCCAATGTTGACGCGAGAGCGAAGGATGAAGTAACTCAACTTAAACAAATTGACCTAAATCTTGAAAAGGATTTGTATTTAATATCAGGACAAACTTTCGCTCTCGGCGCTTTGCCCCGGCTTTTATGGGTAAAAAATAAGCTGCCTGATGTATACGAAAAAACCGCGCGTCTCGGGATGATTAACGACTGGATTATATTCCGCCTTTCCGGAGGGGAACTTTCGCCTGACCGCTCAGGAGCGGTCAGACCCGGCGGATGTTCCGGTACGCTTGCTGTAGAGCCAAGTAACGGTTCGACCACCGGTCTTTTCAATCTGAAAACCAGAAATTGGGACATTGAGATAGCCCGACGCTGCGGCCTTAAGGACGATATTTTCCCCGAAGTAAAAGAGTGCGGAACTGTCGCTGCCAAAGTGTCTAAAAAAGGAGCCGAGCAAAGCGGCTTGCTTGAGGGAACGCCTCTTGTTACAGGCGGCGGAGACGCTCAGCTTGGCACAATCGGCGTTGGCGTTGTCGAAGAAGGCGAAGCCGTTGTTTTCGGTGGCAGTTTCTGGCAATACGAGTTTAATACGGCCTCGGCTGTCTGCTCTCCAAAATGCGATGTACGCGTTAACTGCCATGCAATGAATGACCTGTGGCAATACGAAGCGATTGCTTTTAATCCAGGGCTTGTCATGCGCTGGTTCAGAGACGCTTTCTGCGCAGAAGAAAAACGTCTTGCCGCCGAACAGAACACGGACGCGTACGCCATTTTAGACAAGGCTGCCCTTTCAGTTCCCGCGGGCAGTTACGGAATAATCTGTACTTTTTCCGATGTGATGAACTATATCAACTGGAAACACGCGTCTCCCGCGTTTTTAAACTTTGAGCTTGAGCCTGAAAAATACAGCAAAGCCTGCTTTTACCGCGCCATCATGGAAAACGCGTGTTTGGTGACATTAGGCCATCTGCGGCTGGTAGAAGAAGCGACAGGGAAAAGACCGGGAAAAATAGTATTCGCAGGCGGAGCCGCAAAGAGTCTTCTCTGGCCGCAGATACTATCCGATGTTCTCGGAATTCCTGTTGATGTGCCGGTTGTAAAAGAGGCAACCGCTCTCGGAGCCGCGATAATGGCAGGCAAGGGAATTGGCTTGTATTTAGGCGTAAAAGACGCCGCCCGCTCCATAGTAAAGATTGAAAAGACGTTTTCACCTAACAAAGAAAACCGCGAAGTATACGAAAAAGCGTATCAGAATTGGCAAGCCGCGTATCAGCCATTGTTGCGATTGAGTGATAGCGGAGTTACGAAGCACATGTGGAGCGCGCCGGGGCTGTGAAAAATATAAGGAGGAAATATGTTTATTGTTGATGAGAAAGACAAAAAATACCGTTTTGGCGATTCAGGGCCTAAGTATTTATTGCAGGGGCCGCGTATGAATTTCGCGCTTGTGCAATTTATGCCCGGGCAAGATTTTCAAGCGCATTATCATGAAGTTATGGAAGAAAATTTTTTTATTCTTGAAGGAGTTGTCACTATCTATGTTGACGGAACGCCGCATGATCTTCGCGCGGGACAGTTCATTCATATTGAACCGGGAGAGGTGCATTATGTCGTTAACAAATCCTCTTCTGTGGTGCGCATGACTTCCGGGTTGGCGCCGTTCAAGGAGGGAGACAAAGTTGAGGTGAGTAACCCTCCTGAACATACAGTTTAAAACCTGATTCTCGCTGCCACTCTCGCTCCAATCACAACCATGTTATACTCATTAATATCAAAAGTCTGCAGGCTGAAAAGCGGCTTCGGCAGCGCAGGCTGCTCTGAAGTTGATGTTCTGCTGTTTGAGTGTCTATACATATTATTCAATCTCTCGATATCAATAACCCATGTTACCGAGGGTCCGGCGGCAATACTGAATTTTCCAAGATTAAAACCGAAATACGGGATAAAACTATTATAACTTAAGGTTGATTCCATCCATGTTGAATAAGACAACAGCTCCGGATTAAAATAAAATATGTTACCTATAGGAAGTATCGACCCCATTCCAAACCCTGTGGCTAAGTTATCCAATGTAGCTTCATCAGTTTGATTATAAGCCAGATTAAATGACGTGTAGAATTTTTCAACCCCTGTTTTAATTCCGATATTGTATGTAAAAAATTCCGAGAAGTGGTATTCAATGGCCTGATATCCGCCGTTTCTTACAATGGAAAGAAAACCTATGGGAATTCCCTTGATGCTGTCCGCGTAATTTACAAAGCCGATTTGAACTCCGTTTATATTTTGAGCGGCAATATTAACAAACCCAAACTGAGGGCCGGTCATTTCTTTTACAGCAATATTAACAAAAGCTGCTTGAATACCCTTTGTTTCGCCAACAGATGTATTTATAAAACTTGCCTGTAAACCGGAAAAATCTCCTCTCGTTGTATTTACAAAACCTGCCTGAAGACCATTAAAATTTCCGCCTGTAGTGTTTATAAAACTTGCCTGCAAGCCGTCGAAATTTTCCGTATTCAAATTTATAAAACCAGCCTGAAAAAGTTTGTGGCTTCCAATTCCGAAATTAATAAACCCAACTAAAGGAAACGGGAAAGGTTCATACGCGACATTAACGAAAAACGTATACAAAGTAGCCGGAGGCAGCATGCCTGTAAAGAGCGCCGAATCGGAAATATCATCCCCTCTCCGGCGCGCCGGTTCTGTTCCTATTCTGACAAAATTATTGCGCGTAACAACAGTACGGCCCCCTTCTGTGAGTGTAACCTCGGCGCGTAACAGATCGCTTCCCTGCTGCAAAGTAATGCTGTAAAAACCCGGTTCAAGCCCCAATTCAAGCGGGCGGACAGTCTTTGTAAGTTCAACGATAAGATGATCGTTTGAGTTACGGATGGAAAGCCTTCCTGTAAGATTTTCATCAAACGCTATGCTTGCGGAAGTTTGATTAACATCTGTGAGAACTAAATCGCCGGTGCCGCTTATCTGGATGTCGTAACTTGGATGCTGTCTTCCATGCATCGAAGTTTCCGTTCTGGCAAGGGTATCCGCGTAAGCATAGCGGTATAGCTCGTTCAGCGTTACCCGCCCGTCACCGACAGAATCGGCGGCTCCGCGAAGACCCGCGACAAGAGAATGCGTAAAATAAGAAGCGGCAATTCTGTCCGACTCCTGAGAAGCTTCGTTCGCGGAACTTGATGTCAGAAAAGCGTAGCCTTCGGCGGTAAAGGAGCTGTCAACAAGAAAAGGCACGGTTTTCTCACCGCCTTTAAGGCGTGTAAACGCGCCGGAAGCGCATGAGTCAAGGATTACTATTTTCATATCGGAAGGTATACTGTTGATTTTATCGCGAAGATCGCGGTAGGAATATTTTTCGCGGTTTAAAAGCAACCCCTCTTCATCAGAATGGCCTGAATAATAAAAGAAAACTTCGGTACGCCTGTTGGTTCCTTTGGCGTTGAGTACCTGCCGATGAACGGCGTCAATACGGTTATTTATTTCCCTGATAGTCGGTTCGGCGAGAAGGATTGCGTCATTGCCGGTAATTCCTCCCATCTCGGAGAAAACATTGATCATGGAGCGGGCGTCCGTTACCGCGTAACGGAGCATGACCCTCTCCCTGCCGCCGTTATTCGATCCGATAAAGATCCCGAAACGCCGCGTGGCATTATCAGGGGCGGAACCTTCACGCTTCGCGTTCTGCTGTGGTTCTGTCTGCGCGCCAAAAGTATAAGCGGTAGTTAGCAAAGAGAATAAAAATAAAAAAATAAACCTGACAGCTTTCATAATATAAACTCCTTTATATATACTTATTCTTTAATCAAAGTAAAAACTTTTACGTCATATTCGCTGAATTCTGCGGTACCCAGACGATTCGCGTCATTTGATTGTCCTTCGATCCGCCGGGCAAGCTGTTTTGCCGCGGTTAAAATATTTCTTGTATCCATTGGCGTATCACCCATAACAAAAAAGAATATTTCGTAAAGGGGAGCGTCATCCAGAGTATAGGCTTCATCAAGCGGAACATTCCTGCCTGAAACTAGTTGGGTATCCTGTCTTGTGTTATACGGATAGTGCAAAGTAACATGAGACCTTCCGTCTATTGAGAAAATAACACCGTATTTCTCGTTTAAATTGTCACCTAACACGCGGTAAACAAGCTGGACGGTATTTCCTTCACGAACACTTGAATGATCTATTAGCCTGATGCCTTCGCCCGCCATGTTTCCTCTTATATACACGCTGAGTTCAATGGAATTGTTATCTGCAATACCGCCGCTGAAAGCAGCAGTGAACGGCTCGCTGCCGGCTGCGCCCTTCATTCTGTCGCCGAATTCAATATGTGAGGAATTCTTAAGTACAAGCAAAGGAATGGATATAGAAAGAACTAAAACCGCGGCGGAAAAACCCCAGACAAGCATGGGTGCTGCGCGCAAGCGGTTTAAAATGCGGCGCGGAAAAGCGGATCGAGGCGATTTATTTATAATTCGATCTGAAGAAAAAAAGGCTTCTTGAGGAAATCGATGAAAGAAATCAATGTCGGCCCGATCTAAATCGGTAAGAACGGCAGATAGAGACGCGTCTTTTGCAATAGCTTCTTCAACACGGATTTTTTCTTCGACAGTGACTTCACCTATGCGGTAACGTTCCAGTAAAAGGGTTGAAACATGAAATTCATTCATAACATTTCTCCTTCTAATTTTATTTTTGCGCGGGAATTAAAAGCTATTAGTCTTTTTCGCACTCCGGAAATTGACATACCCATTACATCTCCGATTTCACGCAGAGTCATACTGTCCCTGTGGTACATAAAACAAATTGCCCTTGTTGATTCTGACTCATCCTGAAAAATGGCGTCCATGATCATGCTGTCCTCAACTCTGTTAAATTCCGGATCATCCGAACCTGAAGCCTCGATCTGATCATCATCACAATTATCAGCCGAAAATTTCCGCCGTCTTAGCTTATTCAGGCAGATATTGGTAGCTATGGTGTACACAAGGCTTGAAAGAAATTTGTCATGAAGCCGTTGATGATTGCGAAGCAGATTAACAAATACATCCTGAGACGCGTCCAGAGCTTCATCCTCATTTTTAAGTAAAAATAAACACCTGCGAAAAACCATAGGCGCGTATTTTTTATAGCAGTTTTCTATATCGATCTTCATAACTCATATATATACAACAAAAGAGACAAAAAAAAGTGCACTTTTTTATCCATTTAATTGTGTAAAAAGCTAATGTGGAAAAGTTGCGGAAAAAGTTACCGACAACGCCGCTATATATAGCGTCATTTTTACAGGTACGCTATATCTGGTGTAGGTGGCAATCATCAAAAAATCTTCGTAAATCTAAAATAATTGATATATAATGATATTGATGGAGGAATTATCATGCTGACAGATTTACTCAGTTCTCATAAAAGCGAATTCAGGGATTACACGGAACTTCGCGCTCAGGTAAACACTGTAAAAAGGGTATCTTTTCTTGCGGGAAATATGGTTTCTAACGCGCAAAGCTCTGAAGGCGGAGTGTCCGCCCGTGTGTACAAAGGAGGCACTTGGGGGTTTGCCTCCGGCGCTGAATATTCAAACGAAGGCGTAAAGAACGTGCTTGCTGCCGCAGCGGATAATGCTTTGTTTATGGACAAGCATGTAAACAGGAAACTCCCTGCCTTGCCCAAGGCGGCATCCGGTAAGGTTGATTTAAAAATAAAACCGGACAGCAATATACCTCAAAGTATTTTAATTGATTACG
>Ga0209755_10007510_pt1 | contig 11796 bp, 9 predicted proteins | sample TergutCo191P1_FD_187301 | JGI IMG/M metagenome (GOLD analysis project Ga0209755, IMG submission 187301) | Cornitermes sp. P1 segment gut microbial communities from Petit-Saut dam, French Guiana - Co191P1 (SPAdes) (version 2) | ecosystem: Host-associated > Arthropoda: Insects > Digestive system >...
TTTTGACGCCGCTGTTAATTTTTACAAGGATGTTCTCGGGCTTAAAGAAAAAATCATGTGGATGATGGGGGACACCCCGGCAATAATGTTGGAGATGTCGTGCGGTGGGATAGTTGAAATATTTGGCTTGGGCAGTGACGAGGAGGAGTTAAGCCCGCGCTGGGTACACATGGCGGTGGTTGTGGACGATATTCCTGCTGTGTACAAAAAAGCCATAGAATACGGGGCAAAGCCCTTGGTAGAGCCCGATAAAATGATTATACAAGGCAAAGAAAAAGCACTGGAAACAGAATATGCCTTCATTCAAGGTGTTGCCGGTGAGGTGTTTGAATTCATAGATGAAAAGGAAGTCGTAAACTAAATAACTTTTTTATCGGTGTCGGCAAATATATTTAGAAATCAGGTGCGCTGTGTTTAGGGGTTGCAGGTGGCTGTGGGGAGTTTGCCGTCCAGCAAGGACTGAACAAGTCTGACAGACACCGAATCCCCGGAAATCCCTTTTGCTTTTGAGTAATTTGACGCTAAAAACGCCGCCAATGTTTTGCGGATTTCGATATTGGGATATCGCAGCGTATACATGTCTGTTTTTTCATTATAGTCCGCAATGGTGAGATATCCCGCTTGGTATAAAAGCGGAACCAATGTGATGGTGTTGTCCTTGTAGTCTGCAAAGGCACCCGCGCTCATTTCGGCGCTTTCCACATCAAGTATGTCAACTTCTTTTGTTTCCAAATACTTTTGCAACAAGGACGGATGCCCGCTCATGCTCCAAAACGGCATAAAATCACCTGATGAGTCGAAATGGTTAAGCAACCCATAGGTGTTAAAAACCGCAACTTTGTCTTTTGTAAAAAAGTATCCGTCATAATTCGCCCTTAATTTTTCCAAATATTTGATTTTGCCACCGTATCGCGGAGCGAAGGCGTCTGTTTCATGTTTGAAATAGTTTTCAAGTTCTTCATATGTTATACCGCAGATATCGCAATATTCCGCAAGCATTGTAATGTCCTTTGGCTGGTTAAACCCCGAAAACATGCTTATCTGCGCAAATTTCGTGATACCCGTTACAAATACAAAACGCAGGTATCTATCGCTTCGTTTTAATACGCCATAAAACCCTTTTAATTTTTCCCGCAATTGCTCGTTGATTTCTTGTTGGCTTATTGTGCTTATAAGCGGAAAATCGTACTCATCAATAATAACAACCACCGAGCCGTGTTTTTCGAAAAGCGCGGCAATTACTTCCGTAAAGCGCTCCTCGATAAAATCACTCCGCTCCGCCACTATTTCATATTCCCTGCACACGGCGTCAAGTTGCCCGTTTAATGATTTAAGCAGCGCGGCCACGCCGTTATCGGTGTAATTTCGCGCGGACAAATCCAAATGAATTACAGGATGTTTTTTCCAATCCCAATCGGTTTCGTAAATATACAACCCTTCAAATAATTCCTTTTCACCCCGAAACAATGATTCAATTGTGGAGCATAAAAGCGATTTTCCAAACCGCCGCGGGCGCGCCAAAAAAACGGCTTCATAACTTGTCGCCATTTCGTATATATGCTTTGTTTTGTCTACATACACATCGTATTTGGCGCGAAGCTTACCGAATGTTTGCACCCCGCCAATCGGCAGCTTTCTTTTTTTCATGAAACCTGCCCTCCCGTGTTCATTCCCCGCCCAAAACCCGCAATACAAACGCGGCGTACATGGTTGTACCTATGGGAAGCGACGCTTCATCTATTGTAAATTTTGGGTGGTGGTGTCCGTAATGCTCAATTGTGTTGGGTTTTGCGCCTATGCCCGAGAAAAATGCGGGGGCGATTTTTCCGTATGCGGAGAAATCCTCGCCGCCCATTATGGGCTGCATTTCCTTGACATTAACATCGGGCAAAACGTCGGCGGCGATTTCTTTTACCATCGTATAGAGTTTATTGTCATTAATCACGGCGGAATAGCCTCTTACGTAATTAACGTCACAGCTTGCGCCGTAGGCGGAGCAAATGCCCTCGGTGACTTCGCTTATGCGCCGCTCCATTAAATCCCTGATTTCGGGCTTGTATGTGCGAACCGTGCCGCCTATCGCCGCTGTGTCGGGAATTATATTGTCCGCCGTGCCCGCGTGAAACATGCCGACGGTCAAAACGGCTCGTTCGGCTGAGGATATGTTCCGCGAAACTATATAGTTAAGCGCTTGCACAACCTCGGTTCCGACAAGCAAGGTGTCAATGCTTGCGTCGGGTCTTGCGGCGTGTGCGCCTTTTCCTTTTAACTTAATCGAAAAAAGGTCGGCATTGGCGTATACGGGCCCTGATGCCACAAGAATCACGCCCGCCGGGTCTTCGCCCGAAACATGGGAGCCGTAAAACGCGTCAACATCATCCAAAACCCCGGTTTCGATAATTTGTTTCGCGCCGCCGGGCTCGACTTCCTCCGCGTGTTGGAAAATAAACTTTACCGTACCGCTCAGGTCGTTTCTTAACCCGTATAAAACATCCACAGCCCCAAGCAACATGGCGGCGTGGCAATCATGCCCGCAGGAATGCATTACCCCGGGGTTTTTTGATTTAAACTCAACATCAGCTTCTTCTTCTATGGGCAAGGCGTCAAAATCCGCGCGAAGCCCCACGGTTTTCCCGGGTTTCGCGCCTTTAAGTACCGCCACAACGCTTGTTTCCGTGGGGCGAAGCACCTCAATCTCCGGGTAGGACGCAAGTTCTTTTACAATATAATTCGACGTTTCATACTCCTTAAACGCAATCTCCGGATACATGTGAAAATGCCTGCGCCATTTCACAACTTGCTCAACGTTCACCAATTTACGTACATCCATAATAAATCACCTCTCAAATTTTTATTGCGGGCAACCACAGGTCGCCCCTACGAAGGATTGTGTTTACTCATACACACTCCTGCCCTCATTGTCAATTGCCACGACAAGGGGCATTTCTTTTATTACCAATTTTCGGATTGCTTCCGTGCCGAGGTCGCTGTATGCCACAACTTCGGATGAAAGGACACATTTTGCCATAAGCGCCGCAACGCCGCCAACCGCAATCAAATATAAACCCGCGTGGCGCTTGATTGCGTCAATAACTTCAACCGCCCTTGAGCCTTTCCCAATCATCACTTTAAGCCCCGCGCCGATTAAATCGGGAGAATACAAATCCATGCGGCTTGCCGTCGTTGGGCCCACGGAGCCGATTGGTTTCCCGGGCGGCGCGGGACAGGGTCCGGCGTAAAACACTACCTGTCCGCTATAGTCAAAAGGCGGGGCTTCCCCACGTTTAAGGGCTGTAAACATACGTAAATGCGCGGCGTCGCGTGCCGTGTACACGTCTCCCGAAAGCGCCAGCACATCCCCGGCTTTAAGCCGTTTTATCGTCTCCGATGAAAAAGGTGTAGTGAGTTCCATTTCCCCCTCCTTAAATCACGGCTGTTTTATGCCGCGAAACATGGCAGCCGATATTCACCGCAACGGGCATTCCCGCTATGTGCGTGGGATAAGTGAGGATTTTTACGCCCAAAGCCGTGGTTTTTCCTTTAAACCCTGCCACGCCGATATTAAGCCCGTTTATTTTCCCAAGCAGGCGTTCCTCAAGTTCCGCCCAAAATTCATTCTCTGTTTTTGTCCAAAGCAAAGATAGCGCCTCCTTTGCCAGAAGCGCCGCTTTTTCCATTGTGCCGCCCACACCCACACCCACGACAATAGGCGGGCATGGGTCCGCTCCCGCGTTTTTTACCGTTTCTATAATAAAATTCTCGATTCCGTTTACGCCTTGGGAGGGCGTCAGCATTTTCATGGCGCTTTTGTTTTCACTGCCAAACCCTTTTGGCATAACCGTAATTTTCATTTCCGCGCCTTCAACAATGCTGTAGTGGATAACCGCCGGGGTGTTATCCCCCGTGTTTATCCGTTTTATGGGGTCGCTTACAATGCTGGAACGGAAATATCCTTCCTTGTAGCCCTGCCTTACGCCTTCATTTATCGCGTCGTCGCACAGCCCGCCGCTTACATGCACATCTTGCCCTATTTTTACAAAAACATCCACCATGCCCGTATCTTGGCACATGGGCATTCTTTCGTGTTTTGCAATGCGCATGTTTTCGATAATCATGTCAAGGGCGTTTCGGGCAAGGGTTTCGGTTTCCTCTTTCCTTGCTTTTATTAAACTTTCCCGTATACCGTCGTCGGCTTCTATGTTAGCCAAAATACAAAGATTCGCAACAGTTTTTGTTATTTCATCCGTCGAAATTTCCCGCGTCATGGTTTTCACCCAATCTTTCACCCATTTGGGTCATAGATACCGGGTCAAGGATTTTTCTTAAATTGTCCTCCCCGCCCAGCGCGTTGATAAGCGATTCGTTTTGCAAACAGATGTCCAAAGCGGTGGTTTTTTCCTCAAGGGCTATCCTTGCAATGGCACCTGCCCGTTCATATCCGATATAGGGTGTCAGCGCCGTCGCGATAATCGGGCTTTCCTCCACATAACTCTTGATACGGGCGCGGTTTTGCTCGCTTATTGTAATATGCTTGATACAGCGCTCGCCAAACACCTCAAAGGCGTTGTTCATCATGCTTACGGACTGAATCAAATTGTAAATGAGAACGGGTTGCATTACATTAAGCTCAAGCTGTCCCGCTTCCGATGCAAGGCTTACGGTAAGGTCGTTTCCGATAACCTGAAATGCCACTTGGTTTATCAGTTCCGGTATAATCGGGTTCACTTTCCCGGGCATGATGGAAGAACCGCGCTGGAGTTTTAGCATGGTTATCTCGCCCAGCCCGCACCGCGGCCCCGACGCCATAAGCCTTAGGTCGTTTGCGATTTTTGACATGTTTATTACGCATATTTTAAGCGCGGCTGATACTTCCGTGAAACAGTCCGTGTTTTGTGTGCCGTCAACAAGGCTCTCGCAGCGCCGAATATCCTGCAAGCCTGATATCCGCCTTAAATGCCCGATTACTTCCCTTACATAATCGGGGTTTGCGTTCAGCGCCGTCCCAACCGCCGTGGCGCCAAGGTTTACGTCATACAGGTAACTTCCCGTTTTGCTTATTCGGTCAATATCGCGTTTTAATACCCTTACATAAGCGTCAAACTCCTGCCCAAGGCGTATGGGAACCGCGTCTTGCAAGTGGGTTCTGCCCATTTTTACAACGGTGTCAAATTCCACGGATTTTTCATGGAAAATATCGCAAAGCACACTCATTGTTTGCAACAGTTCGTCCAGCAATTTCCTTATGCAAATGCGCGCGGCTGTTGGGATTACATCATTTGTTGACTGGGACATATTTACATGGTCGTATGGGGATACAACCCCGTCCAGGCATTTTTCATAACCCATTTCCACAAGGGCAATATTAGCGATTACCTCATTCGCGTTCATATTAAGCGATGTCCCCGCGCCGCCCTGTATGGGGTCAACCACAAAATGCTCGTGGTAGTAACCTTCAATAATGGCGTCACATGCGTTTACTATATGTTTAAAAATCCCCGGGGCTTTCCTTTCAAGTTCCTTTTCGTTGGCATAAGCCGCGGCTTTTTTCACCATGGCAAGTGCCTTGATAAGCTCCGAATGTAGTTGATAATTTGTTATCGGAAAGTTTTCAAGTGCGCGGTGGGTGCTTATGCCGTAATACGCGCCTGGGGGTAAAATCACCTTTCCAAGGGAGTCCTCAACGGTTTTCCCCTGATGGAACTTTGTCGCCAATTTTGCCGACATTATCTCTGCCTCCTTAGTTTTGACTTTTTCAATATTCTAAGCTTTCTATCGCGGATTTCATAATGGGCAACCCTTGTTTGTACCTTATCATAAAAGCGTCAAAGCCTTTGCTGTCGTTCGGGTCGGGGGTCACGCGCTCTGCTTTTGCGGAAGCGAATACTTGATTGGCAAGAAATTCCTCTAATGTTTCATTTTTCCTGTTTAAATACGCCGCCAAAAGCGCGATACCCCACGCGCCGCCCTCTCCCGCCGATTCCATCACGGAAACGGGAACATTGAGCGCCGCCGCCATCAACCTTTGCCCCACGCCCTTTGTTTTGAAAAATCCGCCATGCCCCAGCAATTGCTCCAGTTGCACATCTTCCTTTTCGGTTAAAATATCCATCCCGAGTTTTAATGTGCCGATGGCGGAAAACAAGAGGTTCCTCATGAAATTGCCCAAATTAAACCTTGCGTCTGGCATACGGACAAACAGCGGCCTGCCTTGGTCAAGGTTTGTTATGGGTTCACCTGAAAGGTAATTGTATGATAAAAGCCCGCCGCAGTCGGATTCGGCGGAAAGCGCGGTTTTATATAAAGTCTCGTACAACTCTGTTACACTTGGTTTTTTGCCGAAAACCTCAAGGGTTTCCCCAAACAGTTTAACCCACGCGTCCAAATCGGACGTGCAGTTATTGCAGTGAACCATTGCCACGGGTTTGCCCGCCGGGGTAGTCACCATGTCAACCTCGACATACACCTTGCTCAGTTCTTTTTCCAACACAATCATTGTGAAAACAGACGTGCCCGCGGAAATATTCCCCGTGCGCTCCACTACGCTGTTTGTCGCCACCATGCCCGTGCCCGCGTCGCCTTCGGGCGGGCAGAGCGGGATGCCGGGTTTTAACACGCCTGTCGGGTCAAGCAGTTTTGCCCCGTCGTTTGTAAGTTTTCCGGCTACTTCCCCCGCGTTTAATACACGCGGAAGGATTGCGTCAACCGCAAGCCCGTTTGTCAGCGCGTTTACCTGAGTAATCATCCGAGGGTTGTAACCCGCGTTTTCTATCGGGAACATGCCTGACGCGTCGCCTATCCCCAGCACTTTTTCCCCTGTAAGTCTCCAATGTACATATCCTGCCAAGGTTGTAAGGAAGGCAATATGCGGAACATGTGACTCTTTATTTAAAATCGCCTGATACAGATGGGCGATACTCCAACGTTGGGGTACGTTAAAATCAAAAAGTCGGGTCAGTTCATTGGCGGCTTGCTCCGTGGTGGTGTTGCGCCATGTGCGGAACGGGACAAGCAGGTTGTCGTCTTTGTCAAACGCCAAGTACCCGTGCATCATTGCGGATACACCCATTGCGCCGACAGTCGTAAGCGGCACGCCAAACTGCATTTTTACGGATTCGGCAAGGTTTTGGAAGCTGTCTTGTATGCCCGCCCAAACATCCTTCAGGTCATATGTCCATACCCCGTCCGAAAGACGGTTTTCCCAATCATGATTGCCCGACGCGATAGGCGTAAAATCACTTGCGATAAGCACCGCTTTGATTCGCGTTGAACCCAGTTCGATACCAAGGAATGTATCCCCGTTTTCAATCATTTTTTTATAGTCCATGCCTGCCTCCAAGCCTTGCGGATTTTGATTTAAGTATAAACGAAATTGTGGGTAAGTCAATTTTTTCATGGGGTGCGCGGGGTATCAAGATTAAATAAATCGCAATTTGCGAATTTTGTGAATTTAGGAATAGGATTTTTCAGAGAAAATATGATAAAATGCCCGCCGAACACTATGCCAAGCACCCAAACGAGGTAAAAATGATAACCATTTCCATTTGTGACGATGAAACATCTGAAACCGCGTATCTTTCCGCCCTGCTGAAAAGCTGGGCGGCGGCGCGGGGAATTGAAATTCGGCTTTGCGGTTACGCGAGTGCCGAGGAGTTTTTATTTGATGAGAAAAAGTCGCCGCCGGATATTTTGCTTTTGGACATACAAATGAGCGGCATGGATGGCGTGGGTTTGGCGAAGGAATTTCGGCTTACGAATAAGGACGCGCAGATTATTTTTGTTACGGGTTATATGGAATATATTGCCGACGGGTATGATGTTGAGGCGCTGAATTATCTGATTAAGCCTGTGTCGGAGGAAAAGCTGTGCGGGGTGCTTGACAGGGCTGTGGAGAGGCTTTCGAAAAACGAGAGGGTGCTGGTTGTAAATAACGGCGGGGTGAGTATTCGTGTGCCGCTTAATGAAATCCGTTATCTTGAGGTGTTGCACAATTATGTTACAATCCACGCGGATGAGATTTTTAAGATAAAAAAGCCCCTTGCCGTGCTGGAAAAAGAGCTTGACAGCAGGTTTTTCCGCGCGGGGCGGTCATATATTGTAAACCTGCGTTTTGTGCGGAAAAGTACGAAAACGGAAATCCACTTGGCGGACGGTGTTGTGATTCCCCTGTCGCGCGGGCTGTATGAAGCGCTTAATCGGGCGATTATCGAAAATATGTAGGGGGCGTCGCCATGTTTTTTTTGTCAAGACTAATCGACCGCCGTATCGCGGCTTACCAAAAGGATTTAATTCGCATTCACTACGCGGAAGTTGAAAATATGTACAACAAAATGCGCGGCTGGAAGCATGATTATGCCAATCATATCCAAGCCATGAAGGGACACGCCGCAAACGGCGATTTGGAAACGATAGCGCGGTATCTTAATGAATTGGACAACGACCTGAAAACCGTGGAGTCCGTGATAAAAACGGGGAATAAAATGACGGACGCTGTTTTAAACAGCAAAATCTCGCTGGCGCAGTCCAAGGGTATAACCGTTTCGGCGGACGCGAATGTCGCGCTGGAGCTACAAACATCCCAGCTTGATTTATGCATTATTATAGGAAATTTGATGGACAACGCCATTGAAGCTTGCGCGGCACTGCCGAAGGACGCGCGGTTAATCCGTGTTTTTATGGAAATGAAAAACACCCAACTCTACATATCCGTGACCAACTCCGCCCCCGCGGGAAAAATGGAAAAAGTGGGCGGGCGTTATCTGACGTCAAAAGGCAAGGGCCATGGCTTCGGCTTGGTTCGTATCGACCATATAATTGAAAGGCACTCGGGCTTTATAAGCCGCAACAGCGAGGACGGTGTTTACACAACGGAAATCTTACTGCCGCAATAAGAATGTGAATACAACTTGCCCCCCAAAACAACATTTCATCCCCAAAGCATAACGGGGGTGTTTTTTATGGTAAAACAGAACCACCGCAACTTCTCCGCGCGGAAAAAATATATTCAAGAGGTGTGTTTATGGAAAATACCTACACAAAAAATTCAAATAAACAAAAGCCCCGTTATAATTTATGGCAAAACAGCGCATATATGATTTCCGCCGCGTGGACAATGAAAATGGGGAGCGTAATATGGTTTGGCATTGGGATAGCGGCAATGCTTGTGGCCACAAACGTGCTTGGGTTGCTGGTTGCGCCGCGCATTCTTGCGGCTGTTGAAGCGGGGGTTTCCCTTGGCGAGCTTGTGCGGATTATTTTACTGTTTTCGGGCGGTTTGCTTCTTGCGGGGCCGGCAGGGACGTACTTGCAGTCCAATGCCGTATTTGGCAGGATGTTTATGCGCGCCGCAATGATTTCGCGCATATCCGAGAAAATGGGTACAACAAGCTACCCAAATTTGGAAAACCAAAAAGTACGCAAAATGCTTGAAAGGGCAAGAACCGCCACAAACGAAAATTCCGCGTCAGCAGAGGATATTTGGCGGGTGCTGTCGGAACTTATGGAAAATATCGCGGGATTAACCATATACATTATTCTGCTGGCGTCAATGACCCCATGGGTGCCTACGCTGGTGCTTGTCACAACAATAGCGGGCTTTTTTGTCACAAGGCACGTAAACGGCTGGGGATACCGCCACCGAGACGAGTTTGCGGATTCCTCAAGGCGCATGTGGTATATCGAGGAAAAAGCAAGGGATACCACATTGGCAAAAGACATTCGGTTGTTTGGGATGAGGGACTGGTTAAACGACATCCGCAATGCGGCGTTCCATCTGCATCAATCCCTTGTGGCGCGGCGGGAGCGGGTTTATATTTGGGCAAATATTACAGAAGTGGTGCTGAATTTTGCGCGCAGCGGTATCGCGTATGTCTATCTTATCGGGCTTGTGCTGTACGGGGATTTGGCGGCATCGCAGTTTTTGCTGTATTTCATGGCAATCGGCGGCTTTACCATGTGGATAAACGGGATACTGGGCAATGTTTCGGAACTGCATGTCCACAGCTTGGAAATTACGGAATTGCGGGAGCTTTTGGAATATCCCGAGGATTTTACGTTTGAAAACGGCGTTCCATTGCCCCCCGAAAATAAGCCGTACCGGATTGAACTGCGAAATGTTTCATTCCGTTATCCCGGTGCGGAGTCCTGCACATTAAAAAACGTAAACCTGATTATAAACCCGGGAGAAAAGCTTGCGATTGTGGGGCTTAACGGCGCGGGAAAAACCACCTTGGTAAAGCTGGTATGCGGTTTATACGACCCCACGGAGGGGGAAGTGCTTTTAAACGGCGAAAACATAAAAAAATTCAACCGCCATGATTACTACAAACATTTTTCCGCGGTGTTTCAGGAATTTTCACTGTTTTCCACAAGCATTTTAGATAACATAACACAACAAGCCCTTGTGGACGACAATACCGAGTACCGCCAAGACATAAAAGACACGGAACTTCCCCCTGTGCCGCAAAAAGCGCTGGAAGCCGCCGCAAGAGCAGGCATAGCGAAAAAAATCGAAAGCTTGCCACGAGGTTACAGAACCCCGTTAAGCAAGGCTGTGTATGAGGACGGCATACACCTTTCGGGCGGGGAAACCCAGCGGCTGATGCTTGCCCGCGCCCTTTACAAGGACGCGCCGATTATAATTCTGGACGAACCCACAGCCGCCATGGACCCAATTGCGGAAAGCGATATGTATAATAAATACCATGAATTGACAGGGGCGCGGACATCCTTATATATCTCCCATCGGCTGGCGTCAACGCGTTTTTGCGACAGGGTTATTTATATCGAAAACGGGGAGATAACCGAAGAAGGTTCGCATGAGGACTTAATAAAAACGGGCGGGCGATACGCGGAGCTTTTTGAACTGCAAAGCCACTATTACAAAAAAGACGACGAACAAACCAAGGAGGGCGCGTAAAATGACAGAAAATAATCCCCAAAAAGCGACATTCAGCGAAACATTAAAGCTATCACTGCGCGGGTATAAATTATGGTGGAAGGAAGCCCCGACGTTTTTTGTGGCGCGGGCGCTTCATGGAATTGTTGAAGCCCTGTCCCCTTACGTAGGCATATTCTTGATGGCGCAAATTATTAACGAAGTAGCCGGAAACCGTGACGCCGACAGGCTTACCCGCCTTGCAATCGCATCGTTGGTTTCCGCGGTAATCCTCGGCCTTTTGAACGCGGGGCTTGAGCGCTGGAAAAATTACAAATTCGCGGGTTTGCGTTCTATCCACGACGGGCTTTTTTCGCGCAAATTACTGTCAATGGATTTCTTGGACGTTGACGCTTCCCATACACGGGAAAAACTGGTTCAGATTATGCAAAGCGCGAAATGGGGAATGTGGGGGCTTGGGAAATTGCAACAGATTTTTGGCGAATTTATCACGGGGGTGTTTAAGATTATCGGCGCCATAGCGCTTAGCGTATCCCTTTTCACCTTGCCCGTGCCTTACGAAGCGGGTGCGCTGACCATATTAAACCACCCATTGTTTATATTGGGGCTGATTATCCTGTTGTTTGCGGCTACATTTATCGCGCCGATTCTTACAAACAAAGCCAACGCGTACTGGTACCGTTTCCACGACGAACATAAATTAGGCAACAGGTTTTTCGAAGCCTTTGCATACTTTTGCTTAGACCGCGAGCGCGCCATGGATGTGCGTATCTACCGCCAAGACAGGCTTACCCGATATTACAGAATGGATAACAAAACGGATGTTTTCGGCCCGGAAGGGAAAATGGCAAAAGGTACAAGGGGCCCTATAGGTTTGTTACGCTCCGCCTCCATAGCGGTGG
>Ga0209755_10007511_pt1 | contig 11795 bp, 14 predicted proteins | sample TergutCo191P1_FD_187301 | JGI IMG/M metagenome (GOLD analysis project Ga0209755, IMG submission 187301) | Cornitermes sp. P1 segment gut microbial communities from Petit-Saut dam, French Guiana - Co191P1 (SPAdes) (version 2) | ecosystem: Host-associated > Arthropoda: Insects > Digestive system...
CAAGCTGAGGCTCGCTCAAATCCAAAGCGTCTTTCGCACGATGAAGTTTTTGGCCCGCTTCGTCAAAAAATAGCAGGGTATGTGGGTTAGCCAGAAAATGCATGAGATAAAATACCTCCCGTCTTTCCAGCAGGAACTTAATGCCATAGTGGAGTACATTACCTTTACTTTAGAAGCACCACGAGCCAGCCTAAATTTACTGGATGAACTGGAGAAAGCTGTCGAGAACCTAAAAAATTTTCCACTTGCCCATAGATTGTACCGCCCTGTCAAGCCAATCTCGACCGAATACCGAGTGTTGACGGTAAAAAATTATCTTGTGTTTTATGTCGTTCTTGAGGAGACCATAGAAATACATCGCATTATTTACAAAAAGCGGAACCTGTCTCAGTTGTTAAAGTAAGGGGCGTTTACAACCTCATCAATGCGGTTATACATGACTTCAATCGGATTGGTCTTGGTATCAAGCCCGATAAGCAAGTATTTATTTTCCTCCCTCAACAGGATCCTCGAATTCGCATATAGGCTAATTCCAAATTTCTGACTTGTCAAGTGACCTTGCGTTCTTGGGTTCATTCGCCCTATCAAAACCTTGGGCATTCTCTTATGTAGGAAGTTGGTTTTGCAAGAGATCTGTAATCTCGCAATCAACCACAAGGCGTAAAAAAACATCATTCAGCATATAGATAAAGCTCGCCATTTCCTCTTGTCGGGGCTCGCGGGCTTCATGTCAGGGATCCCCTCGTCTTGATTGAACTTACGAACACGTGATAAAATAAGACAAAACAAAGAAAATCGGGGAGTTTGGCTTTGTTCAGAGTCGAAGCAAGGCGGATTCACAACAGGTACGGAGAGAAAACATGAACACGAACCTATTGAACATCGTGAAACAAATCATCGCCGAACGGGGCGACAGCATTCTTGACGATCCGCAACGCCTAAAGGCGTTTTTCGCCGATTACGCCAAGGACGAGCCGAAACAGGAACGCATTGCCTTTGGCCGCTGCGTGGAAATGGGCTGTTATGCCGAACTAAAAAGCTGCGGCAGTGTCGAGGAACGGCAGTACAAAAAGTCCAAGCTTGCGGACACCCTGCACAGAAATACTGGCATTGATCGCCCGTATTGCGCCGATGCCCTTGATTTGCTGGAGGTGGTGATCTTTGGCGAGCAAAAGAAGAACCTCTGCAAAAACTGCGGGAAGGAAATGCAGGCGGGGTGGAAGTCTTGTCCTTTTTGTGAAGACGCAACGGCGAATAATACGGCAAGGAATCAGGGGAAAGACAAAACACGGTATTATCTGAGTTACAACTACAAGGAAACTGGACCTTATGATAGAGCCGCTATTAAAGTGATGGTGGCGAATAGGCAGATTGCCGCCGATTATTTTGTTCGTGCGGAAGATAGCACAAAATGGGAGCCGATCACAACTTTGTGCAAATTCCCGAAAACTCCAAAGGCAGTCCATTCGCCTGAATATCAGTCAAGTAACAGAGCGAAAAGCCAACACGACTCTACTCAGAAAAACTTTAAGGCATCTTCTGATGAAAAAGAGAAGTATGACAAGAAAAAACAAAAGGCACTATGGCTTTGTACGTATCTGGGGTTTCTTGGTATACACCGCTTTTATCTAGGTCGTATCTTTACAGGGTTTTCACTGCTGGTTTGCTTTTTGATGTTTCTTCTGGGTGTCCCTTTGCTTTTTTCTGGCACAAGGTGGTTTCTTTTTATTGGGCTTGAAATTCTTATAATTTTTATTATTGGCGCTTTATGGTTTTTTGCGTGGCGATCGGATATTAAAGCCATAAAAAACAATAGATTGACGTCGAAGGTAAATCTTGATGAGCAAGGTAAGGAGTGGCATGAATATTGAAGGTGAAGCCGCATGAACACCATGTTAGAGAATATTCTCTCTGAGGTATGCAAAAATCCTCTTGCTTTGGGATTTTCGTTTCTTGCCCTGCTTGCGGCGATGTTCTTGATGATTTCTTTGAGAGAGTTTTTCATTGATGGATTTTTTCGAAGGACTGGCTTTTGTAGGCCATTGAGTTAAATGAGGAGAAAGATGAGATGAACACAAATTTACTTGCAATCGTGAAACAAATCATCGCCGAACATGGCGAGGATATTCTTGCCAATCCGCAACGGTTAAAGGCGTTTTTCGCCGACCTTGCAAGGGACGAGCCAAAGCCGCAAAAAAACGCCCTTATAAAATGTGTTGAACTGAAATATGCGCAGATGCTGAAAGACGTTGCCCAAACGGATCGGGATGGGTGTAAAAAGGCCCTTGCGAAAAGGCTTTACGAGGAAGAAGGGCTTGATGCGGTTTTATGTGAAGAAACCCTTGAATTGCTGGCGGCGGTGTTGTTTGGGGAGCAAGAGGGGCAGAAAACGCCGGTGGGTAAGCCTGTTTTGCGGGAACATTTCGACCTGCTGGCTTCGAATACCGACTCAGTTGTTGAACCTCCTCAATTGGTGGATACAAATACGATGCCTAAAAAGGCAATGTCTGTCAAAAAAAGCATTGTCGTTATAGTCATAGGTGCGGCATTGGTATTCGCGGCGACTGCTTTTGCATCAGGGCTGCCTATTCTCAATTTTTCTGGTTTTATTTTTGGTGTGCAAATTAGCTTGGGGTTCGTCATCATTGCGGTTTTCGCCGCTGTTTTTGGCCCATTGGTGGGCTTGCTGATCGGTCTCATCGGTCAATTTCTGGTCTCTTGGTACTTTGGTTTTTGGGGACTCTGGTGGATATTCGTAATTACCACGCCCCTGCTCGGGCTTGCGGTTGGCGGTTTCCATAAACTCTACCTTATTGATGAAGGCAAATTTGGTATCAAGCAGATGGCGATATTCAATGTTGTACAGGTTGTTGCCGTCATAGTGATTTTCATTGCACGGAGACTTGTAGACCTTTGGCCACCCATGTTTACTTTGCGAATTATAGTATCAAGCAGCCTCTCCGTACTTGTCTTTGGAACCTTGCTGATTGTTGGATATGTCAAAATAAGAAAGAGAATCGACAGCCAGAAAGTTGGGCAAAACACTTGAGGAATAAGGCGGCCTGAGATGGATATCAACTGCAACGAGATAGCAAAAAGCATTATTAGTTTCTGGATACCGTTTCTGACATTGGTCGCCGCGGTCGTAGCTATCATTTTTGCGATACGCATTCCCCGCAGAATAATGGTGGATCAGCGGTTTATGTCCTTGACAACGCAGTACCGAAGTCCAGAAATGGGCTTTGCTATACATTGCATATACCACTTTTACAAAAACGACTGCAAAGACAACCCAGACAACATCAATGCGGCGTATAAAAAGCGTTTCGATGACGAGATAGGCAATCACATGAAAAGTGGTTGTAAAAACAGGATTGATCCGTCAAAGACGCTGCATTTCCAAAAGCGCATGATCGCCTATTATTTTTGGGACTTGGCAAGGCTTTGTTTTGAGTCTAGGTTTCCAAGGCTAAAATCAAAGCAATTTGCACAAATGGTCGAGGCAAGCGAGAGAAATCTGATGAGCCTTATTCTGCAAATGGCCGAAGCAGGGAAAGGTTGTTTTGAAGAATGCGAAAATATCATCGAACCGCCAGATGGCGACGTTGCAATGAACCGGATGATAAAGCGGCTTTATGACGAAACGGAGGGAATGGCATGAGGTTTGGCGAAGTGACATTATTTATAGTACAAACAAGCGGAATCTTATTGCTTGTTATGTTATCATTATTAATATTATTTCTCATAGCATCATTTCTATTTCGCATAGGTCATGGTACATATAAGTTATTAAAAAGCAGGAGCAGTGCATCATGGATTCATATCAATTCTGATATCTCCATCAGTTTTGATGGCGGTAAAACTTATACAAAAAATTATTCTTATGTCAATATGCGAAGAGAGACGTACATAAAATACGAAATATCAACGAAAACAAATGGGGTCTTATCTTCTTTGCATCGCTATGGAATATCTTTTACACTGCAATCAAATATGAGCATATCATTACATGAATTTAATGGTATTTGTAAATCAGAGTCAGCAAAAAAAACGAAAATTTCAGAGATGGAAAACGGCCTTTATTTAAAAGAGGATGTAAAACATTCCTTTGTCGTAGCAGCGGCAAAAGGCAAAAGCAAAGAAACTTCCAAGATGATTTTAAAATGTACGCCTAAATCAGGATATACATTTTTTGCATTAAGAATGGATTTTTCAGATAAGTGCTTAAAACCTCATTCCAACATCATAGCACTTGAATTTAAGGGAATATAGGAGGATGAACAAATGACGGACTTACCCAAAGGGTACAGCATCAAAACAAAAAACTTCAAAACCGTAACGGTTGACCACAAGCTGGGCGAAGGCGGACAGGGAGCGGTGTACCGCATCGATTACGACGGACAGGCAAAGGCTCTTAAATGGTATTCGGGCAAAAAGTTCAAGGAACCAAAAAAGTTCTACGAGAACCTCCTGAACAATATCGAAAGGGGGAAACCTGCCAGCACGTTTTTATGGCCAGAAGCCGTAACCGAGCATGACGGCGAGGCGTTCGGCTACATCATGGACTTGCGCCCCGGCGATTACAAGGACTTTACCCGCTTTCTTATCGGCAGGGAAGGGTTCGCAAGCACCACGGCTATGGTGAATACGGCCCTGCAAATAGTCGCCGGGTTCCGTTCCCTGCACCAGAACGGCTACAGCTACCAAGACTTGAACGACGGCAACTTTTTTATCAACCCCAAAACAGGCGACGTGCTTATCTGCGACAACGACAATGTTTCCGAATATGGCAAAAAGTCTGGCATCATGGGCAAGCCGCGCTACATGGCCCCCGAAATCGTTGCAAAGGGGGCGGCTCCAAACATGAAGACGGACGCCTACTCGCTTGCCGTCGTGCTGTTCCTGTTGTGGGTGGCAAGCCATCCGCTTGAAGGAAAATCCGCCTGCCCGCCGTGCATGGACGCAAAGCACGAGCGGCGCATTTACGGCGAAAGCCCGGTGTTCGTGTGGGACAGGGACGACCCTTCCAACCGACCCGTGCAGGGGCTTCATAAAGGGGCGATAATCCGCTGGCCTTTGCTACCGCCGTACTTGCGCGAAATGTTTGAAAAGGCTTTTAGCAAGGATGCGTTGACGGATCCCATGCAAAGGGTTTTGGAACAGGACTGGCTGCGGCTTTTTATCCGCATGAGGGGCGAAATATACAAGTGTTCCTGCGGCGAGGTGTATTTCGCGGATGCGGCGGATCCTAATCCTTGTTCTGGCTGCAACAAGAAAAACGTTTTCCCGTTTTACATTAAAGCCAACCGCTATAATGTGGCGGTTCACCAGCGGACAAAATTGTACGCCTGCCACACGGACAAAGACTCGGATGATTTTGAGAGGATTACCGCCGAGGTGGCGATAAAGGACGGCGGTTTTGCGATAAAAAACCTGACGGACAAAAACTGGACGGTAACGGACGGCGACGATAGTTTTTCCGTTGCGCCCGGGGACAGTTTTACGCTAAAAAAAGGCTTGCGCCTTGGATTTGGCAGCAGTACGACTGTTGAAATCATATAACTTTTTGCAAGGAGAGAACGATGTCATTATTGGACAAGATTGAGATTCCCCGGCGGACTATGGTGCTGTTTTTCGTGATAGACACATCCGGGAGCATGGACGGCAGCAAGATTGGGGCGGTGAACACCGCAATAGAGGAAGTGATCCCCTCCATTCGGGAAGTGTCGGACGAAAACGCCGATGCCCAGATAAAAATCGCGGCATTGGAGTTTTCCAGCGGGGCGACATGGATTACCAAAAGCGGCCCCGTCGAGGCGGATCAGTTCCGCTGGAACTACCTTGAAGCCGCCGGCGTTACGGATCTTGGGGCGGCTTGCAAGACCCTTAACGACAAGCTTTCTACCAAAGAGTTTATGCAGGAAGCCACCGGGTCTTTTGCCCCGGCTATCTTTTTGCTTTCCGACGGCGACCCTACCGATGACTGGGAAAAGGGGCTGGAAACGCTTAAACAAAACAACTGGTTCAAGGCGGCGGTAAAGGTCGCTATCGCGATAGGAGAGGACGCCAACAAGAGCGTGCTTAAGGCGTTTACCGGAAGCATGGAGGCGGTGCTTGAAACCCACAACGCCGCAAGCTTAAAAAAGATGATCAAGTTCGTGAGCGTAACCGCCTCCAAAGTCGCCAGCAGAAGCTCCAATGTTGGACAGGAGGAGACGGAAAGCGGCGACGGTCAGAAACAGCAGGAACTGAACGCCAGCTTGACCGAGCTGCAAAACGAGATTGCCGCCGCCCCCGACTTTACCGATGACGGGGATGACTGGTAGTGGCCGTGTATTCGTCATTCGCGGTTACGGAAATAGGCGGAAGCCACATAAAACACGGCAAGGAGTGTCAGGACGCTTCGTGCAAATATTCGGGCGATGCCGTGTCGGTTGCTGTCGTTGCCGACGGGCATGGGGATGATAATTGTTTTAGAAGCGACAGGGGGGCGGATTTCGCCGTAAAGTGCGCCGCAAAGGGCATAGCCGGGTTTGTCGAATTTCACAAGGCGAAATTCTCGCCGGGGTTCTTTAGCGAGATCTTCAAAAAAACCGAGCGTCCTTCGCATGATGATTTTGGCAAAGCATTGTCCGATCTTGTAAAACACATTATCGCCTTATGGCAAAACGAGGTGGAAAAAGACCATGCCGCGTGTCCGTTTACGGCGGAAGAACTGGAAAAGGTGGACGAGAAACACCGCAAACGGTTTGGCGCGGGGGAGAAAACAAGCAAGGCGTACGGAACAACGCTTATAGCCGCCGCCGTTACGCCGTATTATTGGTTTGGCATACATATTGGGGATGGACGGCTTACGGCGTTGTACCCCGACGGGAGCTTTAACCAGCCCGTGCCGTGGGACGAAAGATGCTATCTTAACGTAACGACATCCATTTGCGATGACGAAGCTTTTGAGCAGGCGCGGCATTATTTTTCGTTTATTCCGTCGGGCGATTCCGGCCCTGCCGCCGTCTTTCTTTGCACCGACGGCGTTGACGACAACTACCCGGTGGACGGAAACGAGAGGCATCTTTTTAAGCTTTACCGCACCATTGCCCTTACCTTTGCCAAAGAAGGTTTTGCCTCGACGGAAAAACAGCTAAAGGAGCTTGCCAATGCCTTTGCGACAAAGGGCAAGGGCGATGACACCAGCATTGCGGGCTTCGTGGACATGGAGGCTCTGCGGCTAGCGGTACCAGCATGGGAAAGACAGGTTGCGCAGGAGGAAGCGGCGAGCGTTGCGGGGAAGGCCGCAAAGGATGCGGCCAGCGTAGAGAAGGAGAAGCCGGCGAAAAACGCCGATTTGAGCTACGGGGCTTTCGTGACAGAAAGTCAACACATCGAAAAAAAACAGTCTTTGCAGGAGGACAAAAGTGAACAATAATTTGCTGAACATCGTCAAACGAATCATAGCCGAGCATGGCGACTCGATTCTTTCCGACCCCAAGCGCGTTTCCGCTTTTTTTGCGGATCTGGCGCGGGACGAGCCGAAGCCGCAGAAAAACGCCTTGGTGAAAAGCCTTGAGCATGGGTTCGCGCGGTTTTTGCAAAACGCGGCGGAAGCGGAGCGCGCCGACTGCAAACGGCAGCTTGCGCAGAGGCTGAGCGAGGCGGAAGGATTTGGGCCGGAATTGTGCGCCGAAACCTTGGACTTGCTGGAAGCCGCGCTGTTCGGAGCGGAACCGAAGAAGAACCTTTGCGCAAGCTGCGGGAAGGAGATGCAAGAGGGATGGAAATCCTGCCCGTATTGTTTGCCGTCACCGGCACGGTCGAGCCAAGCCCATGACACCCAGCCAACGCAGTATGTTCAACAGCCGCAACCGGAACCTGTTCAAGAACCGTTGGAAACAGGCAAAGGCAAGGTTCTTGGCATCGTTTCACTTATGCTGTCGATTATTGGAAGCGGTCTGGGTATTTGGGGATCCGCTTGGTATGTTAATGCTGTTGGCGATCTTATTTGGATTGCCTAGGGTAACTCTAGATCTTTTCCACATGTACTCTGGGATTCTTACATCTTGATGCTAATAGGCGGTGCAATTCTATGCGGTGCCGTTGTACTTGCTGCCGTTTTACTACATAAGCAAAAAAACAAGCCATCGCTGATTGCCTGTATCCTTGCTGGGGCTTCAATCCTAATCATCTGCTCTTTTCCAGCTATGGTTCATGGATTATAAAAAGGCGACCACAGACTGGAGAAATCAGGAGGAAACATGAACACGAACCTACTCAACATCGTTAAACGGATCATCGCTGAGCAGGGCGAGGATATTCTTAGCAACCCGCAACGCTTAAAAGCGTTTTTTATGGATTACGCAAAGGACGAGCCGAAGTCCGAGCGGGTTGCTTTTGGGCGTTGCGTGGAGATGGGATGTTATGCCGAACTAAAGGGTTGCGGCAATGTCGAGGAACGGCTATTCAAAAAACCTAAATTGACGGATCAACTGCACAGAACCACTGGCATTGACAGAGTCCAATGCGCTGACGCTATCGATCTGCTGGAAGCCGCTGTTTTTGGTGCGGTTTCCATGGCGGAAAAGGAAATTTGCCAAAACTGTGGGAAAGAACTACAGACTGGATGGAAGTCTTGCCCGTTTTGTGTTGCTGCAACGGCGGATACCGCAGGGGATCAGCGGAAAGATAAAGCGCAGTATTACCTGAGTTATAACTACAAGGAAACCGGGCCTTATGATAAAACCGCAATTAAAGCAATGGCGGCGAACGGACAGATTACCGCAGATTATTTTGTACGCGCGGATAATGGCACAGCGGAATGGAAGGCAATTACAACTTTCTGCGCTTTTCCGTCTGGCGGAGCATCTCATTCCGTAAATGAAGCAAAGTCGCCTGCGCAAAAAAAACAGCAAAAGGTTCCTGAAACAGAAGATGGCAAGAATAAAGATGTCGCTCCACCTGCACCAGAGAAAAAATTGCGGCATGGATTTACATCGTTTTGGCTGTGGACTAGTCTTGTTGTGTGGGTGGGTATTTTTGGATTCTTTATTATCGGGGGTTTTGTGTCGTTGGATGAGGGTGATGATGTATATGGCCTAATAATTGCAGCAGGCGGCGCGCTTGGGGCGGGTATAACAGTCTCTGGATTATGGGCAATTATCAAGCGCTGGAGGCGTGGCGGGTTTGGAAAAATTGTGGCTGGCAGCATTATTTCTGTTCTTATCCCTTCATATGCATGGATTACTGATGTGGGGGTGGATGAAATAGTAATTGGTTTTGGTATAGGACTGGTAGTACTCCTCGTAATAACCCGTGCGATATTGGGTCTCAAAAACACGCATGACGAAAAATCAACATGGGAACAACTGGACAAGTAAGGAGCAATTCCATGAACACAAACTTACTTAACATTATCAAACGAATCGTGGCCGAGCAAGGGGAAGCCGTGCTTGGCGACGCAGAGGCGTTAAAGCCGCTGTTAAAAGACTACGCAAAGGACGAGCCGCAAGAGGAGCGTCTCGCTTTTGGGCGTTGCGTCCAGTTGGGTTGCTATCAAAAATTAAAGAACGCAGGTGATGCCGCCGAACGGAAACGCAAAAAGGCGGTGTTGATGGACGTTCTGCACGCCAAAGCCGGAATCGAGAAAATGCTTTGCGCCAATGCGCTTGATCTGCTTGAGGCGGTTATATTCGATACGGCGGCGGCAGAGAAAAAGGCGGCGAACACGAGCCTGCTGGACATTGTAAAGCGGATCATTTTTGAAAAAGGCCAGGATGTGCTTGCCGACCCTCAAACCTTAAAGATGGCCTTCAAGGACTATGCGCAGGACGTGCCAAAAGAGGAGCGGCTTGCGTTTGGACGCTGTATCGAAATGGGCTGCTACGAGGAATTGAAAAACACCGGTGCCGTCGCCGAACGCAAGCGTAAAAAAGCGACGTTGGCGGATCAAGTTCATGCCAAAACCGGAATTGACAAGGCTCTTTGCGCCGCCGCGCTTGATTTGATAGAAGCGGTTATATTTGCTGCAACGGCAGCAAGCGAAAAACAGGCGCAGGACGAAACTCCGGCTGTTCCTGCCCAGAACAAAACCGAGGAAATCCCGCCCCCCACAATAATGGAACATCTGGGCAATTTTATCTCTTGGTTAACAAAAAGGGATATTGACAAGGAAGTAGCGGGTTTAACCAAGCGTTACGAAAAGACGCAAGGAAACAACCTTGCCGTTTTGTCCAGCGCAGAGTACCTTTACAAAGTTGAAGACGAGTTTTTCACAGAGACTTACGGCATGATGCCTGAAGAGTATCTGGAACTGCTAATCGAAGAAGTCGAGGCTCCCAAAGAGAAGCGCACGGGTTTTTTTGGATTTCTGGCTAATGCTTTTTCGGCGGGGGAGGGAAGGAAAGAGGCTGAAAGGCAGTATGGGGAAATGGTGCATATCTATGAACATTATGACTCGTTCTGCCAAATATCTCTTGCCAATGTTACCCTCGCCAATGCTCGGTATAATTTCGCTTGCGGAAAAGCCATTTTGTATGTGCAGCAGATGAAAGACTTGATAGAAAGCTTTACCGACAAGCAAAAAAATCAGTTTGACCAGACTGGGCAACTGGAGTTGGAGCAGATTGCGTTTAGCGGCATAAAGGCGGAGGAGCTTTTCAAGTCGATACAGTCTTTCAACAAGGAGTATGATATTTCGACAAAGGCCATGTGGAATGACACTTTCGACTTTGCCGCCGATATGATATGCGACAAGGATAGCGGCAAACTTGGCAAGGCGTTTGGGGTAGGAGCTATCGCCGTGGCTGGTGTCGCCAATTTTTTTGACAACGTAAGCAAGGAGCGAGAAATTGAAGCCCGCCTGATAGAAGGCATAATGGAAATTCGCACTGCGATAACGCAGAGCAAGGCGAACCAACAGAAGGCGGACGCTTTTGTGATACGCGCCGAGGAATTGACGGACTATCTTGAGGAAGCGATTGATCGCTATACGGTTATGTTTTCTGGAATTACGGAGCAGCTTTTCCCTAAAGGCGATGCGAGCAAATCAAAGCTGCACAGAAAAAGGCGGCAAAAAAGCGGCGAGGGTTATTATACCAACGATGAGATGCTGCTTATTATGCCTTTGGGGAAATACGCAAAGACATTGAAGCAGATCACCGAGGCAAAGTTTTAATATGCATGGAGGGTAACGATGGCAAGAAACGATGGCATTAGCGAACGCGAGTTTGCTCGTGTCGAAGAGGAAACGGGTCTTTCAAAAAACGAGCAACTGGAACTGCTGCGGGAGCAGATGGCTTTTTCCCACAACATGGGCAACAGGCTGATGGATCTTGCGAATAGGTGGGAGGATGCGAAACAGCATCGTATTGCCGCCAAGATGGCTGACAAGCAATCCATCCGTGATTTCAAACTTGCGGGTCGTCAGCTTGATTTGCTGGAAAAAGTGATGGCCGCCCACTTTGCCGAACGGAAAGTCATGATAGAAGGGGGGTTCCGCACGATTGACAAAGCCCTAGCGGAAGGGAACTGGGATGCGGCGGCGAAAGTGTTTGGCGATATGTCGGCTATGGTAGCCCAAAGCCCGCTTGCCGCCGCGGTCGAGCTTAACAACAAGATGAAGTCCGGCAAGGCGATTACCCTTGATGATTTTTAGGAAGCAACGTTGATTAGGAGGCGATTATGAACGGATGGAAATGCACGAAATGCGGCATGGTAACAGGTGGCACGCGCAAGCCGCTTGTCGGCACTTGCAACAAAGGCGGCGGTCACAAATGGACGGTCTACAACCCCGGTACCGTGGCGGT
>Ga0209755_10007513_pt1 | contig 11795 bp, 11 predicted proteins | sample TergutCo191P1_FD_187301 | JGI IMG/M metagenome (GOLD analysis project Ga0209755, IMG submission 187301) | Cornitermes sp. P1 segment gut microbial communities from Petit-Saut dam, French Guiana - Co191P1 (SPAdes) (version 2) | ecosystem: Host-associated > Arthropoda: Insects > Digestive system...
GGGGGGGTCCTTTTTTTACACTGGTTCAATATCCAGTGCTTTTTCCAGTGTTTTTCTTTATTTTCCTCCCATTTCGGACTTAGACATTTTCAATGGAATTAAAAGCATTAGGCTTTGTACGACTTGTACGACTGTTGGTCCTGATGGTATACAAGGCTTTATTATGAAGGGATGATCCACAATACTAGCACCATTACAGAAACACATTTTCCAGTTTAGCCCCTTACGGCAACTATTTCCATAGCAAAGGAAGCAAGCGGCAATTTTGTCTTTCTTGATAAAAGGTTATTTTTCTTCCGTTAGTAATTACAGACCTACATATCTTTTTAAATGCTAGTCTCAGTGGCGGCGCGGTCTAAGGTGTAGGTCTGCGGCCACTCGCATGCTGAAATTGTGGTTTCGAATCCCGCGGGGAACATGGGTGTTTCTTTGTTGTGAGTGTTGTGTGTTGTCAGGTAGAGGCCTCTGCGAGGAACTGAACACTCGTCTAGAGAAGTCTTACCGACTGTGGTGAGTCGTTGTGTATGATCTAAAAACCACAAAAATGTGCAGGCCATTAACCGCGTTGGGCCGCAGCGCCATAGAAAAAAAATAATTCCAGTAAGGTTTTTGAATTTGTTATACAGGATGTTTCAGTAGGAAAGTTCAATATTTTGGGGAGCGGTAGTACCGGTCATTGTGAGACAAAATGTTCATATGCATACGTGTCTAATTCTGAATGGTTACCGTGATAGAGCTGTGTGAATGTACTAATGCGTGGAAATGGCAACAAAAAAAGAGAAATTACTTTTAACCTTATTTTCACTGTAATTCCATAATTGAATGACAAGCCCGTAACAAATAAATAATAAATTTATTACATTTCACAAAGAAGTTTCCCATATTTCACTGCCAAACTCAATGCAATTTGTAACTCACGTGCGAAAATCGCGTGATTTTCGTCTGGTTTGATATTCACACGGACAGCAGCGCCAAAAATTCGAGGAAGTAATTCGCCTCGTGAATCTACCTCCCTTGTATAAACGTCGTTGTTCATCAAAACACACAAAAAGAAAAAAATATATATAGTGGAGTTAGCTTTGGATATTCAAACAGCTCTATCCATTCAGAAGTAGACACATATTCATAAGAACGTTTTTTCTTTATTAAAATGACAGATATTATCACCTCCAAATACACCGAACTTCTTTCCTTAATCACCCTGTATATGCCCGTGTATCACATTACTTTAGACGTAAATTTAAATCTAGTCAACACGGATTCATAAAACTGAAATCCATAACAAACAGTCTGGTAACTTATGTTTTCCTTATGTCTCCTTCGTACTGTTCTCACAGTCAAATTGATGCTACTCATTCTGAACTTCGTTGTGCATTCGACCTTGAGCCACATTCTATTCTACTCCACAAAGTGCGTGTGTCTGGACTGTCTGATGGTTATGTCAACAGGTCTCGCAGGTACCTAACCAGTCGGCAAGCTGCAGTATATGTTTTAGAAATTCTTACGTCACATTTCGAAGACCTTGCGAGTGTCACACAAGGCCCCGTTCCGGAAGCCCCTGCCTTTACTATACTTCTTGATACAATATGCATCTAGCTTAATCCTCTAAATACTTATTACTAGCTCCAAAACTTTGGTGCTATAAGCTGTGCTAAGCATTGTAGTATGCTGCAGTCTGGTACCGAATTCTAACAAAGCTAATGTCCCGCTAACTTCATGAAAATAAATGTATGAAAATCAGTGTTATTCCTTTTACTAGTAAAAGAAATTTTCTGTATTACGTTTATGCCATACGGCATTTTGTATAACCCGTACGGACACCAACAAGTACCTAGTAATGCTAACTTTTCCAAACTATATTTTCCCCTAATCCACAAATATTTAGGTCGTAATTCGGAGTACAGCATTTTCCTTCTCTGCTTCCTGTCGTTTATTGATATTAGTGACTAATATTATTTAGAAATAAACTCGAGAGTTCCTCATTAGTATGTAATCAATGACACCCAACACCTGGAACTCATGCTAAGGAAGCTCATAGTCATAAGTCAAAATCATGTGCCCAAGAACATGTACGGTATGGAATTTCTCTTTACTACGTAAAGCTACATACCTTGCATGATGGAAGGCACAATTTGATACGCTGCTTTTATTACTGTTTGTTTGGGTTTATGAAGTTCCCTGTCGCGTTCGGCTGTTACAAGTAATCGAGTTGTTACTCGTAGGTTTAAAAACTTGCCCATCTGTTCCGTTACTTATGAGGTAAAGGAACATATGGTGGAGTTCGTAAACTGTCGTTCCGGGGATGCGTTCCGGATGATAATCTGGTGTGCAGTGATGCTGACATTTTTATGAAACCCCACATTTCTTAAAACACAGTCTGTATTATTTTGCCACTTACCTCCCGTTCTTACTGGCCAAAGTTTCCATTCTATTTAACAGTGTATTTCATTAGCTTTTATTATACTTTGTGAGTTAATGTGCTTCTGATAGTTTGTTATTCAAACTTTTTATGGTTGCTGAAGTGGCTAATTGTTAAGCAGAAGCTTAATGTACTAGAATGGAATTATAGGGGCTGTTGAGAGAGCACTTGATTTACATTCTGTCGCTATTTGTCTTTTTGTTGTTTCGGTTTATTTTTGTGTATCTGTGTAACACTTGTATATTGAGCTATCTTAGTAACTGACATTTGTACTGTTCAGCTAGTCCAATAACAAAAAATCACCGAATTTAACTGAACTGTTATTAATAATAAACTATACTTGTTCATGGACCAATTGACAGAGTGTTGTCTGTTTCCTTCTATTTTGAGCTTAAAGTAAATCCGGTACCCAGAGATTTATTAACAGTTACACACGTGGATTTCAAACTCAGAACTATTTTTGCAGGAAAAAAAAATCATTTTCTTCCTAGACTTCGCATGGAATTTATTTTATGGATTATATAATAATCTTAGTGATAATAATTGTAAACTAGTGATAATAATTGTAAACTAATAAGGCACGTAGCGTTTTTTTTTTGTGAATTCTTGGGTTACTGTGATATCACACATCTGTGGGGTTAGTCGCAACTTTTAAGAATTCAAGTAGGCGTTATTTACAAACAGACGAGACACATCTTCCAACAAAACATTTTAATGTCATACAGCACTGCGAGACGTTTCATTTCGCAAGAACCAACATCAGGCACTTCTTATTACAACAAAGAGAAAAAAACTTTAGTAGATTTTAGCAACCAATCTGTTAGACAGGAAGTGTCCGATTGTTAATGCGAACCGAAATATGCAACAGTCTGTTTTATAACATTAAAGTATTGTGTTGGATGGTGAATTTCGGTTGTTTGTGATATAGAAAAACACACTGGGATGCATCAGAATAAGAAAGAGAGTAATGTATTCTTTGAGAACAATTTTTTATTCGTAGTTATTATGTATGAGCGTAACTAAGTTGACTCGCTTCTGTTTTGAATTGTAACCTACTCTGAATGCAACATTATTACTTAAACAAAACACGTCTGTTTGTTTTCTGCTCTAACAACATCGTACTACTACGTAAAAAAAAGGAAACAAGAAGCTACGTAAACTCAATGAATTATGAGTAAAAGAAAAATGCCGTGGCGTTCTGGTAACGTACACATCTTGTGAAGAGGTGAGTCAAGCATAAGGAATGAAATCCCACTTGTGACCAACGGACCAAGAAAATTGCATTTGTGATCACAAAAGACTTGTCAGAAGAATATTATATCCCAAAAATGGGCTAAAAATTGTAAAGCAATAGATAAGCTTGTTTTTTTCAAGGGCCTTAATTGTTTGATTTGTTGAAAATTTTCTATTCTGAAGTTAATATGAACACCACCAAATTCATTTCTTATCTTACATTAAACACAATGCGCCAAATTTGTAAAGACAAATCAGTTAATTTTCCTTGAGAAGTAATGTTGTTTGTCGTAATGACCGTAAGAAACGCGTGAATATAATGTGCTGGCAAAATGACGAGTCTTCCAATGCTCGGAAAAGTGGTACACATAGTAAAAATTTGGATTTAAAGATTGACGAGCGTTGTTGTGGAATTTTAAAGTACATGGATATTTGATACCATCCTCTATAAAAATATAAAGTCCATAGCAAAATATCTCATAACAACAATTCATGAATAAGTTCATATTTTTGCCTCAATTTAAAATTAATTTCTTCAAAACATCTAAGTTTAACAAATTTAATACGGAAAGTCGTTTAGTTTTATATTAAGGTACTGAATGTTATGGTCACTCTACCAGCGATCCTTATTCACGTTCATTCATCCATAGGCAGTGTGAGCGTCGCTGAACAATAATAACATGCAGTAACATTGTTGCTACCCGTAAATACTCTATAATTTTTGAGGCAGGTATTAGCACTGCAGGACCGACCGAAGCAATTTCCCAGTGCTGTCTACTGCTGCCATCTTGCGTTCCTATTCGCAACGAAGATTACTTTGACTGGTAATAAGGCGTATATAATAATACACAGTAATCTGTAGCCCTTTTGTTCAAAATCATTAATAAATTTCTGTAATGTGAAACATGAATGATAACGCATTAAGATTTTAGAGTTACTGTCATCCTAAAATTGTCGCAAGTTTTATTGTGTTAATAAATACGGACACGAAGGGATTCGAAGGAAAACACACTGCTGGGAATATCTCCCTAAGATGTTTATGAAGATAGATAGAATTTCCATGCCTTATTTCGAGTATTCTCTTCAAAGATCAAAGAGTGAAATTGGATCGAAGACATAGAGCGAAACCGTGACAATAGAACAGCTCTATGTAAATGTGCAATAAAACAAAATCCAGAAGAGAAACAAAAGTGTTCCGCTCAGAAGAGATCAGTATATTTGTAAGTGAAACCCAACAGACAGTAATTCAAATGGAGAAGGTTTGTGAATGTTTAAAAAAGGCGTCTAAAGACATGCCACTCCTAAATTACAGCTTAACACGACTCTTTGTCTTCCAAATATTTTGCAAATTCTTATATTGAAAATGTGATGGTATTCAACGTATCACGATCACAGAAACTTGGGATTTCATATGTCACAGCACTACTAATACTGTAAGCCTTTAGGACAACTATCTCTAGTGCAAGATGTCGACAGATGTACTACGGACGTTAATTGCCTCCACTTAAGTGGTTACAACAGTTCATGCGTCACGGATTACGCTCACAACAATCCTACCTCTGCAAATCAGATCACACAGTAAACTGTTGTCCACACACATTTCAGTCTGTCACTCAAAGCATATCTCGCTACAGTAATTTATACTAGTACTCTGCTTGAACAGGCATTACTCTAACCACAGGACATCCAGTTTCATGTACGAAGACAGAAGATGCTGGGAAATAGGTGTCAACGCTGATCATGCTTTTAGAAACATTGGCAATGCCCCCCAACGTACCTTGATGCAAAAATCCACAGATGATCCGAGTTTATAAACGTAATGTCTGTTACACATCGATTGGGTTTCGATAAAGGGGAAGTATATTGCAACTTCCGTGCAGTTACACATATTTTCCCCCACGGTGCAACTTTGCCTATTGGGCCAGGGTCTCCTCACTGTCGAGGCTTCACGATCACACGTAGTTAAGAAACACCACATTCGGTAGGACTCCTCTGGATGAGTGATCAGCCTGAAAATCACAACACTCACAGGAGACAGACATCCTTGCTCCCGGAAGGATTCGAATCCGCTATCTTAGTAGGCGAGCCGCCGCAGAGCCACGCCTTAGATCGCGCGGCCAGTGGGGTCGGTATCGTCACATATAAACAAGATTATTACCAAAATACTTGCACCAATATTTGATTTATAAAAGTTCTCTTACATGTTTCGACTAAAATCAGTAGACACATTCAGGGAGCTACAATATACAGAGGCATATATAACACTGCTACGTGACAACGCTGTATATGTCTTTCAATAATATAGCTTCCAGAGGATGGCTACGAAATGCAGCCGAAACATGTAGGTGCAAGTAATTCAGTAATAAAATTGTTTATCTTGCCTCATCCAATCGTTAAATTTGTATATTTACAGTAAAAGGTGTTTTTAAAACATCGGTCTGGCATTTGCTTCCGCTTCAAGTGGAGACTTGCACTGGACCCAACCACCGTTACGGGACATACGAGCGAGAGGTACAAGAAGCTGGCCGCTCTCCTTTAGCCAATATCGTGATCACTGCGTGAAACTAAACACACTTATGCATGACGTAGTGCTTACATATACGAAGATATTTTAACCTTCAAATTCCTGTTGGTTTTGACATGTAAGTATGCCCGCAACTGCAGAAATTGGAAAGCAGGTTTAGATTAAAATCATATGACAGATCAATAATAAAAGTATATGTGCTATTTTTGTTCGGGTTTTTTTTTTAATTTGAGGGGGGTGGCTAAACTTATAAGCACATATTTCAAATTATTGGGCGGAACTGTGAGGGGCTCGATATATGGAAGGTATATTATAAACTTCTTGGATTAAGTAAATTTAATCCACAGTAATTCCTTGCAAAGTCACATTTACTAAATACGCTAAAATACATGGCGTACCTAGTTTAATAGTGCCTTGAGAGGAAGAGACTTGTCTGAAATATGCTTTAGGAAAATATAAAACACATAAAGTATGTAGTTATGCCTTATGGCAAGAGTTTCGTACAAGTCAACGATTTCTGGAAAGTAACTGACGAACTATAATATGAGATATATTGTTTTATTGTTAGACTGCATGCTCTCTCAGTAACCTCGGGAACAGTTGAAGAAACAATACAACAATAAAATACAACACAAATAGGCGCAAAACATAGCTCAGTCTGCAAAGTACATAGTCTACAAGCTGGACTGTTGCCGAAGCGAGTTTCCATTGTCGGATTTAGCAAGAGATTTGATTTCTCTTTGAATTGTCCAGACATTTTTTGGTAGTGATTCAGACTCCGATTCAACATGCACCGAGGGCTATTGCCGTGTAGGTTAAGTGGCGGGTTGTTTAGCTAACTACTCATCTCCTTCTATTGCGGAGGTAAAGAATGAGTGGATATAAGCTTCCAATCTCCCACGACTTCATGGTATGCACAGGAATAGCTTTGCTTTGCTTGTACACAAGTAGTTATAAAGAGATTATATAATTATACTGACCGGAAATATAATATATAATAAATAATTACACTTGAAGTTATCGTGGTGGTTTGTAATAATTTTTTTCCACGGTTTTGTAAAATGTGATGACGTGTTGTTTGGCAATTGCAGCTCATAAATGCCTAGCTGAAACACAAGTCACCCATAAAAACCACCACCACAACCACCACCACCACCGCCACCACAAAGATCAACAAAAACAATATTCTTCCGTCCCTGGCCTATTTCGGCTTCAAAAGTAAGTCCACCCTTTTTACCCACCCCCCTGACCACATTTTTCTTTTTGTTTGTGCTAAAAGGTATTGCTTTTCGCGCAGTCTGTTATAATCTGTGCGCTGTAAATTCCGTAACAATTCCTATCCACGATCATTTATTACACCGTAGGGAAAAATTTTTACCCTGAAATCCGTCTTCAACGGAACTTTGGCATAACCGAAGCCTGCCTCTAGCAGAAAAAATTACAGTCCCGATAATCTGAAGTTCCGAATATCCGTATTTAAAGAACACGTATTAAAAGGAACCTTCCTGAAACAGAAGTATTTTGGTACCTTGTGGTTCGGTTAGAGAAGGGTTTTACTGTAGTTAGTTTTTTTTTCCAGTATTTAGCCAATTAGAACAACCCTTAACTGCGGCAGATAATCCATATAGTAATGAAGATGACATTATTGTTAATAATAATAATAATACATTTTCATCCTTTCAAAGCGCTAACCAAGTCCCTGCGTTCGCCGTATAATCTACATGTTCTCCGGATGTACGTCATAGAACGGAAGCGTGCACGGTAGGCAGGCCCAACGCATGCACGAAACGCATCTCTCTGATGTTACCCCTAAGGGCGAATTTACTGGTTCATGTTATATTACATTTCAGTAACGAACAAACAAGCTTATCGGCTATGCAGTAATATAAACCCAGGCACGATCATATTGAAAGTCTGGGAAAGAGGACAGAATATAGAGTACGTTCTCGGGTCTACATTTGTTCACGGTACACTTAGGGCGCTGTTTGTTCTATCGATTCACCTAAACATGTGAGTTTATCGATTTAAAAATTGCTGTCATATTCCCTGTACAGTTCACTTACCTGGAATCTTATATTATGCAAAGTGAATTACGATGTCAGACTACCTGTGATATTTCCACTTTCATTTATAATACATTGAATAAACTTCATAATCACAGTGGGGGTGGAAGAGGATTTCCTTACAACTTACGTGTGACAGAAGAAATGTAATGTCCCACCTTTGCTCTCTATAAATTGAACACTTAGGCCTAAGTCCGTCTATTGAGTGATCAACGCATAAAGCAGTGATACGATACGGTGCATGACTGAGATGTATTACACCACGCTGCTTTAACAATAGGTTTTGTTTTCTTCTGATAGAACTAAAAGGTTTAATGTAAAAAAAGTGCCTGAATAAGTGCATGGATCAAACTCTAACGTTAAAATTATTGATCCTTCTTTAAGTAGGTAAATATTAAATTTCTGTTTAGACCAGAAAAATTAAAGAAGAGGTACTGCGGAAGACCTAATTGTGGATGATGTGGAAACGAAGTTATTTTACAAACGCGGAACTGGAAGAGTGTGAACTAGATTCAGTGAAACAAAATAGAAAACGACGGCTGCTATTCTAAACATGCCAGTTAACCTTTATTGTCCATGAGTTTCGAATATGAGTCCCGCCATCATTAAGGAAGGTAATAAAAAGCGATACTAAAACGCAGTAGGAACAAGAAAAGACCACTGAAGAGACTTCTGGTTGTGTGAGACCGGAAAAGTTCAACAGATGGACCAACTGCTTGATACCTGCATGATGATGATGATGATGATGATGATGATGATGATGACGACTTTGTCTTCTTCAGTGCTACAAAAAATGTCGGAAGAATACCTACAATTGGGCCATGACCGCTTCCTTCCCTATACTTCACTGTTCAACAGTAATCCCAACATTCGACGTATAATATGAATGTCAGATATCTTCGTTAAATGCATCACAGATAATTAAATATGTTCTACAAACCTTCGATTTCCACAAATTGAGGAGAATTTCTCGACTACCTCAGCAGTTGTTAGTTTCTCAGGAAAGTACTGTGCGTAGAATTTTGGGTTTGTGAAAAACCAAACCTAGGTTATGTGAAAGGCAGTGAACAACAGAATTTACGTATGTGTAATTTATTCGTTGATTGACTATGGTGGACTTCTACTTAAATAAATTTCACCCTCAAGAAGATGTCACTGGCCCACCACACGTGCACAGTACAAAGAGCGGATGAAGAAAATACAGTAGTTCTCAGCCTTGCATATTACTGTATTAGATTACGCTCTGTTGCCAGTTACTTTCAACAATTCATTATTAATTCCTATAACTCCTCCGTAACAAAATACAGAAGACCATCTCTAAACTGATAGATTGAAAAACAGTTTTCATTATATTTTTAAAAATGGCTTAATTCCTTAAACAACACTGTGAAGGGTTTACATATGTTCAACTACTTTCAATGAGTCACTTCAGTAGCCTCAGTTTACTTATTTCAGATAATTTTTTTATTGTTACACAGACAACAATACCACAGACATCATAATAATTAGTGACACAAAAAGTTACTCCATTTTTCTATTAAATATTCATGAAAACAAAGAAATTTAAAATAAAAATTGTAGATAAAACTGAGATTTAAAAATTTTAATATTTGTGACGTTTTTGGGTATTGATCACGTTTATAAATTGATAAACATTTGATTCAAGTTTCATCTAAAGTAGACTACATTTTGAGGTACGTACTACCATCAAACGTCCTTCTTTGGGTTAGATGTATATTCGTTATATAAAATTCAGTTTAAAACTCCGAAATGCCCAAGAACAGATAGGGAACATGCAGGCACACAGAAATGACGCCGTCAGTGTTTGTGTATTTTAGATACCAAGTGCAAAGAACTCAATAGAGAGTGTGCGTCAGAGCGTTTTTGACGAATTAAACACTTCCTGGAATACGAATTATGTAATCGCCAGAAAAATGAACATAATCTTGCAGCAAGTTTCAGATTATTCGTGTAGAATTCGTTACATTACAACTAACACCTGCCGGGCACAACATTGTTCTTGCTCAGACTGTACAGAAAGTTAGATATCGCTGCAACCAATCATCAAACCCCTGCGACCCCCGTCTGAGAGTCGACCAAGAAACCCAGCAGCAGCAAAAGCAAGATGACACACCCTGAGCCTGCATTACTACCAGACAGATACCCGATAACCCCCTGCGGCAACTCTACTGATGATTATGGTGCTGGAATATAAGAAACAAAGGTGGGACCAGACTATGTGGGAAATGCTCAGAAAACATTACCATATATCATATGTCCAGGGCGGTGAAATATGGAGCAAGTCTTGTTTTGAAACTATTGTGTCTTCTTTCTGGAGATAACCTTGATTTGTAGCAGAATAACAGATTTTTACATCTGCTTTAAGTTCTAAATTCAGTACATGGTTTCGAAATTTCTCTTCCTACAGATAATCTGCAGCAATGCCTCCATTCCTACCGAATGGCGGGAATTAGGTGATCCTCTACTTACTGCGTAACAGGAGCTACGGGGTTCTTTCCTGATTACCAGTTTTCAAGAGGCTGAAATTTAAGTGATTAAGAAAATTCCGGTCGCCCATACGAAACACCAAGGCAAATATCTTCAGAATACATTAGTGGCTTACAAAGAACAAAGAGATAACTTGAAAGAAAGCGGCGAACAATACAGAATGAAAAAAGTTAAGAAAAAAGAGATCGTCTTTGTTTTTAAAAAGGAGCTAACTGCCACTTAGGGCTAACTTCAGTCATATGTAGCAAATCATTCAACTAATGTTCTTCTATGACATGTAAAAAGATAACAACTGTACCTCCAAGAATAACCGAGATAGGTGGGAGCTTTCTAACTTCCCAAAGCATATGTAAGGTATATAAAGGAACCGTCTTCTTTCCTTCTCGTGTAAAATTCGTGTTTTGTGGGTTACTCCCTTTCTACAAAATAGGGACGAGACATCCTGATCGACATAAATCTGTAAAGCTGTACAAATCAGTAGCAGGATAGTGAGAATATGTCGACGAATTTCGGCTAAATGACATGGATAAAAACATACGTGATATTGCAGGTCTACGAGGCAGTATTTTCGCAAGTAAAAACGACTGTGTGTTTGGGTGTAAACGTTTCTGAGACATCCCTTCAATTCCAGTGCCAGAAGACTTTACAATAGGTCTATTACACAATTTCGAATTTCGCTGTGACGCCAATAACATCTAGCGCCATTCTCCGCGGTGTACGTAATTGTTACTTTTATACGGAGAAAAACATCAGCTCTTCGTCATCACTCTGCAGATGTAAGTAGCAGATTTCTTCGAAATGAAGCACCATTCTTGGAAACAACAAAGATCCAAGTTCTAGAAGAGTGTATTCTTTGTGCTGTGTTCTCCCAAACTTTTCCATGCAGCATTTGGTAATACTTATGTTTATTGGACCGCGCATCATCTTGATAGTTGAATAAAGATAGACCAACTTGATGTCACTTGTTTTATTATTTCACTATTTACTGCTCAACATGTTTCGAATGTTAGTACCTCCATCTTCAGGAGCTTGCGACATATTTGTTGAG
>Ga0209755_10007514_pt1 | contig 11794 bp, 12 predicted proteins | sample TergutCo191P1_FD_187301 | JGI IMG/M metagenome (GOLD analysis project Ga0209755, IMG submission 187301) | Cornitermes sp. P1 segment gut microbial communities from Petit-Saut dam, French Guiana - Co191P1 (SPAdes) (version 2) | ecosystem: Host-associated > Arthropoda: Insects > Digestive system...
AGGTCTCCCCAGTGGTCTCTTTCCCTCCAGTTTCCCCACCAAGACCCTATACACCCCCCTCTCCTCACCCATACACGCCACATGCCCAGCCCACCTCATTCTTCTTGATTTTATCGCCCACACAATATTGGGTGAGGAGAACAAATCATTTACCTCCTCGTTATGCAGTCTCCTCCATTCCCCCATTACCTCGTCCCTCCTAGGTCCAAATATTCTCCTCAACACTATATTCTCAAACACCCTCAGCTTCCTTTCTTCCCTCAATGTCAGTGACTTCAGGGTTTTGTTACATACAGAAATTTAATTACTGCATATTTTTATCTACAAGGCAAATGTCACAGTCTATTCAAAACACAGACTTGCCTGGAGTGTAACCGGTGTAATAAGACGTTGAATTTTTGGAGCCTTCTTACGCTGTTTAGTTTTGCCCTCCTTCAAGGGCAGAGGACGTTTCACCACATACTGTCGAACATCATCCTCCTTCCCTAAGTTAAACAATTTCCTAATTTTGGATGCTCGCTTTGGCCCCAGGCGTCGAGGAACAGTGTTGTCAGTTAAACCAGGAATATCCTACAATTATGAACGAACATTTCAAAAGTGGAACTGACAGGCTCATGTTGTCTTAAAAACCTTAAAATACACTGACCATCTATTCTGGCCTCTTCAGCAAACACCAGTCATATATTATGAAATTTTGCAAAATGTCTTTTATGCATACTACTGGACCCCAAGACAAACACCACACAAAACATATTAACCCTACCTTAAATCAATGTACACAACCTTACAACAAAATATGAAATTTTGGGAAAAACAAAAATAGGTCCCAATAAAAAGATTCTGGTACCATTTTCAAAGATATCAGTAAAGAGCACAACTACATCCAAACGATGAGAAAAAGGCAGCATAAGTAAATGTCCACATTACAGTATGGAGCAGGAATGCACACATGAACAAAAGCAGATACCAGAATGATGATGGCAGGGAGACAAAATTGAATGTACAAAAAACCTGAGAAAGAATAAAAATTGTAGTTATAATTTAATGTTAATTATTAGAATTTGAACTTATTACCAATAATACAATAGTATGCACAAGATCAAGAAAAAAGAATTAAATATTTATAACACAAAACTAAATTACAATGACCAAAAGAATGCTGAAATCGAGAAGGAATAAGTTACATAAATATCACATGACAACTTGTGGTAAGACAGAGATGAATACACCGTTGCCAATGACTCACAGAGCAGAGTAAAGCAGTAGCTCACACATTCAACATATATACAATTACATATGAAACTGTATCTGGATTCAATAACACTGCATATGTAAAATCAAATGCAGTGTGGTAAGGTACCAGACAATCAGTCTCCACAGTTAAAAGAAATACCACATTGATCCCATCATGTTCAATATGGTTTAAAAACTGTGGTGAAAGTAAACACAATGCAAACTGTCAAATATAGATAAAAAAAAAAATGCTGAAACCATAACACATGCTTCACAAAATTACAAACTACCTGCATTTCAGGGGAGACATTATCAACGTGCTAACACTACAAATTTGATACACTGTAGACAAATTTCATTCCTGTGCTGCCACTTCAGAAGGTTATAAGATATACTTATGGATAAAAATTTTTTTTTAAATAAAATGAGACAAACCTGCTCTCCCTTCTTGACAATAACTAAGGCCAAAACACTCAAATTTGAATCCACAATGCATCCACGCACTGACTTGCGTCTTCTTTCTCCATCTCGACGTGGTCTGTAGCACGAGTGTCCCTTGGACAGAAGCAGTCGCACACGACCTTAAACATATGACAAAGTAAAATGAGCAGACATACGCATTATAGTAGAATCATATGGTCAGCTGTCAACATTCTAGAAGTTACCAACACAAAAGTCAAACACTGAACTACATTTTTATTTTCTCATAAAAATTACACAGCAGGTTCTGTTATTCCACTTCATCTGAAGGCAACGTTAAAAGGCTTTGGATAAACGCGTAAATAAATGAGAAGAATTAAGTACTTGCATTTACATCAAATTTTCCTCCCATGCAACTTTACCAATTAGAAACACTACGTTATTACAATGACATAAACTAGGGACACTCATCTTTACTACATCTTGCCTGAATTTTAAGAATAAGGCATTCCATGTCACCAACACACATCACTGTACCAAAATACAGTATGTTGCAAGATATATCACAATTCTGACAATGAATATCAGTTTTTATTATGTCCACAGCAATGACAATGCCTAGCACCAACACGATTGAAGAGGCAACTATGATTTACCACTTTACATAAGTAAAAACACTACTTACTATTGGTCAATATTCCTTGCTTCATAGGAAAACCCTGTTTGTCGTTTCCGCCGGCGATACGCACAATGTATCCCTTCCATTCATCACCCAACGCATCAGCTTCTACCTCTGAGCCCATACGCTTCTCATAAAATATACGAAGCCTGTGTTCATCAGTAACTTCGAATAGTTTCTGGCATCCCGACGCCGGGTAGGATACGTTCAACTGCACCAAATCAATCAATATACACATACATGTTCAAAAAATGTACATTCAACCAGAAATCACTATTTATCTAGCATGTACTCAAAAATAATATCGGTTACAGTCCGATACATCCTATAATATATAGCTTTCAAAAGTTATAGATCTAATGACAAATAATTTCATAATGCTAATTCCAAAATAGTATTTCCTAAAACCATATACACACGCCTAACGAATGCGAAACCTACCTTCATTGCGCCACGCACTAACCACCGACCTCGCCATATACTGAGAGATCTGTATCTCGCAGTTTACATGAACGTGCGAGCGTGGTGGCACGGATCCGTCATTGTGGCCGGATCTGGCACAGAAACCTTTGGTGATATGTAAATCCATGGTAGCCTATAAATACCGCCAACCTCACGAAATTTCTCTTGTCGTGGGGATGCACATAGAATGCAAAGTAAGCGACTGAATTACAAAACTCGTTTATAAAACTGAAAAGTGTAATGCTCCCAGCGCTCATTATTCAAAACAGTCAAAGAGCGATTTCTTATTTCGCAGTGTACTATGCGGATTTTTTTTAAGTCGTTCGTTAGTACAGATCTCTGGTGACGCGCGGAAGTACGTTTTCCAGATCTTACGGTGGGCACCATGCACTGTACATCACGTCGAAACGCGCTGTGCGGCGATTTTCGATAGACCACTGCGTCGGTAGATAAAACTCATGACAGATGAAAACTGCAGAACCTGAGAAATAAAATCCGCTTTGGAAATAGTCCTTTCTGATGCCTTGGCGGATGACAGAAGGAGTTTTTTTTTTGCGTCCCCAATCAGATTATTTCCTTTGGCAAGGATGCGCACAAGATTCGGTGTTATGTATTGTGGTACACAGTGTGCCTGCTTCAGGAAGAAAACTTTTTGACTACCCAGTGCTTCTAAATTAGTCTGTGTAGCAGTTTCATAAGTGCAACTTTTTGGATCATGTTTGACATGTTCGCATTGTACTCCCAGGCTTACAGTTAGATGTTACCAAAGAGGCTAACTTTTCTTTAATCCAAGTAAACAGGGGTGACCTCTCCTCTTCTGCCAGCTTCCTCCTTTAAGAATCATTGATTAGCATTTCTTTGTCGGTTGGCATTGATTTATACCTCATCATTAAAACCAGAAATGATTTTAAAGCATCTTAAATATAACATCTTCGTAACACACCAGAAACGACTGGAGAATCTAGAAAGAAAGACAATATTTTTCAAATAGATTTTTAGCTTTCTCGAAGTGAACGCTTAAAAACGAGCTGGATAAATTTGTATGGTATTAAGTAGATCGATTTTAACCATACCTGTCCCGATATTTGTGAACATCGGTTGTAATTATAGTATTTTATTGGGTTTTGTAAGTGTAGTTTTCCATGAGGTCATCAAGATCCGTTGGTTTTATAGTATGTCAGTTTTATAGGTCTTCAGAAAGTATAAGTCGTGGCTACGGACTCAGATACATAATATGGTAGTCTGTAAATCAAGACACGTATGCATGCTTTTGAAACATTTTGTCCAAAGCCTGCAAAACTCGCGAAAAATTTCTCAGTCTTAAACTTTGTTTTTTCTGCGAGAATGCCTCGTACGGTGAACCTCAATTTTTTTAATGGTGTGGCGTCAACAAATTTCAGGCCTGTGGAGTGCATGGGATTTTTTAAATTAAAATGATGTAGAATATTTTGGCAATCAATATATCAAGTTTTGCATTACGAAGTTGAATGTGTTTTGTTGTGTTACCTTAAAATGATCGGTACTTATACCCCAATAACTCTCTTAAAACAAAAGTATTATATTCCATCTCTAGTTTAATTTATTTATTCAATCCACTTAGTCACATGTCTGACGTTGGAAATATTAAAATCAGAGTACAATTTACGGAAGCAGGACATTCTCGAAAACAAGTGAATTTTCTGAAACAAGACGTGAAAGCTGTGTTTTATAGAACTGCTTTATACCCCGAAGACAGAGCCAGCAAGTTCCTTCGAAAGGTTAGTAAGTACTCTCGAGATTACGCTACTTCCTAACCCAGAAAGACAGAAATTAAATTAAAAAAGGTCAATGACAACCTATGATCTTTCGTGTAACGACGATTCCACAACTGTGGTTACATCACATTACTCGAAACAAGTCACGTGAAAGCAACATGTTTGTTCGTAGGAATAAAGCTTTGAAGAAGCCCCGTAAGAATTAATCACGTTCAAGGGGCGGCCCTGAAGGACTTTGCTAAATAAGATGTTAAGGCTTTATATTAAGTCTCCAGTAACGCGGGTTTCTTTCGGAGGACTGCTGCATTCTGGAGTGTGATGCTATATTATCTGGACGTTTCTTAGAAAAGTGTTCTGTGTATACTTGATGTAAAGTAACATGACGTTATGCTAATCAAAATAAAATAACTATTTAATTCGTATTACTCCGAAGAAATCCTTTTTCAGCGTCAGAGTAGACTAAATTTAGTGCGGTTTCTTTGGGCTTAATTGGAGCGAACAAGAAAGTGAAATATTGCTCATTCTGAAGTGTTTGGATGAATAGAATTTCAAAAAATAAATGTACGACGTTATGTGAACACAAACAATAAGTGTATGTTGGCGTCATACATTAGATGTATTTCACATAATTTTTCGAAATATTTCGATCACGTTCTGCTATTAATTTGTGGTATTCTGTTTTTCGGCTTTAGAGGTAACGACAATTCGGTGCCTTTAAAAATTACGGTTTCGGTAGTTATGACTATGAATGTAGAGGTCTCCTTTGATGTGACATCATGCAGTCTGGTGACAGTTTACGGACGTTTCGGAAGAAGCTGATGCTTTCGTCATCAGTGTACACAGTCTGACCATTTACCCTTACGAAGGAGGACACGTTCCACTGAAACATCAGTAAACTGCTACCAAACGAAACAGTATGACATCCCAGAAGACGGTAATACGAATTCATAGGTAGTTTTTACTGCTAAATTTGTACGTATGTTGCGCCATCTAATGCTAAAACGTATGACTTTATTAAATAGATTCACTACCTTCATTCTCTATTTCTTGGTTGTTCAATGATGCAACGAGTACAGTAGGTGGTAAGTGTGGCATTTATGTTGAGTTGTCTGCGGTGTTTTAATTTCATGCCATTCCGTGTAGATAGCAGTTCTGGCTCCTGTAATGTGAAAGTAATATAAATTAAAGCGTGACTTTATGAGTGGAAATTGTTTTTCAGCCTCGAAATTACTTTCATAACAGGGGCATCCTTTAATATTGACAGAAGTATAAAAACACTATGGCCAACAACGGTTCCTACAGCAACGAACGCCCCTCATCTGGAGGTGATGCACAAGAGTATTCCACTGATCCAGCATCTGGTAGTTTCTTTCATTCCGATTATAAGAAGTGAGTATTCCCTGAAGGATGACATTGAAATTGGTTTTAGTGAAAATGGAGGGTGACACTGCTGTGTGTGTGTTTACGTACCCGTTTGGATTACTACCCTCACATTTGACAGATCAACAAAAACCTTTCTTCATTTTAGCCTTTTTTTGTGTTAAGTTTAGTGTATATAAATGATCTTTAATTAATTTAAATGTGTAGTTAGCTGATAATTGTGAGGGGCTTGTAATGCTGATAATTGTGAGAGGCTTGTAATGTGTTGGGAATCTGTTTTCTCTGAAAATGCATTCCTACAGTTGCACAAGATTCGTAGCAGAAATGGGAACTACATACAATATGGGATGCCCATTCTCCCTTGTAATATTTAACTGTTCACCAGTCTTCATTCACCGACACTTCAAAACAGTCCCATATGAGCAGCAGGAGTGGTATTCATGAGTGAAAATGGTAATGTGGTTGAAATATGTATCCTTGTATGTTGTTGCTGTGTTTTCATGTCTGATGGAATGGTAACAACAGTGCATGTTGACTTCTGACATAGTGACAATAACCAAAATGACACTTGCCATTGTAGATGCAGTTTTTTGAGTAATGTGAAACGTGAATGCCTAACAATGGTAGAGCACTTTTTGGTTTCTTCATTAAATGGCATATATGAATTTTTATCACTAAAATTAAACCTCAGAGCCTAACCATCATGAATGGTGGCAGTCATGAGTGAAACTTCCCCCACTGATAGGGAAACTTGAAGCTGGGTCTTGGCTTTTTTGTTTTGTGTGTTTTTGTCTTTGTTATCTGACACTAAGGTGAAAACTGAAAGAGCTAGCAATGGAGGATGACATTTTGTGCATTTTACCATGCTAATGTATGTTTTAACAATATGTATTGCAAAGCAAGAACGGAAAGCACACATGGTTGCATCTATTATGATTACAGTAGCATGTGGGTCCAGAAATATTGCTTGTATTTATTACGTAAGAGTATTTTGAATTATCAGTGAATGAGTATTTTACACAGATAAGTCCTTGTTGGTGAAATAAGCATGTCCCCTATTCTGTGGTAATGTATAGGCATGTCTCAAGGACTTAAGAGTCATAAACTGATAGGGAATGGTGACAGCTTACTTATTATGAACTCCAGTATGAGATGCTGGTGCTTGTGGCTGGACCTAAGTTTGCAACTGAATGGATCTGTCATACTGAGAGGTAGCACCAGTTCAGTGCAAGGGGAAAAGGAAGGCATTTCTTGTTTTATACAGGGCGATTCATAATGTTCTTCATAATAACAAACATTTATAACAAGAAAACCAAAGGACCTACCTCAATGGAATTATTCACAGCCACAGGAAAAATGAAAAAGTTTTTTTTTTTTTTTACAACTAGAGATGTTTGATTTGTGCACCATGGGTGACACAGCTCACATCGATACGATATTCAAGTTCTTGCCACATACACGTCAACATGGGTGCATCGATATTCTTCGCTGCTGCATTGATCGTGCCTTTAGGTCAGCGAGGTCACATGGCAATGGTCCTTTGCGTACTTTGTATGAAACGCACATTGCACAGTAACCACAGACTTACTCGTGTGATATTCCAACACACAAAATGACTTCTCCCCTGGAGCAGCCATTTTCTCACTATATATGCTCGCAGTGTCTAGTGGCAGAAATGTAAACGACAATGAAAAACAACTTACTGGGAAAAAAATTTTTGAGTTGTTCCTTCTATCTTTACATGTTTCATAAATGTGTGTCCTGCGGTTTTCCTATAATAAATTTTTGTAATCCCGGAGTACATTATGAAACGCCCTGTATTTTTTATAGTATGATAAACGTGGCTGAGCTTGTTGTTTCTTTCACTCTTGCAGAGGAGTGAATTATATTTCAGCCAGTATTTTATATACAAATAACACTGGTTAAAAAAATTTAACTTCCCCCCCCCCTCACAAACTTCAGTAGATGGATTTAGCAGTACTTTTTATTCTGAATTCAGATATGTATACAGAATTTTTCTATCAGGCAGGGTTTCAAAGATACAGAGGAATTTAAATGTGCAAAGTAGTACTTTACATGCTCGTGAAACAGGCAGAAACTTTCCCCTAAAATGTAGAGTTGTATGACTTTTGCCAGTATTTGGCATCAGGTGCATCCCTCTTCATTGTCCAGCAATAGCCTGCCAACATACTTGAGGTCCACTTGGCTTGGTACCACTTTTCCATAGCCATAATGTCTTGGTGTAATCTTTCACCGTGTTCGTCACTGACTTTGCCGAGATTTTCTGGGAAAAAATCCGAGCGTTACTCCAGAAAGTGAATTTTGAGACTGTTGCATCCCATAGCTTTGTACAAAGTCAACAGGTCCTGCACAACTTCCTGATATAAGTCCTTGCACATCCTCTTAAATGACAACCATGCATTTCTTTCAGTCTCAATCAGGTCTTCATCGAGCTGTTTGCCTTGCATCAGTTCCTTGATCTGGGGTCCTATAAATATACTGTCCTTGATTTTTGCGTCACTCACATTTGGGAACTTATTCCTCACATATTCGAATCCATGGCCGGTTTTATCCATCCCTTTCACAAAGTTTTCATGAGGCCCAGCTTTATGTACAAAGGGGGCAGATAAATTTTCTCTGGAAGAACAAGAGGGGGATTGATGGCATTTTTCTCCCCTGACGTCAGTGATGTTCATTTAGGCCACAGTTTATTTACATATTGATTCTTCTTGTCCTGGCTGTTCCACTTGCACAGGAAACAGCAGTATTTTGTGTAGCTGAGCTGCATTCTGAGTAACAGTGCCACAACCTTGAGATCACCACATAACTTCAACTTATATTCATCATACTTAATCTTTCCCATAAGTAGCTTCATGCTTTCATAACATTCCTTCATATTGGCTGCATGAGCCAAAGGAACGGAGGGGAATCTATTTCTGTTGTGGAATAGAACCACCTTCAACCTCCCTCTTGATGAATCAATGAACAAGTGTCACTGATCTGGGTTATATTCATGGCCAAGAACTTCCATAATGGAACAAACATCATTGCAAAACACAACACCATCATTCTGGGAGAAGAAATCCTTGAATTCTTCATGATGCCCACGGTAAAACACACCTTAGTGTCCTGGCGCAGAAGATTCCAGGCCTTTAACCTGGAGCAAAGTGTGTGGGTGATAGTGAAATTCAGGAAACGTATTTGAATTCAGTGTCCAAAAATACATTAGAAACAGACATTTTTCCTCATGGGACAAAATCTTTGTTGACCAGTGTAATAGAAAACATAGTAAACTCACCACTCTGTCATTGCCATGGCTCACCTGTAGAAGACTGTAATCGTCAGCTGTTGTATTTTATGAGTATATGCAACATGCAGGATGACAAGTGCTGTCGGTTGATGGCATATATCCCTGATTTGTATGAGTAATCTAGTTCTTATTGTGTAGATTTCTTTCATGTGAAGTTAGCATTTTGTTTTAACTACTCAGTAAAATATGCTTTTAATGGTATCCCAAGACATTTGGGTATTATTCCATTTCATATGGTTTCTTTTTGACTCCTTAAAGCCTGTTGGTTACTTTATGTGTGGCATATTGTTTTTTGTGGTTTTCGGAAAGAACAAACAGCAATTATTTCTCTGTACTGTAGTAACTGAGTGGTTCTTATAACCGAGTCTCTTTTATTCAGGCACCATTTTAGGCAGTGTCACAGTACTGTGTTAAAAATTTTATTATAAGGTGTAATTATTGTTTGTATTTTTCTTCTTAGACATGAAGATTTGAAACAAATGCTAGACAGTAATAAAGACAGCTTAAAATTGGAAGCAATGAAAAGAATCATAGGGGTAAGTTCATTATTTAAATGCCTCTTCTTGAAAATGTGATGTATGAGTTTACAATAAAAATACTGATACTATATCTGCACAAGGTTGGTTTATTGCATTTCATACTACATATTATAAACATGAGTTATACAAGAGTTGTACTGGAAGAATGACAACAGCAACAGTTACAACAGTAACAAAAATAATATTAAAAGCATTATTTGTGATAATATTGTTGACAGTAACTGATGGAGAAATAAAATAAATGCAGCAATCTTAGAATCCTGTGGAATAAATTTAACTCTGATTTTACTTTATAGATGGTTGCAAAAGGAAGAGATGCATCTGATCTTTTTCCAGCTGTAGTGAAGAATGTTGTTTCAAAGAATATTGAAGTTAAGAAACTGGTGTATGTTTATCTTGTACGTTATGCTGAAGAACAGCAAGATTTGGCACTGCTTTCCATTTCAACCTTCCAGAGGGCATTGAAGGTCAGATTAATTTTTCTAACAGTCAGAGTTAATGTGTGTGCTAAGTGTTGCTTCATTGTCTTACAATATTTTCATTGAAAATTTTGTAAATGTTTATGTTTTCATGAAGTAATCATTTCCACTTGATAATACAGGAAAAATAAAACTAACTGTGCTGAGCCAAATGGTGTTGGGAGACAGCTCTTGTAGGCAGCTCTTCAGGGATGTGAATGTACTGCCTATAGCTTCTGTGTACATAATTGATGTGTGCTATATTGAAATAAATAAAGATAATTTGGAGCATAATATAGAAATTTGCAGTTTTAATTTTTGTAAATTTTGGAGCTTGATGTTTAGTTTTATAACACATGTTTTGGAAAAAGTTTAATGAATATGGGAATTAAATTATATAACCAATTACCGAAGCAGATTGTTGAAAAACATGGGGCCATGTGATTTTGTACATGTTCACAGCACAACAGATTCCAGCTTTAAGATTATTCTGAGGAAAGTCACAAAGAGTGTGGGGATTTTCAGAACACCATTATCTGTTAGTTTACATGTTAACCTTCCAATTTAATGTAAACCATTCCACCTTGTGGAAGTATTGCAGAGTAGCACTCAATGTTGAAAAGAATACATTTCTCACATGCACTAACCTCGTACCCTGTATAATTCACACAAATGACTGACCACCCATCTCTTGTTCTATTACTGTTGATCAAGTTGCCTTTTACAGGCAGAGATCATATTTTCTTGCACTCAGGGTCACAATTAAATGGACTCTTTGTATATGAGTATTGGTGAATGCAATACAGTCTCTTAGTTGAACACTCGTGTGTTCTGTGCTCAAATAAAAATGGCAGTTGAAATGTAGTCACTGTTTCTTCTTTTCAGGATCCTAATCAACTGATAAGAGCAAGTGCTCTTCGCGTGCTAAGTAGCATTCGTGTGCCCATGATTGTGCCTATTGTGATGTTGGCAATCAAGGATTCTGCCTCTGATATGTCACCCTATGTTCGAAAGACAGCTGCACATGCAATTCCAAAACTCTATAGGTACAGTGCATTTTTGTAGAGTTAGGAGTGCTCTTAATATTGGATGGATAAGTGACATGAACTGAAAACATTTTCGTAAATGATTTTGATAGGGGTGCACCAATTGCAGGTGCCAGTTTGCCTGGGTGACTATGTTTTGTATGGTGGCACATAATAATTGTGGATCTTCGATATGGAGTTTGCTTTATGTCGTCTTTCTGATGCCTAGAATTTTGAGATGCCTGCTAGATTATTGGGAAATTTGTGCAACCCTGGATATTTTACACATGGTTATTATTTATATGCTTTTATTTTCTTGTGAAAGTTTGTTCTATTTCAATTTTTTAAATTTGTGTTGTTGTTGTTGTTGTTGTTGTTATGTAGTCTTTGCCTGTTGATGATCTTATAAGCATTGTTAACCCTTCAGCGTGGGGGCATTTAAACCCCAGTTCATACTGTGATGTGGGAAGGCTTTTTTACGGGGTATTTAAATTATGGTCTGAATTGCAGAGAAAAAAATGAAGAAATAATTTC
>Ga0209755_10007515_pt1 | contig 11794 bp, 7 predicted proteins | sample TergutCo191P1_FD_187301 | JGI IMG/M metagenome (GOLD analysis project Ga0209755, IMG submission 187301) | Cornitermes sp. P1 segment gut microbial communities from Petit-Saut dam, French Guiana - Co191P1 (SPAdes) (version 2) | ecosystem: Host-associated > Arthropoda: Insects > Digestive system >...
GAACACAATCACAGAGAAAGGAATGCATTTCCAAACTGCATCACATCCATGAAAGAAAGTAAATTCAACTGTATGAGACAAACTGAAATGGCAGTTAAATGAATCACATGATGCATTGTCAGATTCACTTTGTTCAATGAAACTTCACCAAGGACCATAAGGCGTGCGACCTTCCATCTTACTCTGACAGAATGCTTTCCAATGTTATGAATCCCCCAGATTTACAATACTTCCAGCATTCCAGACTCATACAGTCGACTAATACTACTGATTCTCAAACTATAGCTCCAAAACTGACTTCACCTACCAGTAAAATAATTTTACAGCATTATAAATCAAGATATGTTACACTAACCTTGCTATTAAGTCCGCCCTGCATTAGTCTTGAGTGTTGTGTCGGCATTCAACAATGCTAGGGATCCAACCAGAGCCACCAATGCTCGATCCAACCAAGTTACTGGATTAGGATAAACTAGGCCACCCTCATAAAAACCTAGATGTCCACCATGTGCAATCTCCAAATACAAAGTATTGCCATGTTCAGCTGGAACATAAAAGTAAAATTTTAAACTAGGTTAACACCCATCATAATGCTTCCCATCACATTTATAGCAATTATTCCTTACCAGTAACCCTGTCTGTGCAACAAAATTGTCCTTGAAATCTAAGTCTTTTTGTTAATGTAGAAATCCCCTACCTTTTATGGCACCAGAAGGTTCACTAAGATAAAAACAACAGCCCACAACTGGTCCCTGGTCCCTACCCACAGCACCATGTCCTTTAAATCCATTTCAATACTGCCCTCCCACTTACTTTTAATGGTTTACCAAGAAGAGAGAAACATGATGGCCAAAAATTCAACAATAAAGCCTTTGGGATAATTGAAAAGGGAGAGAGAATGGAAATGAGGTGGTAGATGGAGGGAGGAGGAGTAGGAAATTATGGCAATAAAATCATAAAAATCCAACATTACACAAAATCAGATATAATTAAAATGAAGTTCACAGTGTATGCAATGGCATTATATTTTTTTCCCACCTTCTGGAGTGTCTCTCATTAACAAAGAAGTCACTAATATTCAAGCAAACCATTATTATTAAAAGTTACATAATTTTGGAATTATCAAATAATGCAGGAACATGTTTCATCATCAAATATTACTGTTTCTTAATCTTGTATGAGCCATTCTTTTATCTTTTTATAAGCATTATACAATATATGTTTCTAAATGTAATAGAGTTTTCATGTATGAAGATGGGTCTTAATAACTATACTTGTTAAACAACCACTGAGTATGTCTGCACTATTGTTTTATCAACATGCTCTTTGATATCTGACTCTGTGTTGCTGAATGACCAATCACAAAGCACTATTATCATTATTAAAAGACACAATGTGACACTGTGTAAAAAAGTAGTGACAACTGAACAGGTTGAAAATAAAAAACTTCATATCACATGAAAAATTCGGCAATGCACAATAACTATCATTAGTCTTTAGTTTTGTATGCTGAAAACATTAGAAAGTTTCCTCCAATTGCTCATCATGAGACACAGTCATTCCTACTAACCGACTAAGGTACTTAAGATTATCTGTAGGCACACCCGTTCTTCCAGACACACAGAGAGTAATTCTGTACTCAACACAGTTCAATTCATGTGGTCATAAATCCTTACTACTAACTTCCCAACTCTGTGTTCCTCTCAGTTAAACAAACATTTCATTTTATGGTGCCATTCTGGTCGCATGTTGATTATAAGGAACTACCAGAGTAGTTCCCAACTATGATCTTTTTATTTTATTTTCAGGTATGTGATGATGATCACACAACTGAAACTTCTCAAAGAAAAAGTTACACATATTTCTACAAAATACTTCTCTTCTGAACAGTATAGAAAAGATTATGGATAAAAATTTATTATGTTTGTTAGTAAATGACTTTTAACATATTTTGGATCTTTGTTTTAGAAAACTCTACATTAGATGAACTGGTAGATGAAACAGTACTCTAACAGAAAACAGTTCAAAGTAAAAAAAACTGAAACATCATTGGAAACTTGTATCATGCTGATGATAAGTACTTTCCCAATATCTCAAAGTTTCTCAAAATTTTAGCCAGTCTTTTGACTTCTGTTGCACCTGCCAAGTGAATATTTTCTTCACTTAGGTATTTGAAGACTTGTTGTAGATAGAAGTCTACAATGGCATGGGAAAGATTAAATGGGCTAGTGTTACAATACACAGAAATATTAATTTAAATTTAGAGAATTTTACTAAAAAAAAAGGGAGAGAAATTAGATTTTATTCTGTAATGATTTTTTTTTGCTGTGTTTTATAAGCACAATCAGATTTTCTTTTATCAGATTTCATTCATTTTATTTTTGTGATTAGTATCGCAAATTACCTTTCATGCACATTTGATTTAAACTCTTAATTTACCTAATAACTAGACCATACTCTGTGTAGAACTCGCTTTGGGACAGGCTATGGACCTGTCGTAAGACACACAGCAGAATGTAAACTAACAACATTTCATATTAAAAACACAGGTTATTTGTAGGGTGAAGAGAGAGAAACCAACAAGACGCAATTAATCCGATGTTTATTACCAAACTTCTATCGCAGCATGTTTCAGGCATCATTGTGCCCATCATCAGGAGAACAAGACTGTGTACTACCACATATGGTGTTCTGCACTGGTTGTGCTGGCTGTGGTTGTGTGGAGCTGGGTCGCAAGCTGTGTGCATTGTGTGAAAGTTACTGTTCGACTGTCAAACAGTAACTTTCACACAGTGCACACAGCTTGTGACCCAGCTCCACACAACCACAGCCAGCACAACCAGTGCAGAACACCATATGCGGTAGTACATGGTCTTGTTCTCCTGACGATGGGCATAGTGATGCCCGAAACATGCTCCAATAGAAGTTTGATAATAAACATCAAATTAATTTCATCTTATTGGTTTCTCTCTCTTCACCCTATGTTCATGATGCACGGTCACAAGAGCCTAAAATTAAAAAAAACAGGTTATTTGGTTTCGTTCTTGTATGAATGACTCTTTTTCATAGTAATGCACTATTTCAGACTGATTGTATTTTTCCTATGAAATTTACGTATTAATTTTTTTAAGGGGGTGGGGGGTATTAAACACATGCACACTAGCTTAAACAGTTTCCTGTTTCTGCCAATGTTGATGATATAATACAAATGGTCATGTGCCATCATTCTACAAATGGACATCAGCTTTTGTTGGGCACTTCTTGTAAAACAAATATTTTACACTCTTTAGTATCATGTAGCTAGTTTTATTTCAGGATAATCCTCTTGAAAGAAAGTGGTAAAGGAAGCCTACTGCATACAACAAACTTGAAAACTGAGTACTCTCTCTTCACTTTTCATCTTTTCTCATTATACTACTTCATGGCCTAACCTAAGGTATAATGGTTGAAGCATTTCTCATTCTTCAAGGTTCTAGAATGCAGAAATAATACTTTTCAATTATCTTCCTTCTGACTGCAGTAAAACTGCAACAGTTAAGGATCAGTTAATTTAAAATAGCACACAATTAAAAGCATGTACTGTTCCATGGCTTTACACATACAATTTTGTGCACTTTTCATGTGATTCATTCAAAATATGCAGATCATTTGTAACCTGAAGACATATTACACCCCTTTGTTACTACAAGCTGAACAATTCAAAACAGGGAAAACTGTAAAATTCAATGATCCAGCGCTCCTGATAGCTCAGCATAAAAAACAGTGAGTGGTGGTGAACATGCTTAGACACAAAAAACAATCACATCAGTATCATCCAAACACGGACCAGAACCAAATGATACCGAACAGGACCAAATCAGGTCATCACCAACTCATGTGATCTCAGTCTAGCATTTTTTGATCTTATGATAAGAAGGATTTTTTTCTACTGTTTTCAATTTGTATTTCAAACATTTACACCCACATGACTGTAATAATAAAGTTAATGGTGAAGTAAAGTGCTCATGACACTAAGGGTATGAAAAACGCATGTAACACTGACACTGACAAAAAAATCAGAAGGTTTAAAGATGCTCCTGATAGTCTGATACTACCTCACTCCTGACAGTGCTGGACTTCCAGAAGTCTACTAATATTATACCATGTTTTGCACAGTTCATATAGACACTAGTATTTTTAACACTGGGCACCCATAGGGCAAACATCAATTGCATCTGATTTTAAAAAGATGAACTGAGATTAAAATTGTACAAACATGAAATAAAGGCTTGTGTTTAGATTTAATATGTACTGAAATATGAACAGGACATTTATAAAACAGTACAAGGTATCATCTAATTACTCAATTAAGTAAAACAATGACACAACCAATTACACAACAGGTAAATATGTACTGAAAAAAAAATTGGATAATTCAAAACACACACACACACACAGAGAGAGAGAGAGAGAGAGAGAGAGAGAGAGCTGCAATGAGTGAAGGATGCAAGACTGCACCAACAGCAGTTATTTCAAAAAGGAGTTTTTTTATTGAGGAACTAGAACATACAACCACCTTCCATTAACTATCAAGGAGTTGTCATATGATGTCAAACGATTTAGAAGAGCCCTGAAAAGATTTATTCAGTCAAACTCCTTTTATTCTTTGGAAGAGTATTTTGACTCTAACTGGAAATGAGTGATGCTCTGTTTGTTGTAAATCATGTTTTGAACGTCGTAAAATGATATGCTGAGTTCACTTTCGATTTTGCTCCTTTATCTTTTAAATGTATTGAGTCGTTATTGTATACTATTTCTTTTATTGACAAAAATTCTCTTTTCAATCTTGTGTATATATATTACTCTATGTTTGTTGTGTTTCTTTTATTGTTATTAGTATGACTATTTCCATATCTTGTAAAAAGATTTACGGAAAAATAAATGACATGAACATCAACATGAACAGCAGTTCCATATCAACAAGGGTTCCTGAATCACACTTGCCCACTGTTATTGTATAACTTTGCTATATACAGCATATGGATGTTGACAGTGAATTGTTAAACTGTTGTTACAACAAATATCGCAATATAAGCCATACTCGTAGTAATGGACTTTCACTTAGTTGTAATGAGATAAAGTACGAATATTAGCACAGATACTGTAATCAGGAATGTTATCAGCCCTCCCATTCACCATAATGTTCAGAACATGAAAAAATTTTTGTCTATTTTAAATTTAATTTTCCTGGATTCCTCCTAAATCACATTTTATTATATGATCTTAACATGTCAGCTTTCCACAGGGCAATCAGATACATTTATGAAAAAGTACAAATAACTCCAAGCTTTTGAAATTTTGACCAGTAAAAATGTCCTTTATTATTGCTAAGAGCCACAGAAAGCAAAACTTACCTTCCATCAACAGATTATTAATATAATGGAGACATTCTAGCTCAGAGGGATCAGTATTTCCAATAAAGAGTACATATATATGTATGTGTGTGTGTATATATTGGTTTCATTACTCACAAGCAAACTGTCTGATTGGCTGTAGCAAAGCATCAGGAACTATAGGGTCATCTCGAGCATTGATAAAGATCATAGGTATATGAATGTCTTGTAAATAGTTGACACAGCTGCTCCACTGATACAATTCAGTCACAGACTTGAAGTTGTGGACTTTCCTGCACATGTATACACAGCTATGTGTTAATATTTTATGGCGAACATGTTAAACAGAACTGATGCATTCTTAGGTCTAAAATTTAAAAAAATAAAATTTAATTTCAAAAAAGAACTCACCTAGTATAGGCATCATCAAGTTCAGGGAGGGTGGCTGCAGCTATGATCTCTCTTTCATTCAGGTTGTAGTGCCGCTTCACATCTTCATGAAGCAACACATGACGATGCCTAAGTATGATTGATTTCATACTTTCTGTCATCACATACAGGTAGAATCTCCTGAAGTTCTGCCAATTAAGCAGCCATTTTGTACCCCTAAGAAGTAATGTAACTATTAAATGGTATGCAGTAAGGTATATAAGAATAAGAGCAGCATCATACCTAACACTGATTTTCAAAAAAATGTTAACATCTCAACTCAGGTAATGGTACAGAGATTTGAAGTTGCACCTGACCGATATAACTTGAGATGTGTAACAGCAGAAGTTCAGTCAACCTACATTCCCTATTCTGAAAGTAACAGCAGGCATTATTGAGAATATGTATGTGCAAGATGTCCAATGTTGTCCCCCTATTCTGCAGATTCTAAATCAACAGACATAATTTCACAGAATATGGAATGAGAATAGACACCACATAATGTTTGTAGTGTTTACCTCTTGTTACCATCAGTAACATAAACCTGGCAACTGTGCAAAATTTGAGGCAAGAGATAACACTAGCACAACTAATACAGGGCCTCAAATTTGATCTATTAAAAAATCATACATAAAAAAACACAGAACTCATATCAAATCTGTAATTAACTCCAGTAAATCACAATAAGCAATGAGAGATTGCAGCCAGGTATGTGGCAGTTTAAATTACAACAGATTATGAACATGCCTACAAATTTCATGTGACAATTTTTTTTTGTAACACAACAATGGTGATACATTCAGAACTTGGATAATGCACCTGGCAAGTTTAACACAGTTTAAATCCATATGCATCAATATTATGCCCATAAATAGCCCACTAAATTGTAATTAAATACTTTATAGTTCCATCCATTTTCATCAAATGCTTACTCTTTGCCTCTGTAGTCTCTAAGAACCCTGCCCATCTTTACAATAGATACCCATCTGCCTTCTGCCACCATTTTTTTTACTTTGAAGGGGATAACATGCAAATACAATGATTACATTTAAACAGTACTGTTTTGAAACTAGTCTCATTATTTAACAGCCTCACTTCCATATGATGACAATGACCACAACAACCTGGCACAGAAACTCTCAAGAAGCAAAAGTATCCAGGGGTTAAAGACATAAACCAAATTAATATCACATTTTCTAATAAAATCCTTATACTTACTCAATAGCACAGTATCCTTGACATATGGATATGCCACCAATGATATTTGGTGATCTGCACTGATCTGTTTCACCCATGTACTTTGTGACTAAATTTCCTCCAAGACTGAAGCCAATGCAAACAATAAGGGTGTGTGGGTGCTTCTCAAGTATATGAGACAGCATTTCATTGAAGTCACCTGTGTGACCTGCACATACAGCAAACAATTTCAACTTCACAAATACTCTCTCTCATGTATGGCCAGAGAGGGAAATTGTGAAGTAGGAAAACCATCTTAATGGACTGTCATTACTGCAAACAATAATTTAAAGAGTTATGGTTATAATAATTTGTAATTATATACATTATGAATTATACAAATTTTTTGGTAATATGGAGAACATGAGTACAGTATTTTGATAAATTATAGCAAATCACTGACCAAACTGCACAACAGGAATAGATGCTAAAAATGGCTTTACATACAAGAGTAAGTCACAAACTAAGACCCCTCTTATTTTTTTGGTGAATGGAGGTATGTGGAGACCAGTAAAGCACACAGTTGTTTCAACACTAGTTCTTTTTCTTCCACACAGTCATCATATTTTTCAGGTATGTATCATGGTGTATAATGAGATTTTTCAACCCCTAATAGTAGAAGGAGATGTCTTGATCTCGAAGCCACTTCTTGACCTTGCCTTTGACACAGTAAAGAGGTGTAAATCTCCAACCTCGAAGCAGTTTCTTCAGATTCCAAATAATAAGGAAATTCAAAGAGGCCAAGCCAGAAATGTGTGGTGGATGGGGAAAATGTTGCCATGCCAGGTGTCCGCAGAGTGGTAGTGGTGTGAGCAGTATATAGCCTTGTATTACTGCACAGCAGCACAACTCAGGTAATAAAGCAGGCCTCCAACATGAAATGCTTTCTTAACATGCCCAACTAGGGACTGTAGTCATCATCACATCACATGACACTAAATCAATGAGAATCATTCCGTGAATGCTCCATAAGTTTGCTGCCATCACCTTTCCCATACTCACAGTTGTTTTAAAATTCCTCTTTCCAGGCAACATGGCATATTTCCATACCACTGTTTACATATCTAAACTGTAGTGGTGCAAACACGTCTCACCACTGGTGATAATGTGTGACAAAAAGTCTTCAAATTCAGCTTAATGATTTTGGAGGCTGGTCAGAGAGGTGGCCATAAGACTTCATTACACATTTAGGCTGCGTGAATTAATGTTATGCACCTGTATGTTAGTATATTAAATCAGGGATCTTCAACCCTTTCTAGCTTTTATATTTCACGGACAGGTTAACTGAACAGCATTTCCCTGCCTTACATTCCACAGTCCAAATACCAGTGGCCATAATTATCATGAAACTTAGACAGTTAGGTTACGGAGGCCAGTTGTTTGTAGTCCAGCAGTCTCATTGTCTCCTCAATCGGTAACTGAATGCCAAATGTGCAATGTGTTGCTCTCTTTCTGATCTTTCCAGATATATTTAGGGTTTTATTGGTATCCTTGTATCTGCTCTAACTGTATATGTAACTTTCAGTCCTCTGAAGTCAAAATTTCTTTGGTGGTATACTTCTGACTAGTAATAAAACAAACAAGTCTCATAACACTAGCTACTCCTCATAGATTGCTATAAATGGTACCTTTCCAATCTCTTAATATTTCCCACTTCACCACTGTTGTGTACAAGGGATGTCTTATGTAATGAAGTGTTACGTAATAATATAATACACATGTACTATTGTATACCATATCAATACGCTTCGAATAATCGTTGAACAGTCAGTAGAATTTTGTTCACCCCTTCAACTGGTTTTTATAGATTTTCGACAGGCCTTCGACACCCTGGCACGTGATGCAATTTGGCAGGCCCTGATGGAAAAAGGTGTACCAACAAAAATAATCTCTATCGTAAAAGCTATCTACGAGTAGTCAATATGAAATGTTTTACATAAGAATCTGATATCAGAATCGATATCAGTGTTGAATGGAGTAAAGCAGGGATGCACTCTTTCACCCCTGTTGTTCAATGTCACTCTAGATTATGTGCTGTCCAAAGTAAGTAAAGAATCCGAAGGCATAAGATGGGGATATATGGGATAAACTGATGGACCTAGACTATGCTGATGATATATGTCTGTTAACCCACTCAACACAAACTATGCAAAAAATGCTTGAGAGGTCAGGAAATGAATCCGCAAAAGCGGGTTTAAAAATTATTGTAAAGAAGACTACGGAGATGTGAATTGCCATGACAAACAAAGAGCCCCTTTATATACACAATGAAATTACTGAAAGAGTGACACAATTTACATATCTGGGAAGTATTTTTGATAACACAGGGGGAACTGAGGTGGACATCAAAGCTCATATACGAAAGGCCCAAGCAGCATTTAGTGCACTGAACAAGCTCTGGCATTCAACAACATATTCAACGCAAACTAAACTTTGTATCTTCAACTAGAATGTGAAAGCTGTCCTATTCTATGGTTGTGAGACTTGGAAAAACTCAAAATACATAACAACTAAACTGCAAGTCTTTATTAATAAACGTTTGTGGAAAATACTAAGAATTTTCTTGCTGGACAAGATAACAAATAACGAGCTGTGGAAGCGCACAAAACAACCAAGGATAGATTTGCAGATCAGGAAATGCAAGTGGGGATGGCTGGGCCATACACTGCAGAAACCAATTGATGATATAACCAGACAAGCCCTAGAGTGGAACCCCCAAGGAAACGGAGTAGAGGGAGGACAAAGAACACGTGGCAAAGAACGGTGCTTGAAGAGGCTAAAGGAGCAAAAAAGACCTGGGCAGAGATTAAGTGCATCACCAAGAATAGAGTGCAGAGGAGGAATCTTGTGGATGCCCTATGTTCTGCAGCGGAATGATGGGACTATTGATTGACTACTTGTATATATGAACATTCTCTGATAAAGTTACTTCCAAGAGCAAAACAAGTAGTAATTTCAAGTCAAATTGCAGTAAAAAGAGAATATTCCTACAGCAGTGAAAGGAAGAGGTCATAATGGTTCATTTAATATGTTAATATACAGAATTCCTGCAACAGTGAAAGCAATAACACTATAAGCACACTCTGTCTCACTGTTCAAACAGCATAGTAACCAGTCTTAAGAGCTAGATGACTGGAGTTTGATTTCTGGTAGGTCAGAAATTTTTACATTCACTACCATGTTCAGACCAGTCCTGGCTCACTTTGTCTACTGTTCAATGGGAAGCACGATTAACTTATCTAAGGATAGAGGGACCAGGGCCTTAAGCTGACCACACACCTCCACCCCACATCAAGGTTAAGTATGCATGGAGCTATCTCTTCTATATATATATATATATATATATATATATTTCCATGGCATGGAATGGCATTGGAGCTGAATAACAGAAGAACTGGTCTTGGCTTCCTGAGAAACAATTTTGTACCACTCTTCAGGGTATACATTGAACACAACTGCTTCCCTGCATATTTGCAAAGACATATCTACTTATCCTAACACTGTTTGCAGTGCCAGCATCCAAATTTTTTGATGGAGGAATGTAATTTCAACTAAGTAAGCAAGAAAGAGAAGGAAAGATGGCTCAAGATGAGGACAACAGCAACACCAGCAGAAACAACAAGTAATGTGGTGGTGGTTGTTGTTGTTGTTGTTGTTATTATATTTATCAACTTTATGCAGGGTACTGAAAATTATATACCTGAAACAGACTGTGTTCTAGAGTATACAGTGGTGCAGCTGTTCTGTATTTACAATTTGTGCTACACATAATGTTATTTTTCAAGTTTTTGTTGTTACTATATTATTATTATTATTACTACTACTACTACTACTACTACTACTACTATAATAACAGCAACATTTTTATAATGCTAACTTGGCACATGAAAAAGGAAACACAGTGACACTAACAAGGATCATACTCATATGTATCAACTGCTCACGAGTTACTGAAAAACACTATTTAAAATGTTTAGAGATTAAAGGGAAACAAAAAATCAGTGTGCTGTATTATCTACATGGACTACTGTTGGCACAATGGGTTCCTTACTTACTTGCTTACTCACTTCTTATTCACTTCATGGAGCAAAGTCCTTCTTGAGAAGCTAACCAGTTCTCAGCTAGTCAACAAATTCCCCGCATTTTATGGACCCCAAAGGTTCATTACTGCATTTGCAGGTGCCTGCCACCTGTCCCTCTCCTGAGCCAGATCAATCCAGCCCACGTACCCTATCCCACTTCCTAAAGATCCATCATAATATTACCCTCCCATCTATGTCTGGGTCTTCCAGGTGGTATCTTTCCCACAGGTTTCCCCACCAAAACCTTGTATACACCTCTCCTCTCCCCCATAAGTGTTACATGCCTCACCCATTTCTAGAAACTAAAATTCAATAATTCTCAGCCAGCAATTAAATGTGAAACAGCATATTTTCTGGAACAATGACCCTCTGAGACATATACTAAGACATAATACCATGTTTGGACATTAAAAATTTAACTACACATGCATCTAACAACCATTTGCCAACACATGGCTCTGTGTCATCCAAGGTCCAGATTTTGTTGTAATCCGTTTAGTGAATTCAACCACTGCAGTGTGTAGCTGTGACTGACTGGCCTGCCTGTCTCTCCTCACACAAAAAGAGTCAACCTGCCAGTAGAGTTTCACACATCAATCAATATAAAAATACCAAAAGGAAGATCCTCAAACATAATATATATTTAATCACAGCAACGTATAGTTGTGATTGATG
>Ga0209755_10007516_pt1 | contig 11794 bp, 9 predicted proteins | sample TergutCo191P1_FD_187301 | JGI IMG/M metagenome (GOLD analysis project Ga0209755, IMG submission 187301) | Cornitermes sp. P1 segment gut microbial communities from Petit-Saut dam, French Guiana - Co191P1 (SPAdes) (version 2) | ecosystem: Host-associated > Arthropoda: Insects > Digestive system >...
AGTAAATACATGTTTTGGCCTAAAGTGGCCATCTTCAGGTTATCACAATTACAATTTTGCTCAAAGACTGTCATATATATGTCTATATCTATGTCTATATAGACATATATATGACACTCTGAGCAAAATTGTAATTGTGATAACCTGAAGATGGCCACTTTAGGCTGAAACATGTAGTTATTTACTTTGCTAATAAATACCATCATCTAGCATACAATCATAGTTGTGTTTTCTGACTGAAATTAACTCACCTTTAGTCTTTCAACACACAACAGGGATGACACGCCTCAGAATTATGGGGAAAGGAGAGCACAGCTATTACATGCAAAGAAGTTTCAAAACTATGGTAACCAATGCTGATAACCACAAAACTTCATTCTAACTTCCACATGTATTATCTGCTACCTAAGCGCCATGTACATATCAGAGTCAGTACAAAATTATTTGTATCAGTGTGTAACCTTATTTAAAATGTCTAAATGGTGGGCTGTGTAGGCAAGTCAACAGACCATTCTTCAAGCTCAGCCAGCAGCCTGGCCAGCTGAAAGATTATGCAGTGTCATGTGGTCAGCCAAGAAGAAATTATAAAAAAGTTAAACTTATAAATCAGTTATATCACATCAGGAAGGAAAACAACATTTTCATAGTGGAAGCAGGGGTAACATTTATAGTGAACCATGAATACTTTGTTATTGGATGATACAGGACTGGGATTTTAACTGCAAAGAACAACATAGGGTCCCATTGTTAAAAACTGTGAACATGATGACTAATTGTATGGTTCCATAAGGAAGGGAATTTCTGAATCAGCTAGGCATGAACATTTCAAGAGACCCTGTGCCATGGATTTAAATATTATGTATTGTAAAGTCTATACAGCCGCATTAAGAACCTTCATACATTCCTACAGCTAGCAGTACATTGCGCCTTGTAAAATGCAAGTGGAGAAGAGAAGAGTTCTTGGTACCGTATGATCGTAGCAAATAACTGTCACTCTTTTTGATGTCTGGATTATGTGAAACATTGACATCCTCGAGCACCATTTCCTCTGCAAGTCTTGAGAAGTCCCACAGCTTGACTGAACAGTCCTGTGAACCTGAGAAAACGGCATGTGACATGAATGCCAATCTTTTAATACAGATCACTCAGATGTTACAGAGTTAGGAACTTGGCTAGCTATCCTGACTGAGAAGAAAGTTCTTAAATTATGTACAAAGAGCACCTAATATATATATATATATATATATATATATATATATATGCAAAAGGTGAGAATGCAGTTCTGTCTATAGAGAAAATTTAATATGCTAGGGTGTAAAGAAGTGTAAATGGCATTCCACGTCAGCTAGGCATAGCACATCTGTAGGTTGGATGTGGAACAGAAAATCTCTGGTCATGGAAGGTAACTATGTATATACTGGATCTACTGTAGTTGTAAGTTGTGGTGCACCTGCTGTGGAGTTATGTGGGGTTAAAGAATCCCTCAGTGTAGAAAATTAGCATGTAACAAGACATCACTTTCATTTGGACAGATGCATGAAATCAGTAGCATGAGAAACATTTAATTGGGTAGAGGTGGTCAGATGGACAGCATTGCCTGAAAGACCCTGGTGTGAATGGGGGGTTAATATTAAAATGAGTATTACAGAAACTGGATGTACACAGGATAAAGTTGTCCCAGGATAAGGTCCAATGGCAGGCTGTTAACATGGTAATGAACCTTCAGGTTCTACAGATGGCAGAAATTTCTTGAGCCCTTGAGACTGTTAGCTTATCAAGGACTTGCTCCTTGGAGGTGGTGGCTCTCTGACTTGACAAAGACAGAACTTTTAATGCAGATCTAAGAACTAAACTTCTTGAGATATATCCACAGGAAAAATTCTGGGACCTTCCAGTCTGCGGATGGCAAAGGAATGTCTCCAAGTTAAATTAAGCACCCAGCCAACATTGCCACAATAAATATAATGCTTTGCCTTGCTGTGTGGAACATCGCACCATTGTGTTGAAACCACACATTTCTTACTCTCTGCCTCACCCTTCACAGTTCAGCAGGTAAAAATCCTTGCCACCTAATACAACATGGCTCAGAATCCTCCACTGTGGTAACTGCTCATGTTTTTCACAAAGAAGTAAGGGCCAATGATACTAAATGTAGAAACATATCAAATGGTTACTCATGGACAGGAAATGTTTGCGGTGGTGTTACAGAGGGACCTGGGAAGAGTTAATGGTGCTTGATTGCAGTGAGTTATGCAGAACAGTGATCAAAGCAATATATCAAATATTGAGGTCATATGGGACATGTTATCTCCAGAAAGTAAGGTAAGGATGGTAAACTGTGACTGTTAATGTTATTCCTTAGAGTGTTCACTTTGTTCATTGTCCAGCCTCTTGTACTTACCCACGAAAAACTACCACTATTGTGCCCCACAATCTATATTAGGATAGTTCAAGAAACAGGATGGAAGAGTGTAGACTGGATTCATCTGGCTCAGGATATGGACAAATGGTAGACTCTTATACATACAGTACTGAACCTTGGGGTTCTATAAGATGCAAAGCACTTCTTGACTAGAAAAGGACTCTCCACCATGCTTTGCATTGTGCACACATGCACAGGACAATTCAGTAAATGGTGCCCTTTAAGAAAATGTCTGTATTAAAAAAAATCTTGGTTGAAGCCTTGATTTTTAAATACATATTATTCATGTAGTGGTAATGACCTTGTAACAGTGCTCAAGAAGAGCATGGGGCTCCCCACCACCACCACCACATGCCTGAATAATCTGAATTACCTGATGTAAGGATGTGCCCATCTCGACTAAAGGCAAGGGTGTGTATGGGACCTTTGTGGCCTGTCAGTTCTGCCAGCAAGTGCCCATGTGCCAGGTCCCACATCAGGACTCTTGAGTCTGCGCCTGCTGATGCAAGAAACCTCCCTTCCACTGAGAAGCACAAGGCATATATTGGAGCCTGCATCAACATCACAATGACACACAATAAATTAGGGTGTTCACTCTTGGGACAGTGCACTTATTAGGGTGTCTGACAGCAATATGCTGAGGAAAATGTCTGGATCTGAGAGAGATATAATGAAAGAAAAATGAAAATATGAAGTAAGGAGGCTCGTACACTGCAAGTGACTAAACCAAGGCTAAGTTTGGTAGAATGTTTACATGTATGGGGAAAACAAAGACTGCCTAATTAATTGTGGTCTTAAACATCAAGGGAACAACTGCTTCAAACATGTGGGCTAAAATGGAGGATAATAAAATGGATCTTAGACTAAAAGGTTATGAAGATGCAAACCAGACTGAAATGAATAAAAGGTATGGTATAATGAAGTGTCTCTTCTTTGGCTTCCACAACAGGCCATTTCTGCACATTGATTAATTATCCACTACTCTAGGTAGGCCCAGTATTCAGAATTATACAGAATTTTACTACATAACAAAGAATCAGAGTTGATCATGTGGTGTGCTTGATTATGTACAAATGAGAAAATCTGGGGAGTATGTTACCTCACCTTGTGTCCTGTCATGAGTCGTACGTGGTTCCCTGTCAGGCAGTCCCAGAGCCTCACTGTTCGATCACTTGAGCCAGTTGCAACATAGTTAGAGTTGGGATGGAACTGGATGCACTACAAAAGTTTGAAACAAACTGCTGTATAACTGTGAGTGAGCAGATCTGATGTGAAATTTAAATTCTACAGGAAATTACACAAAACAAAGAAATGTACATTACAGTTTCCTATAAACAATTTCAGTGTCTTCACCCAACATGTCAATCACTGCATAGGTCGAGGGCCAACTGTAATTTAAAACAAAAAACCAATGAAGGGACTTCTGAAACTACAGGTTCTTTGGCACAGTGTCTAGCAACTTCAGGACTGAATAATAAAGAAAAAGCATCTCCTTTCACATGCCATATAAGAACATTTCTGAAAGGGTAATATATCTTCCGACTACTTCTTTAGTTATGCTGCTGACAATTCTTACTACTGAGTTAAGGAATTTATTTGGTGCTCAGCTGAGGTGGAAAAATTCTCAGGCCAATATACTATCTGAACTTCAAAAAGAATGGGGTATTTCCAAATGCCTGGCTTGCTATTCTGCATATCTTATTGGACTCAAGGATAAATGCTCTGCAGTTATCACACTGCAGACACATATTTTTATCTCATTACATATTTGCCACATAGAAACGTTTCAAATGGAAGCTGTAGACCTATATTACCTTTATATTTTATGGCATATCAATGTGTACTATGAGCAGTTTTGCAAAGTTCTGTAAAGTTAAATTTTGATTGCATGTAAACAAATAACTGATCAGTGCACACCAACACTAAATTTACCTGTTAACTCGCAGTGTTAATCTTTTGAACAAATTTAACCAAAATTCAGTAAGTCCCAACAGGTTCACTACAAAATGGTAGAGGAAAGGAAAACTGATGTTTTGGCATTACTGATTCAGACCACAGATATTACAAATACAGTATTCCACTTTGACTAAAATGATGGGAATGCCTTACATCAACATCAGAGAAGTGGCCTGCAAATATTCGCAGGGGCTGATGCTGGTCAGTGGCCCAAAGACGGGCTGTCTTGTCATGGCCAGCAGTGGCAAAGTAGTAGCCATGAGGTGCAAACCGCACATCCCACACAGGAAAGATGTGGCCCTTGTAGCATACAAGACAAGTCCATGTTTGAAGACTCCACAGACGCACTACATAAAGAAAAGCTGGTCAGCACCCACAGAGTAACACTGACAGAACAAGTATAACTTATATAACAAGACCTTCAATACAGCAACAAAAATCACCTCCATAAACTTTTTTATTGTAGCATTTATGAGTTTATTTATTATTTATGTCTAACTGCATAGAATACTGTAACTGCAAACTCCAGCATTCATGGAATGCAGCCCTTATTGATCTAATACTTAGAACTACTACCTCTACCAGGTGTACCTACCTTTATTACAGTAATTTTACCTCCTCCTCATCCATTCCCAATATAGATTTCTAAACTTATTCTCCCACTTACATATAACAGTGTACAAAAATTTTCCTGTCTTCTCGAATCTGTAATATTAGTACACATACACATACTTCTATGTTACCTCTGTTATGCTGTTTCTTACTCAAAAAATGATTTCCCCAACCCAGAATTTCACAGCACTTTAAAAAGTAAATGAATAGCACTCTCTTTTTCCCTAAATAGTGGACATCATCTCCCCTCCAATTTTCTCCTTATCCCTCTCAGTTTCCAAATCCCCATTTTCAAATATGCTACTATAGACTACAGACTGCATAATCTTAATTCCACAATAATTACATTTCACAATAAAATTTAAAGACCTCTTCTCTAACATTGCTAGAGAAATGTCATGTCAGTGCATCTTTGTTGAATCTTATTGCATACTGCAGTTGTATTACTCTCATGTGGGTTTTGTAAAATGTATCCTGTAACAATTGTGTCTGCTTCATCCCTCAGTTTCTTAGTACAACATCCAAATTTCATATTATTATTTGCCAGTCAGAAACTTCTCTGCCCACCTGCAAAATTCTCAACCAATATTTCATGGCCAGATGCAATACACTGCCTCTCATTTATCTCTCACCAACTCCAATGATGATATTCCATTCACTGCAGATCTAGGTACATTCAAACTTACTTTCTTTCCGTCTTTCTTACCTATTTATGTCCACTGAATCCTATAAACTTCTTTCCAATGCCCTTCAATCCCGATATTTCAACGCCATCACTCTCAACTCACACACCACCTCCTACACATTTTCTACATTTTGAAAATAAAGAATGCCTTGGTAAAATCTGTGTATGATGTCATGTAATGCACCATTTGCAGTCTTCCTGATCATGCATAAACCAAATTTCATTCTTCCTTTCTTCTGTTAATCTTCTTCAATTACATTCTAAGTTCCACTCCCTATTGTATTTTGCCACATAGTCAGTCCCTTTCTGCAAACCAGTAACTGTCAAGACCCAACAGGTAAATCCTCTGTGAAACAACAAACTGGGCAGCAACAACTTTCCAACATTTGAACAAGGGCACTTCCTATGCAGATACAATCATTAACAACATGTACAGTAACATCCTGTTAACTAAAAGTACTCAAGGCCAAAACCTTGGGTTTCAAGTTATGCAGTTTTTAATCATCCTATTTTTTCAATGCACACCCACCTATTACATGGTTGCTGAAGTTAGGACATCATGTCAGCTGTGATTTTTTTAGTCAGGTATGTGGACCTCGTCATATTTATTTTTAAATGCAGACTTCATAGTTTCATACACTTTACATCAGAACACAAGCCACTGAACAACAATCCATAAACACCATACTAAGCTCATCATTTCTTAAAATAAGAATCAGCTGACCTTTGTTCCAAGAGTGCTCAGTGTTAAAAAAAAAAAGGTTATGGAAATTGTCCATAAAATAATACACAGACGACTTAATTCTAGCACCACTGGGACCAAGGCACTGCTGGACTATCAAGAGCATCTTTCAAACCTCTAATTTCTTTGTCAATGTCAGTGTTACTTGCTTTTTTTCTACACCTTTACTAGCATTAGCACCTTCATTCATCTTAAATGCCACTATTACAGTCAGATGGGTGTAAATATTTGAAATACAAGGTGAAAGTTGTTGGGAAAATACTTGCACTTCCTATCATTAAAGAGAAGTTGTGGCCGACATCATGTGAGATGGTGATGAGCTGGAAGTTAAGTGAAAAGTGCAGAACAAAAAGATGCAAACACTTTTTTGAAGAGAAAGTGTTTTGCATATGCAAAGAAATCACTGAAAACCTTTTAATGTTTCTGATGTCCTTCAAGAATTTGTGTAATGAGTTTCATATAAAAATTTGGAGAAATGGTCAGGTGTTATGGTACATTTCTGGAAAGTACTTTTATTCCTTTATGCAAAGGAGTGGGTTTTGATCTAAAAGATGGGGGAGGAAGGAATAAATAATTTAACCCTTAGCCTACTAATGTCATACATATATGGAGCTCCTAGTAAAGCCAGAAATTTTAACGTCGTATATGTATGGCTCTACGTTTGGCAATGCTGAAAGCAGTCTCTTTCTATTTGCTGCACAATGTTTCAACACTGAACCAATGCAGAGTGGTTTCCTGTGTCACAGTTGTGTGTAAACACTTTGCCAGCTAGTAAGGTTACCCTACTTAGACACGAATGCGTAAGAGTCATAAGTCTTGAAAGCGTATTGCGCAGTTAGTTCAGTCTTGCATTTAGTTAGTGGAATGGAAAGTTGGGTCATAAAACTATGTTATTTTAGTAACACGCAGCTGGGTAAAAGTTGTTAGGTAAGGGGAAGGAGCATTTTACTCAACTGTGTTGCAGAAGTTGCGACTTATGTTGCTTGACAGTTTGCTGTTCCACCCAGTAGTCGCACTACAGTTTTCGTCAATGGAATGTGACATTTCTTCTGTAAAACGGGCTCGTCTGCTGTCTCAGAATCAAATACAAGAAATTGTAATGGATTCAGACAGCGACGAGGAGAAATATTACACTTCTGAGGACATGGAGGACAATGAACCACGCCCACCTTCGCGACAGTCTTCAATATCACGGCCTCCAAGCCCAGATTTTTCAGCCAGCAGCTCTGAAGATGAGGATGATGTTGGTAATGTGGCAGGTCAACAGCCACAAGGGGTGTAGAAGGATATGGCCATAAACTGTACATGGACAACTTTTTTTCCTCTCCTGACCTATATGATGACTTGGCCCAGAAGAAAATTTTCTGTTATGGGTCAGTTAGGCTAAATAAAAAGGGCATGCCGAAGGACCTCAAACCTAAGACACTGAGAATGAAACGTGGTGACATTCGAGTACGGACCAGGGGTGACTTGACGGCTGTGGTGTGGAAGGACAAGAGAGACGTGTGCCTCCTGACAAACATTCACAATCCACCCAGTGAAGGCAATTATCGCGATGAACACGGGAATGCAATAAAGCTGGCAATTGTGGCAGATTATAACCGTCATATGGGGCACGTTGACAATGTGGATAGGATGGCCAATAGCTACACGGCCAGCTGCTGAACATGGAAATGGACAAAAACAGCTCTTTTTCCACCTGTTAGACCTGGCAACTGTCAACAGTTATATCCTTTTATCTTCATGTGGTGGGAAGAAAATTTCACACAGAGATTTTCATCTCACCCTTATCAGAGAGATGCTGGCACAGTCTGGGCATGAGCTATGACCATCCATGCCTGTAGAGAGACCAGCCCCAGCTTTTACTAACATTGGAAGACTGGACACACGTCACAATAAGCACTGGCCTGGCCACAACCCCAAGCAGTGGTATCGCGTGTCCAGTGAGGGATGTGATGCGAACTGTGGTATTCAAATGTATCAAGTGTGACATGGTGCTTTGTGTGGACCGAAGTTGTTTTGAAGATTACCACACAAAAAACAACTTATAAGACATCTTTTTGTTCATTCTCCATGCAAACTGTTAGAGTCTCGACCACAATGTAAGTAAAAGAACGTGGATATTTACAACTTTTTTAGAAACGTATGTTCTCCATTATGCAATAAGGACATTACAACATTTTTAAGGCATCCTGAGCAATGTCTGATTCCTTCCCCACAAATTGCTTTTTGTTTCACAAATTTATCTTGCTTAGTTCTCAACATATTCAAGTTTTTTGAAAAGTATGTGCAAAATTTAAATTCTCCACAGAATAATTTGGCGAGCTGGGATTTAAAGATGGGATTTAAAATGGTACGCTAAGGGTTAAACTAAAAATATAAAATAAAATAGCTTTTTTGAAAGATGGAGCATGGTCAGACAATGTTATCACTGTTATGTATACTTCAAACACACCTTTATCTGACAGGATAATTTCAGACTACTATCCTGCTTGATTTGGAGTACAGTTATTTTGGCCACCATACCCACCCCACATGAATCCTGATCTTACATGTGACACTTCCTTAAAGTTCATATGTACAGCAATCACCCTCGAAGTACCGCAGATCTGAGAAGAGAAACATCACCAGATATATTTTGTACCGATGTTTTGTGGTGATGAGTGCAAAAGGTTGAATGTATGTACAATATTCTTGAGGTGAACAGTGCAAAGAGCATGTTCCTAAATAATTTTAAGGCACAGTGAATGCCTACTCCACACCTGCTAACCTTCATGTTAATGACTGTGGTGTTTTTGTCATATAATTCTTTAAATAAAAGTTGTACAAAATAAAAACAGTAAATTCTGTAGCAACTGAATGGAATACCTGTTGTATCCTCTGAACAGGATAATAACAGCATTCTGTCTGGACTGAATGCTACACGGTACACTGGCCCATTATGCCCATGGAGAGTTCTGCTTGTTTCAGCTGAGCGATCATCCATCATGCGAACCAATACATCATCTGCAAAACAAAACAGGTGAAACACGATATTGCTGGGCATGAGATTGTGACTGTAGGGAGGATGGACCATAACCATTCAGTCCAGTGCCAATGCCAGACACACTTATGTTTGGCAAAAGGGACCCAGTGATTTACACCTCTTTGAATGCCTTAAGAAGTACCTGGCTGGCAAGAAATTTGCAACCAATGCTGATATGACACACAATGTCACTTCTTGGCTACGGGCACTTGAAAAAAATGTATTCAGCACCAAGTACAAGCCTTTGTGCCATGGTGGGATAAATGCTTAAATGTCAATGGTGACTATGGGAAGGTCTGATGCATACCATCTTCCACCCATTTGCCACTTATCCATCAACAAGACTCAGCATTAGTGTGTCCATTACCCAAAATGGAGTGGGTCTTACATTAAGTCAAAGGGATCCTCTGCCAGCCACCATCCACAGCATTATCGTACAGAGTTCACACCAGAAATTAACCCCTCCCTGGTGCCAAATTGGGTAATGGCTGGAAAGATGAAACGGATCAGAACCGAGGCATTGGCCACTGACTGTCCCAACATACCAAAACAGTACTAAAATTTGCAACCTCACACTTTCAACAGATTTAAGATGAAGGATAACCACTTCTTTACAAAGAAACATCATTACACTCTCTGCACTTCAAAAAGTCCTTACCAGCCTCTCGATCAATGTCCTGCAACTGCTCTGCTGACTTCATTGCTCGTAACTTTTGGGGAACGAGTGTCCAGACCTTGACAATGGAGTCTGTGAACCCCACTGCCAACAGACTGGAGTCTTCTGACACCTCTGCACTTGTCACTCTGTTGACAGCAGGCATAATTTAACAAGTGGTGAGAAATGAGAAACCAGATTTGGCTTATGTTAAGAATTTGGGAGAACCCAGTTAACATGACAAAACTGGCATCCAGGCGGAAGTGAACCCCATTTTGATCAAGATGGTTATTACTTATATATGTGTAATACAGCACTATATACATACATCATATATATTGCATTGCAGCTATATAATACTGCACTATACACTGTTTTATGTGGCACAACAGCCCAGCTTGTGCCTAGGCCACCTAGTTTTCAAGGTTTCTAGATCACACGATTAGATACACACTTAGTGGGACTCGCCTGAATAAGTGATCAGCTCATCACAGTGGCTACTACCTACACAACATGTAACAAACACAAGAGATGAACAACCATGCCCTCAGTGGGATATGAACCCACAATTCCAGCAATCACGCAAATTCAGACCTACACCTTAGACTGCACAACCACCAGGATCAGCAGTGCACCATACAAACCCTACATATTTAAGATACCATTCAGTTTAACATGTGTATTAACTTACAGCTGTGTAGTACTGTACAGTATATATACCATGAAGTATTGAAGATTTCATTCTGTTTACATGATTTACCTACAGGCATACAATACTACCCTTTGTATTTAAGACCCCATTCTGTTTAACACGAATATTTACTTACGGATGTAGAACATTGTATGGCACATACTCTGTGTACTTTGGACCCAAAATCAAAGTTGAAAATCATGCTAAACATGTTCACTTCACAGTCATCAGTATTTATTTTTAAGTATCACTAAGCACTGTGAGTACCAGAGAAGCAGAAAGCTGCCTTCCCACCATAAATGTACTCAAACACTTGCAGCTATCATTACTATTTCAGAGCTCAGATACACAGTAAGAAACTCACACTCCAGCTGAGTTGAGCAATGTGTAGAAACAGACTGACGGAAGTGTTTCAGGGCCCAAGGTGACTCTCTTGGAGGCTTCTCGTAACGCCTTCACCTTCTCCAACTTATCAGCATCTTTCCTGCAAGCAGGATTTAACTATGTGGATACAGCCGACTGCTCTGAACACTAATAAAATATGACCATGGAATGTGACAATCCAAGGGGCTATTCCATGTGAAATCAACACAGCAGTTGATAAACCCTCCTTGTACTTCAACAAAATTTTGTAAGCCTAGAGAGTATTATATGTTTAAATATTATTATTAAATATGGAGGTTTTCCTTACTACATCACTTACTTTCAAAGATAATGCATTTTGAACTTTTAAGTTTCACTTGTAACTCTGGTCCTAATTGAGATGGCAACTCTTCCTTGTACTGACCGAAAGCTCTCAAAGGGGCTCTGATTTGGTATGCCACACATAATACAGTATGGCATATTAACATTTTGTCCTGAACACTGAAATCTGACTATATGATGTCAAGAAATGCTTCCTCTAACTGTGTTGATCTGACATAGCATAACCCATAAGAGATATGAGCAGGAATTTTTAATAACATATAAACATGGGATTCAAATATGCCCCCCCCCCCCCCCCCCC
>Ga0209755_10007517_pt1 | contig 11792 bp, 11 predicted proteins | sample TergutCo191P1_FD_187301 | JGI IMG/M metagenome (GOLD analysis project Ga0209755, IMG submission 187301) | Cornitermes sp. P1 segment gut microbial communities from Petit-Saut dam, French Guiana - Co191P1 (SPAdes) (version 2) | ecosystem: Host-associated > Arthropoda: Insects > Digestive system...
GATGATTAACTGAATTAATGGTAAAGCGGTTTAGTTCTAATAATATAAGAAATATTATATTAGAAAAAGAGTACTGATAAATCAATTATAGTACAACAGTATTTCACCAATAGTGCTATGTTTTTATTTTTTATATCTAATTTGTAAATTCAAAGTAAAATAGATTTTTCCGTCTTCTTCAAATAACTCTAACATTTTATAACGAGTAGAACTTGGAGAATCAAGTTTGCTTTGATTTATTAAATACTTACGAACAGCCTCCTCATAATAGACCAAATCTAAAATATAAACTTCACCATCTTCCCTGATAACAATTAATCCCCCTGTAACCACTTTAGTTCCATCCCATTTTGTTCCAGGAATAAGACCAAAAGAAATTGCTGAAAGTAAATCTCCTAACTTCTTTATTGCAAAATTACTATCTTCAAAATTGTTACTTTTAACAAATAATTGATACAAGTCTTTGTTATTATTTATGTATGAATAAAGTAGTGCATTGCCTAAATATTCAGGCATTTTGCTATCAACCATTTGTAGATTGTATTCAAACGTTTCAGATAGTACTGCGTGAAATTTAATTACTCCTCCAAGTTTGTCAATCAATTTTATGCGATCTAACAACTTCTTACTAGAATTAATTGCATTAATTGCTGCAATGTCTGAATTAGATATATTTTTAACTTCATATTTGAAATTTGTATTATTACTAGCATTTAAAATCGTTGATGGACTTCCAAGACTAGATTTAATGGAATAACTAAGTTCTGCTTCTTTAGCTGTTTTTGAATCATAAACGACCATTTTAACATCTGCTTTTGTCTTAGATGCGGATTTCAAAACTTCACCATTAGTGAATTCGCACAAAAAATCAGTTAAAGAAGGAATTGAAAATGCTCCATCTTTACTTGAAACATTTTTAATTTTATATAGCAATTGATTTCTAGCAAATTCAATTTGCTCCATTGTCATTTTTGATTGCTGACTTCCGTCTAAAAATATCAAGATGTTTTCAGAGATTATTTCATATCGTAGTTCTAGTTTAGATTCAAAAATGATTTTCTTCAATGTAAATAGTTTATTAGCTAATTCAATTGTTCTTAGGTTTTCATCAACTACCTTAATATTAGGTTTAACAAGCAAAAACAAAACACCATATAACTCAGACCATTCTCCCCTATTAAGTTTTAGCATAACTATCCTCCAAATGCTTTAATATTTCTTGCCCGATAGCTTTAATAACTGGTATTGCTACTGAATTACCCAGCTGCTTCATAGCCTGAATTTTTGACACTGGAAATTCAAAATTTTCAGGTAGTCCCTGCATGCGCTTACCTTCTTTGACTCCAATACGTTTTTCCTGACCATCAACAATATAACCATCCCAGTTTCTGCGATCTGTAATTGGTGAACATTTTCCACCAACTCTTAAAGTAAAGCCAATATCCTTATTTACCACACCTTCAAATACATCACTCATTGTCATAGCCAGTGGAATTGGTTTAGGGAAGTCAAACTTGATATTATGATCAAGAAATCCGACCACAAACAGCCTAGGTCGATGTTGAGGCACTCCGTAGTCAGATGCCTTTAAGACTTGATAATAAAATGAATATCCAAGTTCAATTAAAGTATTTTTTATCACATTAAACGTTTTTCCGTCATCATGATTCAATAGCCCACGAACATTTTCTAAAAAGAATGCTTTTGGTTTTTTAATTTTTAATATTTCAGCAATGTTAAAAAACAAAGTTCCCCTAGTGTCTTCAAAACCTTTTTTAAAACCCGCCTGAGAAAATGGCTGACACGGGAAACCCGCACATAAAATATCATGATTAGGAATCAAATTCACATCAAACTTTGTAATATCGCCAATAAACATTCCCTCATCAAAGATTTCAGGAGCAATATCTTTGAAATTTGCTTCATACGTTTTCCTTGCTTCTTTATCCCATTCAGAAGAAAAGACACATTTTGAACCTAATGAATGCATTGCTATATGAAAACCGCCAATACCAGCAAATAAATCAATAAAGGTAGTTTTAGGATTTTGATATTTTACTAACTTATCAGTATCGTTTACAACATTTAAATTTTCTATTTCATATGATTTCATCTTTTTACCTCCATTAATATACTATAACTTTTTTTATAATTTACTTTTTACCACATTCTATTTATTCACATATACTAAAAAACTTAAATTCCTATAATGGATAATTTAACTACCTAGAAACATGATGTTTAATATAAAATTATTATACCATAATATTGACTTGCTGAACACAACTTTTAATAAGTCATTTAGTACACTAAATGTAATCATAATATTGTAAAAATTTGTGTTCTCTTTCATAAAAAACGGCAATTATTAAACTGCCGTTTTTTACTATTTTATCAATTGTAGTAAAGTATAACTAAATCACGCGATTTAATACTATGCTAAAGGTGCTAATATTTACCGTTTTAGGCAATTCAATTACTATCACCCAAGCTTCTACATTTAGTAATAACCCAACATTTTGTGTTACATTGATATTACCATTGTCTTCAATGTTTTCAACAACAAAACTATCACCACCGCCACCACTAATGGTCATGAATACAACTTGATTTTTCATCAAGAAATCTGCTGTATGACGCTCAGAAACAAAACGACTAAACGCATCATCATTAATTTCTTGTTCATCAATATGAGTTTCTAGCTCTGTTAAACTCATCCATATTTCTGGATTACCAATTTCATCATTAAACCCAGTATTACTAAAAACATGAAACTCAAAATCTATATTTCCTACATCATCATTATTACTTTCACCACATGCCACCAACACCACAAACAGCAAACTTGTTAAAACAATCGCTGTACATAACCTTAATTTTCTCATTAATTAGGACCCCTTTTTATTTAAATTTATAAAATGTTTTTGATTTCTTCTTCAAGGACATTCTACCATATTTATTAAAATTATTAGTCATTATAAATAAAAAAGTGCTAGCAATTCGTATTTTCTGCTAACACTTCTTCATTAATTATTTATTTTTGTTTTTTAACATCAACGGGATTACCATAATATGCATTTTTATAAATCTCTTCTAAATCAGAGATTAATGGATATCTTGGGTTAGCCGTTGTACACTGATCATTAAATGCTTCTTCGGCAAGAGCTGACATTTTTGATAAGAAGACTGTTTCATCAATACCGTATTCTTTAATTGAAGTTGGTAAGTTTAATTCTTTCGTTAAATCAATGACAGCATTAATTAACAATTGGATATCTTCATCCCAGTCTTTACCTTTTAATTGTAGATATGAGGCAATTTGGGCATAACGATAATCAGCCATAAATTCTGAGTATTTCGGGAATATTGGATATTTATCAGGCTTTCTTGAATTATAAGCGATAACATAAGGTAGTAATATCGCATTAGCACGTCCGTGAGGAATACCAAATTCACCACCTAGTTTATGAGCAAGTGAGTGATTAATCCCTAAGAAGGCATTAGTGAATGCCATCCCCGCAATCGCTGAGGCATTATGCATTTTTTCACGGGCTACCGTATCTTTTTCATCTTTATAACTTCTTGGTAAGTATTTCATGACTAATTCAATGGCTTTCATTGCTAATCCATTGGTATAATCTGAGGCTAAAATTGAAACATACGATTCAATTGCGTGAGTTAAAACGTCCATTCCAGTTTCAGCCACTAACGCTTTTGGCATTGTTTCAACAAATTGTGGATCAATAATCGCCACATCTGGGGTTAATTCATAATCCGCTAACGGATATTTAATTGATCCTTTTTCCTTGTCAGTAATTACTGAAAACGCTGTTACTTCTGATCCAGAACCTGAAGTGGTCGGGATGGCTACAAACTGAGCCTTTTTACCTAAATTAGGGAAATGGAAAGCACGCTTGCGAATATCTAAAAACTTTAAGTGTAATCCATCAAAATCAACTGACGGGTTTTCATAAAATAACCACATACCTTTAGCAGCATCCATCGCTGAACCACCACCTAAGGCAATTATCACATCTGGTTCAAAAGCACGCATTGCGGCTACTCCACGCATGATTGTTTGTAGTGACGGATCTGGTTCCACATCAAAGAAAATCTCTGAATGCACACGATCAATACGTTTTCTTAAATAATATAAGATCTTATTAACATAACCTAGCTTGTGAATACCTGGGTCAGTAACAATAAATGCACGCTTAATATTAGGCATTTTTTCTAAATATTGAATTGAATTTTTTTCAAAATAAATTTTGGGTGGAATCTTAAACCATTGCATATTGACTCTCCTTGAGGCAATTCTTTTTTTATTAATTAAATTAACTGATGAAACATTAGATGTGGTTGAATTACGACCAAATGATCCACAACCTAAAGTTAATGATGGTGTATTAGCGTTATAAATATCACCGATGGCTCCCTGAGCAGCTGGTGAATTAACAACAATTCTGCCTACTTGCATCTTAATACCGAAATCTAAAGCTAACTTCTCATCATCGGTATGAATAATGGCAGTATGGCCCATTCCGCCTAACTCTAACATCTTACGTGAATATTCAAAGCCTTCTTTCGCATCTTTAACAACAAAGTAAGCTAAAACTGGCATTAATTTTTCTAAAGATAATGGATAATCTAAACTTGGTTCTGGTAACTTAGCTAATAAGATTTTAGTTTTATCTGATACCTTAATCCCAGCACGTTTAGCAATATAATCTGCTGACTGACCAACAAACTCTGCTCTAACTGACATATTTTCTTTATTAATAATAGTGTCTTCTAGTTTTTTAGTTTCTGCATCATTTAGGAAATGACAATTATGCTCTGTCATATATTTTTCAAAATCTTTGGCAATGGCTTTATCAACAATCACTGCCTGCTCACTGGCACAAATCATCCCATGATCAAATGTCTTAGAAATCATTAAATCAGTACATGCACGGGCAATATCAACATTTTCGTTAATATAACAAGGTGAATTACCAGCACCGACCCCTAAAGCGGGTTTGCCTGCTGAATAAGCTGCCTTTACCATCCCTGGTCCACCGGTTGCTAAAATTAATGATACGCCTGGATGGTGCATTAAAAGATTGGTTGCTTCAACGGAAGGATTAACAATCCATTGAATTAAATTATGATGTCCTCCGTTAGCTACTGCTGCTTCTTGTAAAATACGAGCAGTTTCTACTGAACATTGTTGTGATGAAGGGTGGAAAGCAAATATCACAGGATTTCTAGTCTTAGCACAAATAATTGACTTAAATAAAGTCGTACTAGTTGGATTAGTTACTGGTGTAACGCCAGCAACAACCCCAATCGGTTCTGCTACTTCAATGTAACCTTCTTGTTCATTTTCATTAACAATACCTACTGTTTTTTCTTTTTTGATATTGTGCCAAATATATTCAGTGGCGAATATATTTTTAATCACTTTATCTTCAACAATTCCTCTTTTGGTTTCTTCTACGGCCATCTTAGCTAAACGCATATGTGCTTCTAAGCCGGCTAAGGTCATAGCATGAACCATTTTATCAACTTGTTCTTGCGTCATCTTCATATAAGCATCTAATGCGAGGGTTGCATTTTGGACTAATAAATCAATTTCTTCTGAACAAGTTAATTTTTTTACTTCTTCTACCTTTTTTGGCATACTCTTTACCTCCAATAATTTGTAAATGTGTATCTAATAATATTATACAAAAAAAATGGTAAAAACTCACCATTTTTCTTATGCGAAAATTATAAAATCTATTTTTATTATCCTTTAAGTGTCAATACTGTAATACTTTCCACCAATGGAGTATGAGGAAACATATCAAAAGGAATAACTTGTTCTATCTTGTAGGCTGGTGTTAAAAGTGAAAGATCTTTTGCTAATGTTGATGGATTACAAGAACCATAAACAATTTTGGTAGGCTTAAACTTTAAGATTTCTTTAATACATTCTTGACCTAACCCAGGCCTGGCAGGATCAAATATCATAACATCTATTTTCTCATTAATTAAATTTTTAAGAGCTTTCTTAAAATCACTTTGTAAGACAGTAACATTGTTAATATTATTAGTCTTTAATGAGCGAATAGCTGATTGAACTGACTTTTGATCAATTTCAATAGCATATACTTTTTTAACGTATTTGGCGATATAATGCGATATTATAGCACTACCAGCATAAGCATCAATCACTATATCACTTTCTTTTAATTTTGCCAATTCAACAATCTTTTGGTAAAAACTTTGGGCCACTGGTGTATTTAATTGCCAAAAACTTTCAGGGAATAAACTAAATGTTTGTTGATTAAGTTTTTCATTAATTGTTTCTTTACCAAATAGTTTTTCATAATCATTAGTAAAAAACACTTGCTGTTTATAATCATCAGTATAAAAAGCATAAACTGACTTTATATCGCTAAACTTATTAGTTAAGTCACTAATCACCTTATTAATTTCAGCAAACTTTTTCATTAATAAAAACGATACTTGTATTTCACCATGATAATGCGTTCTTCTAATCACTACACTTTTTAAGTAGCCTGATTTTTCTTTGGCAATATATCCATCTAATCGGTAATAATTTAATAACTCTTCTAAATACTGGGTAATTTCATTAATTCTTGGATGATGAACAGGACTAAAATTAGCACTAATAAAATCAGTAGTACCTATTTTATAATAACCAAACTTATTAGATCCTTCAATTCTTCTTACAGGCATTGATACTTTATTACGGTAACCAAGAGGTTCTAAATGAACAATACTTTTCACTAAATGATTGAGTTTATCTTCTTGTAGATAACGCTTTAAAGCATCAATTAATATAAATCTTGTTTGGACTAATAAATACTCATAAGTAACGTGTTGCATCCCAAAAGCACCACACGCTTGCAAATCAGGATATTCAATCGGTAAACGATGATCACTAGCTTTAATAATTTCAATGATTTTAGCCACCGCATATTTTTCAAAAACTTGCGTGATTTCTATTTTAACAACTTCACCTGGTAAGGCTTCATCAATAAAGATTGCTAATCTTTGTTCATAAGCAATCCCTTCGGCATTAATGCCTAATCTTTTAACTACTACTTCTAATTGGTCACCAACTTTTACATTAGTCATTTCAACACCTCCTTAATTGATGAAAATGTTTCACCAAGGCTTTTTTTTATTATAATGGTTGCTTTATGGTCTTGGGCAGTTTCATCACGATTTATCATAACAATCTCACTACCTTGATAATAATCAATTAAAGCCGCTGCTGGATAAACTCTTAAAGATGTTCCCCCAATTATTAATAAGTCTGCTGCATGTAAAGCTTTTTGGGCTTGATATAAATCTTGGTAATTAAGACTTTCTTCATACAAAACAACATCAGGCTTAATTAATCCCCCACATTCACAACGAGGCACACCATCAACCACTAAATTTAAAATATCACTGTAAAACTTTTGACATTTAAGACAATAATTACGCACAATAGATCCATGTAATTCAATCACATTTTGACTGCCAGCCTTTTGATGAAGACCATCAATATTTTGTGTAATAATAGCCAGAAGTTGGCCTTGGGCTTCTAATTGGGCTAAAAAGTGGTGAGTAATATTGGGTTGAATGTTACTTGGTAATAAGAGTTTATCAAAGTAAAAACGATAAAACTCTTGTGGTTGTTTCTTAAAAAAAGTTGCTGAAATAATCATTTCTGGTGGATAGTGATATTTAATGTTATACAAACCATCTTGACTACGAAAATCAGGAATGCCACTTTCAGTGGATACTCCTGCTCCACCAAAGAAAACAATTTTTTTTGATTTTTGAATTAATTCTTTTAATATCTTGATCTTCTCTAACATTACGCCACCTTCTTTTCATATTTACATTCTACCATAATATAGTAATTAATGGCTTAAAGTTAAAGATATTTTCACACTTACTTAATATATTTTTATATTTAATAGCCTATATAAAAAAGTAATCTTTGTTTGGACTACTTTTTTATATTTTTAGTTTTTCAAACAACCAATTGGCACAATGATAATTCCATCTTCTCTTTTCATTGCGGCTACTGATCCAGTAATGATCATTAGAAATGATGGTTGTTTCATTTTATCAGTATCAACTTTTTCTTTAAATTTTTTAAGATTATCAGCAGCTTTTTCAATTTCTAAACTACCTAACTTAATCTCAACCGCTCCCCAACGTCCATCATCAAGTTGAATAACAGCATCAACTTCTAATTCATTTTTATCACGATAGTGAAAAACTTTTCCACCAATGCTTTCAGCATAGATTCTTAAATCTCTAATTACTAATGATTCAAATAAAAACCCAAATGTCTTAAAATCACTTAAAAGTCGCTGATCATTGATACCTAAAACGGCACATGCTAATGAAGGATCAACAAAATGTCTTTTAGGTGTTTCTCTTAATGGTGTTTTAGAACGTAGTGCTGGACTCCATGCTGGTAAATCTTCAATAACAAACAATCGGATTAATGCTTCAATATATTTAGTAATTGTTGGTAATGACACCTTACTTGAACTATTAATATCGTTTAATATTGTTTCTATACTAGCTTGTGTAGCAATATTTCGGGCATAACTTCTAATTAATGCTGATATTTTATTAGTTTCTTCTTTGATGTTAACAACCTTTGATATATCATATTCAATTACTGAAGCGATATAATGCTTAGCTTGACTTAAAGCATCTATCTGTGCTAATTCTAAAGCACTTGGCCAACCACCACGAGCAAGGGCAAACGCTAATTTTTCAATTGTTAAAGTTGATATTCCATAAACATCTTCTTGACCATCAAAAATATTTTTTAATGAAACCGAGCCATTTGATTCAAGTGACTCAAACAAAGACATTGGTCTCATCACTATTTTTGATATCCTACCAGTGCCAGTATGCATTATTTCATTAGAATCAAATATCACTGAACCCGTTAAAATAAATTGACCCTTTAACTGTGATTGATCCACATTATATCTAATTGAGTCCCACAAAACTGGGGCAACCTGCCACTCATCAATTAATCTAGGCTTATTTCCTTCTAGTAATAACGATGGTTTAGTGGATGCTGTCATTAAATATCCGTGGATTGTATCAGGGTTTTGTAAATCTAAAACGCTTTTAGCCACTTGTTTGGCTGTTGAAGTTTTACCGCACCATTTAGGGCCAACAATATATACAGCACCTGTTTGTCTTAAACTATCAAGTAGTAGTGTATCAACTATTCTGGGATAGTATTTTTTTAGCATTTTTATCACCTCCATGTCAATAATTATACCTTAATTACACCCTAATGTCAAGCAAATTTAAGATTTGGCTGGATTTCGCTTTAAGATTTGGCTGGATTTCGCTTTAAGATTTGGCTTTTGTAATAAATCAAAAGAGAACCTATCAACCTCTTAATAGAGTGACTTGCTCTCTTTTGTTTGTTATATATTCTTAACAAATTAGCTACTAGTTAAACGATTAGAACCACTATTTGAAGTAATACTAATTTGATATCTACCCTGTGGGTTACCGACTTGACCCGATACACGGTTACCGTTAAATCTTGAACTACCTGAACGATGTGAAAAGTTAGCCCAAATATCATTTCTATTCATAGTTACTGTTACATTATTTGAACCACTACTTGAAGTAATACTAATAACATTAGCCTCAACTCCTACTAAACGATGAGAACCACTACTAGTTTGTGAAGTTAAAGTGCTACCTTTAACATTGGTACCATTAATGCTACCACTACTTGATTGAAGGATAATATCATTAACAATCGTCACATTACTTAATCTAATACTACCTGATGAGGTTGAAGCATTAAAACGTAAAGCATTTAACTGATTAACGTTTAATGAACCTGAGTTACTATTAGTCGTAACATTACCATTAACGGTAAGATTATTTATTTGAATACTACCACTACGTGTTATTAAATTAAGATCTAAACTAGCATTATAAGGAATAGTAATAATGATAGTATGAAACTGAGCAGTTTGTAAAATATTCCAATGCCAATTACTTTCAATATTTTCAACACTAACTCTCATTACACCATTTTCTTCGCGTAAATCTATTTGTTGATTTTCACTTAAATAACCACTAACACTAATAGCTTCGCCGTGCTGTATAACTAATGATCTACTTCTAACATCCACAACTAACTGATTAATTGGGCCTTGATTTGTTACATCAAAACTTTCATAATTAATAGCGGCAGTTGTTTGAATATCATCCCTGACATTTTGCCAGTTAAAGCCATAAACCGCAAAGCCAATCGTACTTAACACTAAACCACTTATTAAAATAATAGTTATTATTATCCAAAATTGCTTTTTCATGCTTCTTTCCTTCCTTTACGGCCAATGCCAAATAATTTTACAATGATTTTTTTAATTCCTTCAGAAAATCCTTTAATAAATAGGGTTCCTAAAATCACTAATATTGATAACGCCACTAAATGAGCACCAATACTTAATAATACTAAGCCAATTGATCCTTGTTGAGCAATCAATGTAATAGTAGAATAAAACACTGAAATTAAAACCGCTAAGGCTGATCCTAATAATGCTAACCCAACTATAAAGAAAGTAATTAGCAGCACCACTAAAACAATCCCTAAAGGAAATAATACTGGTGATGAAAATAATAATAATATGACAATCCAAACTGCTTTTGTGGCATTACCTTTTGATTCTTTATCCAGTTTTTCTTTATTTTTAATATAAATATAATTGTTAATAACCTTCTTTTGATTTAATCCAATAATAATTGATTCTTCTGATTCACCTTGTTCAATCATATCACTAATTAATTCATCATAATACGCAATTAAATCTGGGTCAGTATTCTCAATTTTTAATTGTTTCATAAACTGTTCTTTATTCATTTTATATTCTCCTATTTTTCGTAATTAACGATATATAATTATATATATGATTAATACTTTCTAATTCTTCTTTGACCTCAATTAGTCTTAATTTACCTTTATCAGTAATTTTGTAGTACTTACGCAATCTACCGTTATATGCTACATCATAAGTAGTAACTAAATTATTAGTTTGTAACCTCTTTAAGACTGGATACAAAGTTGATTCTGAAATTTCTACTAAGTGCGAAACATCGCGAATGATTTGATAACCGTAACTATCTTCTTTTAACAAGACTGCTAAAATACATACATCAATTAAACCTTTTTTAATTTGACTATCCATAACTACCTCACTATAATCAATATTGATACTATCAATATTGAAATCACTAACATAGTTTTTAAAAATTTGCGTATTAAATAAATTAAACCAATAATTATAGTTGCTACTAATATAATTAAGATTAAAATCTTCAAAACCTCAGGTAAAGGAGCAACAATATTATTATAAAAACTTGTATAAATTCTACTAATATTGATTGTATTGACTAAAAAGTTATTGATACCTGTACCAATGAAGTTAAAAAAATTAGTTATATGATACCAAATGGTTTCAAAAAAAATCATTGTGACTTCCTCTTTCTATTAATTTAGACGACACTATATAATGTGTTAGGCTATATTATGTCATACATAGTATAACGCAAAAGGAAGTATATGTCAATAGTTTTTTCAATAAAAAGTAAAAAAGTTAGTTTATATCAAAAAAATACCGATTACTAAGGTTGTTTTAACCTAGTAATCGGTTATATTTGTTAATTATTAAAACTGAGTTGTTTAATTATTTTCATTAGTTTTATCCCATTCTTTAATCAACTCATTAATTATATTTAATAATGAA
>Ga0209755_10007518_pt1 | contig 11792 bp, 6 predicted proteins | sample TergutCo191P1_FD_187301 | JGI IMG/M metagenome (GOLD analysis project Ga0209755, IMG submission 187301) | Cornitermes sp. P1 segment gut microbial communities from Petit-Saut dam, French Guiana - Co191P1 (SPAdes) (version 2) | ecosystem: Host-associated > Arthropoda: Insects > Digestive system >...
CGACCCCAGGGCCATAGTGCGATCAGAAGGATTTTATGTCAATGAAAAATCCACTGACACCAGCTGGGATCGAACCAGCGACCTACCAATTTGTAGCACAGCACCTTAACCACTGTGCTACTGCGGTCCCCCCCCGAATTTTATTTGTATTTGGCAGAAATAATATCTTTTTATTTGTAAATGTACGTGGTAATATGGAATTAGTTTTAATTGATATAACACCAGTCAATTGTGTAAGAGAAGCAAAGAGTAAGAAATCTCACATAGCATGGGGAAGGTTCAGGTAGATTGAATTTTCATTAGCATATATTTGTCTATTTCATATTGCTATACCTCAGTCTGCAGTGTGCATTTATATGATCATCTCTGTGTGGTGCTTAACAACAATTTTATATTCTGCAGGAGACATTCTAGAATTTGGAGCACAGTGGAGTATAGCTGTGAAAGACATTCCATCATTTGAACGATACATGGCTCAACTGAAGTGCTACTATCTAGATTATAGGTAAAGTTAAAGGGAATGAAAGTGTGTAACTGTATCATACTACTAACAAGTTTTTGGTATGTCATGTGCTATTCATGCAGTATTACCCCTCTTATTCTTTTTGGTGTTAATTTTTAAGTGTGTTTTTCTGTTGGTAACAATGCTGATTCACAGTTAATGTGTTAACACAGCATAGTGACATTAATAAATTTTACATATATTTCAAATTATCTCAAATGTAGTGGAAGGCTTTAATGAGGTGCTTCATGTCCTGTAGTAACTTTGTTGGATGGCAAGGTTTATAAGTTATGATATGAGTGTTGTGTAAATTTGGGTAGTAATGGAACAGGTGAAAAGTGCACTTGACAGTATTAGGACTGATTTGCTACATCAAAGATCAAAATCTGTTAACCATTTCTGCAGATGGAACATGAGGATATGCAGATGTGCGTGACCTCCCCTTTATAAATTAATTGCCTGTGTTGTGCAAACGTTATGTAAAAGAATAGTCTGTAGTTTAGTTTAGCTGAAAGTATTATTTTTACTGCCAGGCTTCAGTTTACCAAAACGCACGTGTATCTGTGCCTCTGAACATTAAGTCATAGTGTAAATCAAGTCAGTCTTTATCATTTTAACCCTTTCCAGATGGGATTGGACATTTAAATTTTAGCACATTCTGTATGTAGAAGTGAATGCTGTGTGAACAATAAAGATAATATTATGAAATATATAGCAGTTCGTGGGAAATACAACAGAAATTGTCAGCTTGTCTTAATAAAATGAGGTATATATTCTTGTTGCCCAAATATGTGGAACTATTCTCTGGGTGCAATCCAAGGGAATGGGTTAAGCTATAATTCCACAAAATGTGACTTGAATAGGAGCAGCCTTTCTGATGTAGATACAAGGAAAGCCTGTATATGTGAAGTATGTGTTGCAGAATACCGTGGTTGGAATGTCACAGCATTAAACTGATTAAGGGAGGAATACAGTACACACTGTTTGTTTATTACAGCTTGATCAAGTGTGCCTGTATTGTGTATTCAAATGTTCATTCAAAACACAAGCCACATTTCTCCTTTCTAGATAACACATGTATAAAATATGTCACACTAATAATATTGTGAGAATCATGAACGCTATTTATTGGGAAACCATTTGCATATATTATATCCAGACCTGGCCCCTGTAGCCAATATTTTACAGTTTGTAAAGAGACTTTCAGCTTCCGTTATGGTCATGTGGCTCACAAAGGCCTCATCATACTTTATTCTGGTACTGTTTTATTTTCTGTCCCATATGACGAGGATTTCTGGAGAAATGAATTTGTTCCCTTTTAAATGACTGAAGAAGTATACAGACAATAAAGTGGACTGATTTTCCACACTTATGTCTTAGGGGTTACAACATGTGCCATACACAGCACTTGTTACATGTCTGCATGTGGTAACTAACAAGGAACTAAGTCTTACGGTTTATGGATTAAATATATAATATTTTGTATGTGTTACTTATTGACACTGCCAGTTGCGAAGATTATATACATTCGTGATGGATGAAAGAGTAATGTAGCACTGGTGGATTGATTTGACAGGGAAAACACCTCACTGCCACTTTGTTCACCACATATCCCCACATGGACTGACCTGGGATCAAACATGAGCATCTGTGGTGAGACACTGGCACCTAACCACCCGAGCCATGTTGCAGCCCTAATAATTGTTTCCCTGACTCTTGCCAGGTGTCTGGTTATTTGGTTATGCCCTGTTAGAGAACTCCCTTTTCAATAATGCAATGGCTTGTTAAATTCTGTGATGTAAGTGTTGCTACTTAAGAACCTTTATTGGTGAAAGTGTCAGAAAATGTGTGCTGTAGTTTTACTCCACATCCTGCACATTGTAAGTCTGCCACACTGTTGTAGAAACAATAAGCATACACACAATAACCCATCTCTATATGACTTGAAGAATTTGTTTCATGCTTATAGATGTGATTTCCTGTTCTGTGTTATAGGGATTTGCCGGAATCTGCCTACAAGTATCAACTTTTGGGCCTCAATTTATTGTTCCTACTGTCTCAGAATCGAGTGGCCGAATTTCATACTGAACTGGAACTGCTTCCAGCTGATCAGATACAAAGTAATGTGTACATCCGGCATCCACTGTCACTAGAGCAGTATCTTATGGAGGGAAGTTACAACAAGGTATCATTGTTCCAAATATTTTTAGTCTACTGCCTGTTTTTAAAAGATTAAAAAAAAGCAGGTTGGTTCAGGGCAGTAGTGTGGCTCAGGTCTAAGTTCAGTCTCAGACCAATGCACGAAAAACAGTTGGCTCATGTGGTAGTACTTCTGCTATATGAGACCAGTACAAAAGTGATGCCCTTTTTTTGTTTTGTTAGAAACTGTAATTACAGTTATAATGAAATTTACATATATCATGGATATATCCTTTACAAAGGTAAGATTTTTTTCCCAGAAAGTCTCCATTGTCAAAACACATATTTAACCTTCGTGTGAGACACTGTATGCTGCCACATAAAACTCTTTGCTGAAGCATCAAAGCTCTTCATGCATGCTGTGTTTCAGCCTATCATCATTCACAAAATGGCATCCTCACAGTACATGCCTCAGGGGCTTAAGAGATGGAAGTTGGAGGGTGCTAAATCAGGACTTAGGAAGGATGAGGGAGAAGAGTCCCCTTCATTGTAGCAGTTGCTTCCCTTATCCGCAGAGTGGTGTGTGGTCCGTTACTGTCATGCAGGAGGAGGATTTAATTCATCTTCCTGTTTGACTGAACCCTTCGAATGTGTTGTTTTAACTACTTTAATGTTTGCACACATCGCTCTAAATTGGATGTGGCACCTCTGTCCCAGCATTCCACTAACAAGTATCCTTCACTGTCCCGAAAGACCATAGCCACAACTTTACCTGCAGAAGTCTGCACCTTGAATTTTTCATGCATGGCAGTGAGTGATGCTGCCATTCTGTTGCTTGTCTTTTCATCAGTGGATGATAATGATGAACCAAGGTTTTATTTCCAGTAATTATTCTTAACAGAAAAGATACAGGAGAAGTTCTGTGCAGATGTTTCATTGGGATGGTTTGTGCTCAGTAACAATTTTCAGCACCAATTTTGCATAGATTTTTCTGTTGCCAACTTCTCTGATGATGTCCATAACTGCTGGTTTTCCATTCCCCTACTGTGGCCTGCAGTTCACATGCCGTGATGCAGCAGTTGTTCAGTATCATTGCATCAACTCTGTCTGTGGACTGCATTATCACTGCTGTTAAAATGATGGACCCAGCCTCTAACAGAGCTAATATCTTTGGCATCCTCACCACACATGCTTCTCAGACATCTGTGAGTCTCTTTTGAACTGTAGCCTTCTCTAGTCATAAATTCAGTCACCACTCTGTGCCTCTTATGTATGTCCTTGGGTAAGGCAAGAAGCTCTTTTTGGCATCACATTAGAAATAGATAGGAAGCATTACTTTCATACCAACCTTCATATATTAAAGAAGTGACTGGTTCAAGCCTTGACCATGATGTAGAATATCGTGACAGGCTTTTCATGTTGAATTTTGGTTTCTTCTGGCAAATAGTTACATATTACCATACATTAGTTCAAGAGTGCATGCCAATTTATTATTCAATGACCATCGTAGTGTTTAATGCTGTACTGTCTGAGCTACTGACACCATTGTAAAATGACCTATACAAACAAATTTAGGTAAGATTGCGATTGAGGTTGCTATGCTTTTTGTGTCATCTCCACATTATGCTTTAGAGCCAGTTTACTGATGTTAATGAAAGTTGTTGTGAACACTCTTCACCCAATATTGTGCGGGTGATAAAATCGAGAAGAATGAGATGGGCTGGGCATTTGGTGCATATAGGTGAGGAGAGGGGGGTGCATAGGGTCTTGGTGGGGAAACTGGAGGGAAAGAGACCACCGGGGAGTCCTAGGCATAGATGGGTGGATAATATTAGGATGGATCTCCAGGAGGTGGGATGTAGGTTTATGGACTGGATTGGGCTGGCCCAGGATAGGGACAGGTGGCGGATGCTTGTGATTGCGGTAATGAACCTTTGGGTTCCGTGAAATGCGGGGAATTTCTTGACTAGCTGGAAACCAGTTAGCTTCTCAAGAAGGACTCTGCACGATGGAGTAAGTAAGTAAGTAAGTTGTGAACAGTTTCCTTATAGAGGCTAATTCAGTGTTAGGCTTTTCCTTTCTGACAGTTATTAAAATCAGTATGGTTGCAAATTTAACATGTTAGTTGGGGGTGACATGTATACATCTTAATTGTGTACCTTGAAATGATGTAAAGTTTTTAAGGTACTGTCCTTCTTATTGAATGTGTAAACTGACAACATGGCAGCTGTGCAGACTGTAAGTTTTGGTTTAGGGGTATTAAGTAAAGAATTGGTGTAGTCATGTGGAATCTCGTATAGAGAGAGATCAGGAACATAAATATACATCATGCAGAACTTCTTTTAGTATGTCAGCAATAATAGACATGGATATTATAAAAGTGTGAGGCTATAAACATCAGATATAACATAAGAACCTGTACCTTAGGTATCAGTCCATTGCGAATGTGAAATAAAATTATAATAATCTGTTGGGGTAGATTTCAAGAAATCATGCTTTAAGTGCTGCTTGGAATTATTATTACTTCCCTCTACCACTGGGAAGTTACCTTGAAGTTGTACCTTGCGTCAGCATTCTCTCTCTGCCGCCATGCATTTTTATGTCAACCAGAAGATGAAATGGTGCAGACATGTGATTTCACCAAGAACAGAATTTATGTGATGACTTAAAAAAAATTGAATGTTTAACAAGAATGTTGTCACATACAGTCTTCAGAAGATCATGAAATAATGGGCCAAATGAAGAAATTTAACCAGACCTGTAAGATAAACATAATTTGAAGATTCAGTTTTGTAATCTATTGATATGTGCACTAGGTGTATGATGCAAATGCTGATGTTATGACAGTGCTCTTTTTGTGTAGATCTTCCTAGCAAAAGGTAATGTTCCTGCCGAAAGCTACAACTTTTTCATCGACATCCTCTTAGATACAATACGCAGTGAGATTGCTGCCTGCCTGGAGAAGGCGTATGAGAAAATATCTCTGAATGAGGCTGCTAGGATGTTGAACTTCTCAAACCAAACTGCTATTAAAGAGTATGGTGTTAAGGTATGTGTCATGCTGTATTCATTGATTTCAAATACATCTTGTATAAACACCCATTTGGATGTTTACATTTGAATGACAGTGTTCTCAGGATATCAAGAATTTTAAAATTCACACAGTTTTATTGTAAAGTGGGGTACGTTTAAATGGAGAGAAATGTAATGTGAGAAACAGCCTTTCTTACTGCAAATTAAAGTTCACATAGCTACTGAATGTAAGTAATAATTGTTTTACTGGTTATAGTAAGGACTGCATGCAGTTGAGTATGTGTCATGGGCAGTAGCAATATATTATTCCAATGTTATAATTAGGGATGTGAACTTTAAAAACATAGATTTCCTAGCAGAAGTTTGTGAATGTATTCACATTTAACTGGTTGTGTACTTCCATCCATCAGAGGGATTACAGATATCATCTCAAGCCTCTGTACTGCATTGTATGCCATAACAGAATATTTTGGTACATTACATTATTTTACTATACACCACTTGAACTTGGTTTTCAAAGTGTGTTACAATTATATGCACAAGTACTCCAAATACTCTTCGTAGTATAAGACAAGGGTCAGTATTTTTTATGCAATTTCTTCTCGAAGAAAATTCCTAAAAAAATTTCTACATAGGAGGTTTGGGTGGGTACTGAATAGTGAACAGTGAAGAGATGAAGTTAATGGCATTATATAAGTTTGAGGAGGCTTAGAATTCTATTGAATAGCTTGTATCAATGCACTAGTACTGGTTCTTAACATTGTTGTCATTTTCAGAAAAACTGGACACTTGGAAGAGACAATTACTACTATTTTGGTACTGAAGAGAAGAAACATGATGACACTTTGCCTTCAAGTGAGCTTGCTGAGCAAGCAATCGAATATGCAAGGGAACTAGAGATGATTGTTTAATGTGGTAACAATGTTACAGCTATTTACTGCACTCTGTATTTTCATTCAGAGTTAATTTGTACAGTGAAGTTACATTTCATACCCATTGTTTTAATAAAATGTCTTCATGTTCAGGATAAAAGACCCATCACAGTACACTGTCATCAGGTTATTCTTTGCCAAATCATCTCAGCCCACAATCAAATCCTGTCAGATGCTAGGGAACCATACTTACTGATATGCCTTGTACACTGGACTTATTCCAATGTTTCTTGTCGAAGATGTTGCAGTGTCTGTGTAAGTTGTCTGCTGTTGCTGTATGGATTCCATGGAGCATTATGTGATTTTGTATTATTTGGGTGTTCTGTGACATAATGGCCAAAATTTAGGCACATGTTATGTGGGTTATCTTTTGTCTTTCAGTTTGCTATCCAGGAATTTAAAGATTAAGATATACAGAACTATAATTTTGCCTGTTGTTTTGTATGGGGTGTGAAAGTTGGTTGCTCACATTGAGGAAGGAACATAGGCTGAGAGTGTTTGAGAGTATGGTGTTGAGGAGGATATTTGGGCCTAAAAGGGATGATGTAACAGGGGGAGTGGAGAAAACTACATAATGAGGAGCTTAATGATCTGTACCCCTCACCCATTATTGTTTGGGTGATAAAATTGAGTAGAGTGAGATGGGTGAGGCATGTAGCATGTATGGAGGAAGAGGAGAGGTGTATATAGGGTTTTGTTGGTGAAACCTGAGGGAAAGAGACCACTTGGGAGACCCAGGCATAGATGGGAGGATAATATTGAGATGGATATTCAGGAAGTGGGATGTGGGGGTATTGACTGGATTGAGCTGGCTCAGGATAGGGACAGGTGGGAGGCACTCATGAATCCGGTAATGAACCTTCGGGTTCCATAAAATGCGGGGAATTTGACTAGCTGAAAACTGGTTAGCTTCTCAAGAAGGAGTCTGCTCCATGGAGTAAGTAAGTTATGCAGGTTATTTGGAGCAAAAAAAGTCTGATAAACTACAGTTCATTTTGATACCATTATCAAGGTACATGCTAGTGCAGCAAGTTAGCATTGCTGCCCCTGAGTTCCTGCTTGTGAACTGTCTTTGTGGTTAGAGGCGCTGGCCGTGTTGTGTTGTAGTATGTTGGGATGTCCCATTGCATTTTGTTGATAGTTTGTGCAATGGAAATTGTAGGGTTGCTGGTGTGGAGTGTTGGCAATGTTACCCACAACACTTACTATTGAATAGGTACTAAAGAGAAATGTAATGATGGGCTTTGCTTTGATTGCTTCAATATGGATGCCCCATGTAATCTTCCAACAAGATTACACTGAAATATCTAATGTGGTTTACAGAGGGAATGTTCCATTCTTTCAATGTAAGGTGAGACTGTGCCTGTCAAAATATGTGTTCTGAGCCGTATATTCTGAAATTACGTGGTTTGTTTATATGCCTGTATGTAGCAGTGTGTTTTGTGAGAGAAAGTGTGGAGAAAGTCTGTTATTAAGAGCCTACATCTCTACCAACCTAAAATGATGTGACACACCTGATCAAGAGAAAAAAAATTCTGGACAGCTTCGACTGGCTCTACCTCACATTGGCAGACCAGTGTGTTGGCAACATTAGTGAAGGGAAAAGGATGCGAGGAATACATGTTAGGCATATTTCATGACAAACGGTTTAGTCACACTTACCAGCAGTGGCAATGGTATCATTTCGTGTATTTGTAGTTGCAGTTTGTATAAGTGGGGAAGAATTTCTAAGCCAAGCCTGACATCATGCAAAAGGCAAGTTGCACGTTTTATGGAGGGAGTTGAAGCTTGTTAGAGTATGGCACAATATATAATGTATGGAATCAGAAAATGAGGGAATGAATTCTGTGGTGCAGAAGCTGTAGGAACACTGAGAGTAAATTACATTTATTTTTACTATTAGGTCTGGGTTAGGTCTGTATAAAGACCCATGTAATTTGCATGTCGTTATGTTGCAAGAGTTGGGTAGCTGAAATTTATCTGTTAACTGATATTTTCGTGAAGCTCAATGGTTTTTCCACTTCTAATGAAACCCGCATTCCACAGTAATTATGTGTATGTTAGCAGTTTATCAGGCTATAGAAAATCACTTGTACAGCATGTTTTTAAAATTCTCGCCCTAAATTCACCCACTTGTGAAATGGAAGAGAACTGAGGTATTGAGTACTAGGTATCAAATTTGGATTTGGGCATGGTTTTAATGACTAATAACTATCTGTGGATATTGATAATTTTTGCATCATAATTATCTAGCCAAAAACTTTTATAAAGAATATTAGAAAGACAAAAATATTAATAAGTAATTAAAGTTCCTCTGCAGAAATGACAAGCAAACTTTTTCCTCCTCCCATTTTCCAACCACATGTGTAACAACACACATCTTTATTTTTTTACTCTGTGCCACTGTTAATCAGTACTTGCTGTAAAGTTATGTTGCACTGGGAGGTGGGCTTATGATCACATAAAGGTAGAAAAATATCCATTTTGGAAATGGCCAAAATGATGGACTACACCAGATGTATTCAGTTAGCTATCTGCATGCCACATCTGGCCTGCAAGATGCCTAGTAACAACATAATAAGTAATATAGGCTAGTTGTTTTACTGCAGGAATTTTTTGGGTCACAAGAAAGCAGGTATTCAGTTTAGCTATAAGTTTATATAGTCCACACCCACCAACTCTCTTTTTAAACTTTCCAGCGTGATCTGTTCAAAGTAGCTGAATATCCTTCAGCTACACATACGAAATGAGAGCAACAGGAGTGCCACTAACAAAATCCAGTAATGACAGGAGATATAATAGGCTAATTATAGTAATCGAAGATTTAGTAAAATTATCAAGTTTTGTGAAAAGTATTTATAGTGAGCTATATTAGTGATGCAGTTCTCACTGTCTACAAAATCTGAATAGGCAAGAAGTGTCAACAAAGTTCCGATTCAAAATCGTGTATCTGTGTAGTATGGGATGTAGACTTATGACACTTCTCCTCTTCCTTTTGGTGTACCCACTGATATCCTTGTTCTATCGTTACGAAAATTGCCATGTGTTCATGCCAGTTGGGGCGTCGTCCTGTTAAAATTCCCCGCCACATCTTGTGTGGTAGCGCAGCACGGATAAGAGAAAGCAGTTCCTGATATAATCGATTTCTGTTAGGAATTGCAAGTCTAAATCTGTGTAATCTGTGATCTCATCTGTGGTGTGAAATGTGCTGCACGTCATGGAAAAGTGGCCGTAGGGTCTAGCGTGCTAAATAATGTGATGTGTACATCATATAATTATCATAATCCTGTGTGTATTACTTCATGCATCGAATCATGTTGAAAATGTAGGTAACACATTCTTTGTGGTAAAGTATTTATGAACTATTTGAGAACTATCATTCAAAACCCATAAGCACATTTAATTAAAATTATGTATTTAATACAGAGAAGGGAGGAGAGATACAGTGTTCTGGAATGACTGCTGTCACATATTGTCTTTCTGTCTCTGCATTTCCAGGACAACTTCTTGGAGTTTGGTTTCAAGAGTTTGCAGAGAGTTTGCCAACTCTATCTTCTGAGGTTCTCCACATGACAGAATGTCAGGATAAAACTTCTGCAAAATTGAAGCAAAGTAAGCATACAAAGTAACAACTCTGATAAAAAATGAAACACTTTACAATAGAGACCCAGTTGATATGGCTACTTTACAAAAGCTGCTCATTGTAATGATCTGTAATGATCTAAACAATACTGATGGGGACAGTATGTGGGATACAAGGGAGTGATGAGAAAAGGATACAAAACTTGGGATAGAATACTTGAAGGGAAAGAAAATCACTTGGAAGACCGAACACATTCACTGCCAAACTTACATTACATCAGCTTGTTGGAGAGGCTTTAATACCACCAGCGTTGACATAGGTCAGTTTAGTTCACCTGTCCTTTTGACGTGAAACTGAACACAACTGACTCCATCCATGATGAAAATAAGTTGCTCAAAGGGTCATTTACATCAGCAGGCATTACTATATTCCTGGTACTTACTCTGCCTTTTATTTTACCTTGCTTTATTCTTAAATTTATTTTCCATCTCTGTTAGTCCATGAGATGACAATATAGCCAGTAAGTACACTATGGCAGCTGAGCTTTAGCACGCAGTATTAAAATCTGTTTGTGTCTGTGGTGTACACCATTTTACAGTCCTAGCATCAAGAAACCAGCAGCAGAAGATAAAATTACAAAAATGTCTGAACTTACCTTGATTCTTGCTATGAGCATCTGAAGACAGAGTTTTGCCGAGGCCAACATTTGCACGGTTTTTTCTGGCCTTGGACACTTGCCACAGCATACTAAGGTGGCTAATTAAAGAAAGCAATGTTATATTCAGAACAGAGCAATGAGACAGCAAGGAAATTGCAGGAAAATAAAGAAAACTGCAGAATGAACAGCTTCATCATTATGGTCTTAACCGGGAAAGATGAAAAATGTATACATAGTTTTACTTGGAAAACCTAAGGGAGAAAATCACTTGGGAGATATTACATTTACATAAGATGGTACTAAACACCTTCAGGTTCTATAAAAGGCAGGGAATTTCATGACTAGCCCAGTAAAACAGCGTCTCAAGAAGAACCTTGTTTAAGGATGAAAACATTACAGAATTGTGCACTGTAGAAGAATGTTTCCACTACGTGCTTTATAAACGATGATTTGTTATAATGACACTTAACCTCTCAAGATGGCATTTAAAACTCTGCTGTTTGTACAATGCAGAAGTATTTAAATGGCTCCGAAATAGAAAATTTTCACAGTGTTTTTAGTATTGTGTGCAGTAAAATTCTGTTAATTTGGCACCAAGGGGACTGGACAGGTGCTATATGACCAGATAATGCAGATTATCAGAAGCTGCTTATACTGACCTAAGTTATTACAGGAAATTGTTACTGTTCCTATACTTGGGCTGCACAACTAATCATAGGACCAGTCCATTAGCATATCTTCTCATTTCATGAAGCAGGAGACAAGGGGTCAGGACATACTAAACCAAATGATGTACAGACACCCTTGGAGGCCTTTTTTGAACATGTCCCTGAGATCTGCCTGTTTCACTGAGTAACTTTTTTTTCCTGGTAAAAAGCAACACTCCCAATCTTGGGACTACTCTCCTCAGATGCTGGATTATCGGGATTTCCAGGTTATCAGATG
>Ga0209755_10007519_pt1 | contig 11790 bp, 9 predicted proteins | sample TergutCo191P1_FD_187301 | JGI IMG/M metagenome (GOLD analysis project Ga0209755, IMG submission 187301) | Cornitermes sp. P1 segment gut microbial communities from Petit-Saut dam, French Guiana - Co191P1 (SPAdes) (version 2) | ecosystem: Host-associated > Arthropoda: Insects > Digestive system >...
GCTGTGAAGCCTACTATTGAGGGAGGAAAGAAAAGTGAGGACACTAAAACTACTGTCCCGACAAGATAAGGAACGGTTTGTCGTTCCAAAAAGTTCACAAGATGTCATCCCCATCAAAACGATTTGGGAGGATGGCATTTTTCTTGTCGGAAAAGATAAATACGCAAAGACATTTCGATTTGAGGACATTAACTACTCTGTGGCATCAAAGGAAGATAAAGAATCCTACTTCTTAGAATACTCAGAGCTTCTCAACTCATTTGACAGCGGAGCTACGTTCAAAATAAGTATCATTGTCAAAAGAGTTGACAAAGAGCAATTCATGAAAGAAATCTTGATTCCGCTTCGTGGTGATGAACTTGACAAGTATATCAAAGAACAAAATCAGCTCATGCTCGATGAAGTCACAGGCTCAAACGGCTTTATACAACTGAAGTACATAACCGTGAGTGTGTGCAGAAAGAATATTGAAGAAGCTCGTAATTTTTTCTCACGTGTCGGTACAGATATGGCAGCACACCTCAACCGTTTAGGTTCACGAGCTATCGTACTGGATGCTGATGCAAAACTTCGCTTGTTGCATAACTTCCTGCGTCCCGGAGAGGAAAGCGGATATTCATTTAACTTGCGTGATGCCGCTCGTAAAGGACATAGTTTCAAAGATTACATATGCCCGGACACATTTGAGTTTGAAAAAGACCATTTCATCATGGGAGATAAGTTCGGACGTGTTGTGTACCTTAGAGATTACGCAAACTTCATCAAAGACAACCTTGTATCAAAGCTCTGCGGTTTTAACCGGAACATGATACTCAGCATTGACATCATACCGATACCGACAGACGAAGCTGTGCGAGAAGTTGAAAAGCGTGTGCTTGGTGTTGAAACGAACATTACCAATTGGCAACGCAGGCAGAATAGTAATAACAACTTCTCCGCTGTTGTTCCGTATGATATGGACTTACAACGCAGGGAGAGTAAAGAGTTTCTCGATGACCTGACTACTCGTGACCAAAGAATGATGTTTGCTGTATTAACTATTGTACTAACAGCAGACACAAAAGAGCAGCTTGACAGCGATACTGATACCTTGTTTGCTATCGGCAGACAAGGACTTTGCCAGTTTGCGACGCTCAAGCATCAGCAGATGGATGGTTTGAATACTGCATTACCCTATGGAGTACGGAAGATAAATGCACTTCGTACTCTAACAACCGAAAGTGCTGCTGTGCTTATGCCGTTTCGTGTGCAAGAAGTATCAGATAGTGGTGGTGTATATTATGGCATCAACGCAATCAGCCGGAACATGATTATCTGTAACAAGGCGCAATTGCAGAATCCAAACGCATTTAGGCTTGGTGTTCCCGGTTCCGGTAAATCAATGGGTGCAAAAGCAGAAATGGCATATATCGCAATCTCTACCGATGATGACATTCTTGTGTGTGACCCGGAGGGAGAATATGGTGCGCTAATTGAGTCCTTTGGCGGAGAGCGTGTCATCGTTGCTGCAGGAAGTCCGCACTATATCAACGCAATGGATATGGTTGAAGGTTATGGTGATAGTAAAGACCCGATTATTGACAAGTCCGAGTTTATACTATCGCTGTTTGAACAGCTTGACCATTCACGAAATCTTACGGTCATTGAGAAAGGTATCATTGACCACTGCCTGCGAAGCGTTTACGAAAATTACCAAAACGGTGGTGCTTTGCCAACGCTTTCGGTATTGCAGGACAGACTACGCAATCATAAGGACAAAGAAGCAGAAGGGCTTGCCAAGTCGCTTGAATTGTTTACTAAAGGCTCGCTCAATGTCTTTGCTCATCCAACAAATGTCGATACGCAAAACAGAATGGTTGTCTACGACATTCTCAATCTCGGTAGTCAGCTTAAAACAATGGGATTGCTTGTTATAACGGATGCAATGATTAACCGTGTGTCGATGAACTGGAAGATGGGCAAGCGGACGCACATCTATATTGACGAACTTCATGTCGTGTTTTCTAATGAGTACTCAAGTAACTTCTTCTCGTCTGCATGGCGGCAGTTTAGAAAGCGTAACGCTTTCCCGACAGGTATAACCCAAAATGTCGAGTACCTGCTTGATTCAGTTACCGCTCGAACTATGCTCAGTAACAGCGAGTTTATTGTCATGAGCAATCAAGCAGCTTCAGACCGGATAGAGCTTGCCAAGCTCTTGAACATATCTGAGGAGCAGTTGTCCTATGTTGAAAATGCTGATGCCGGATGCGGTCTTATGCGGATTGGCAATGCTCTTGTACCATTTGAAAACAAATTCAATCCCAATACGGCAACGTCACTCTACGGTCTAATGACAACTCGTCCCGGAGAGTAGTATGAAAACTATAAAAACAAGAGTTCTTGTCGAGGGCATAAAAACCCTCGACAGAACTACCGATGTAACAAAACGTGCAAAGAACGCATATATTCGCACAAAGGAAACCTCAGAAGAAACAAGTCAGTCAAATGGGGCATCTCCAACTGAGTATGCTGCAAATAGTATTCAAAATACATCACAGACGGCAGCGCATAAGACTGTTTCAACTGCAACTAGGACAACGAAAGAATCTATTGATAATATTGTCAGTGCTAAAGACCGTTTCAAAAAAGGCAGAAATCAACAACAGATTGTTGAGCAGAGAACAAGAACAGCTACATCCGTCAGACCGTCAGCACGTACTACAAGAGCTACCGCAGGAAATGTTAATAGTGCAGGCACAGCAACTCCTAAAACTGCAAGAGGATTATACAAAACAGCTAACGGAGTAAAGAAAACAGCCAAAGGACAAGTCAAAACTGCAAGGAGAACTGTCAAAACTGCGGCACGGTCAGGACGTATGGCAATAAAAACAACACAGCAATCTGCTAAAGCTGCACATAAAACCGCACAAGCGACAGCAAAAGCATCTAAGGTTGCTGCAAAATCAGTAGTGCTCGCTGTAAAGAAAACCATTGTACTAACAAAGCTTGCAATAAAAGCCACAATTGCTGCGGTGAAAGCAATAATACTAGCAGTGAAAAGTCTAGTTGCCGCTATAGCAGCAGGAGGTTGGATAGCTGTTGTTGTGGTATTAATTATCTGTTTGATAGCGTTTCTATTGTTATCTGTATTTGGAATATTCTTTTCCGGAGAATCCAATCCGGAAACAGGACAAACAATCAATTCCGTTATTGCTGAGATAGATGATGAGTTCACGGAACAGATTGATAACATAGTCGCTTCCAACCAACATGACCAATTGGATATGTCCGGCTCCCGAGCGTTATGGAAATACGTTCTTGCGATTTATACTGTAAGTACTGTAACAGATCCAGACAATCCTATGGAAGTGGCAACGATGAATGATGAAAAATCTCAAATCCTCAGAACAGTATTCTGGGAAATGAACCAGATACATCATGAGGTTGTTCAATACGATGTTGTTATGGATGAGCTAGATGAAGACGGACTGCCTACAGGTGAAACATATATTGAAACAACACTTGTATTATATATCCGCATACAGGGTTTGACCGTTGAGGAAGCTTCTGACAGATACGGTTTCGATAACGAGCAACGACAATGGTTGGAAGAACTGCTGAAACCCGAGTATCATAGTATGTGGAACGCCTTGCTTTTCGGGATTACTTCAATAGGCGACGGCACCATGATTGAGATAGCAGAATCACAGATTGGAAACATCGGTGGTGAAATATACTGGAGGTGGTATGGCTTTAGTAGCCGTGTGGCTTGGTGTGCCTGCTTTGTCAGTTGGGTAGCCGACCAAGCAGGATTCATTGATGTAGGTATTATGCCTAAGTTTTCTTCGACTTCTGCCGGAGAGCAGTGGTTTAGAGGTCGTGGACAGTGGCAAGGACGTGGATATACACCTTCTCCCGGCGACATCATTTTCTTTGATTGGGACGGAGATGGTGCACCAGATCATGTTGGTATCGTGGAGCGTGTCGAAGGTGGAACAGTCCATACCATTGAGGGCAACTCAAGTGATTCTGTTCGCAGGCGTAATCACAGTTTGGACAGTAATAGAATTCTGGGCTATGGTGTCCTCGCCTAAGGATGAACTCTGAGCAAAAGACAAACTCATCATTCACAAATAGAGTGGTGAGTTTGTCTAAGAACGAAAACATCTCTATCCACCCCTTACCCTTAGCGTCTCAAAGACTTGTCAATTTATTATAAGAATTCATTTTTCATATCTTTTAGCTTATCTACAAATCTTGTGTATTTCCCTCGTGTATTACTTGTGAAAGATACAATCCCATCCAAAATGGAAAAGCCTTCATTCGTATTCACTGTTTCCACTTCAATCTCGTAGTCTACAAATCCCAAATAAAAACAATGGTCAAGGGATATTGTACATCCTTCTAGCAAATAATTCTTTCTGATGGTTAACATATTTCCAATATACACCGCCTCTATATAAGGCATTGATATATTCATAGGCAACTCTGTAATGGACTCACTACTTTCGTCAGAAACCCTTATGTTTCCGATATATTGCTTGTGCTTTTTTGTCTCAAGTGTTAGCTTAGTTCCGACTTGTCGTATGCGAAGTGTTTCGCCATTTTTATACAATGATAAATGTTCATCATCATAATAATAATTAATCTGAATAATCTCTTCACAAGAATAAATGCTAGATAACCTAAGCAGACATTCATCAAAATTCTCTTTTGATAGAACTTGTTTTCTTTCATATTCTTTTGAAATCATAATACCTCATTGCTTTTTTGAATGATGTTGCAAATTTCATTCACAACATCATGGCGCTTTACGTTTCTTGTAATCGACTTATCTCTTTGAACAACTTCACAATAGTTCTCTGCATAACTTTTCTTGCTTACAATCAAACGAATAGGCATTCCTAGAAGATCTGCATCAGAAAACATAACTCCAACGCTGACTTTCCGTTCATCATAAAGCACCTCGATGTTTTTAGATATAAGCTCATTGTAGAGTTTGTCTGCATAAGCCTTAACTTCTTCATCATCTGCACGTAAACAACAAAGATGCACATGCCATGGAGAAATGGAAAGAGGCCAAATTGGACCTTTGTCATCATGAAAAGTTTCGCATACAGCGGCGGCCAATCTCCCTACACCAATCCCATAGCACCCCATTATCGGATACATCCGTTTTCCATCACAATCAGAATACTGCATATTCATGGATTTTGTGTATTTGTTTCCGAGTTGGAAAATATTACCAACTTCAATCCCGCGTGAAACTAATATAGAATTATTCAGACACTTTGGGCAAATATCTCCTTCTCGAATCTTTGCAAAATCGTTGAACTCTACATCAAGACAATCTCTCTCTAAGCTGATTCCGGTGTAATGAAATCCCTTTTTATTAGCACCACAAACAAGATTGTTAGCATCTGTCAAAGAAAAATCAAATAACACTTTGCATTTTGATTGCAAATTATACGGTCCAATAAAACCATCAATCAAATTGCTTTCACTTTCAAACACAGCATGTTGAATATCTTCACCTATGAAATTCGCAACTTTGGTTTCATTAACATCTAAATCTCCGCGAATAAACACTATTAAAAATTCATCACTAGACTTCTGTTTATAAACCACCGCTTTGCATACATTGCGGCTTTCACATTCAAAGAATAGGCAAACATCTTCAATTCTGCATGCATTTGGCGTTGGATGAAGTGTAATGTCGAGATTTGCGGTATAATTCCTTTTTTCAGGAACACGTTTTGCTACGTCAACATTTGCCATGAAGTCACATTTATCGCATAATGCAATAGAATCCTCTCCAGCTGGCGAAATCAACATAAATTCGTGTGAGATATCCCCTCCCATCATGCCGGGATCAGAGGCAACAGAAATCACCTCTGAAAGACCAACTCTATTGAATATGCGTCTATAAGCCTCGTGGCATTTTTCATAATACTGCTCTAAGTCGCTTTGAGATGTATGAAAAGAATAGGCATCTTTCATTGTGAACTCTCTGACTCGAATAAGCCCTCCTCGCGGACGTGCTTCATCTCGAAATTTTGTTTGTATCTGGTAAATCATAAAAGGATAACTGGCATAGCTGTGCCCATAATCACGCACAAGGTGAACGGCAGCTTCTTCGTGAGTCATGCCTAATACAAACAGACTATCATTTCGATCTGTAAAACGGACTAGTTCTTTGCCGACACCATCAAGTCTTCCAGATTCATTCCATAAAGAAGCCGGCATCACTACAGGAAATAATACTTCTTGACCATCGATTTTGTCCATTTCGTCACGTATTATTGCCTCTATTTTTCTAACCATCCGCTTGAGTGGCATAAATAGTGAAAATATGCCATTAGCGACATTCTTTATATATCCTCCTCGTAAAAACAAAATATGACTGTCTATTAGAGCATCGGAGGGTTTTTCCTTAAAACGTTCTCCAACCAATTTACTCAATTTCATTACTGGTAATTCCTCTCCCAAACTTGTGCAGCAAAATCTTTTTTCCATCTATTCCAAGAAGTGAATGATGTAATATGGTGAAAGTATGACACGCTGCTTATATTAACAGGTCGCCCTTAGTTTAGTCAACTCTGAAATGCTAGATTTCTTTGACTTTGGCGGCAATCAAACAAACCTAACTGTTCAACCTAAATTCATACTTATTCCACATAGACTCTAACTCAACATAAGTGTAGCCATCTATTTCATCCATACTTACATAATCAATATTTTCGATGACAGGCTTAATAATCTCCAGTATTTCATCAAATGAAGGACTGGCGTTAACAGTACCACGTACCATTCTGTAAGCATTCCGGTTATAAAATGATGTAAATGCATTTCCTATAATCAGCATTTTCTTTAATTCTTCACAGCTGTATGTAGTGCAAGAAGAAGCACGGTTTTTTGCATCTTTATTTATCCACAATTTACTGCTTGCTTCACTCTTCTTGTTAACCAGTTCAGAAATAGGTGTTCCGTCAATAATACTTAGGTGATATGCATATAAAAATGTAGGTTTGATTTCATCGGAAACGCATTTTAATGTATACATGAACCCTTCAATCGTATCGCCCGGCAGTCCAACAATTAACTCAGCTCTCCAAGGTATTTTGTGTTCTTTAAGAATTTTTACAGCCTTATTAATCTTTTCGAGCGAATTGTTTCTGATAAACTGCGGTACATTTTTGTTTAATGTTTGTATCCCGATGCGCATTTCATAAACATTTGCCTCTTTTATAGCTTCGATGTATTCATCGTCCAAAGTTTCCAATCTCAGATAAAACGTAATTGCAGTATCCGGCGCATACTTTGTGAATAGGCGAAGGATTTCTTTGCCTCGATCTTTTGTCCCCCCTAATATTGGATCAACAATAAACACTCGCTTTGTCTTGAGGCTACCAATGTTCTTAATTTCTTCTTCTAGAAACATAAGAGAAAATCCTGAAACATCACTTCGCGATTTGTGCCCACAATATGCACATCTATACATACATCCCCGCATTGTCTCATACCAAACGAAATCATCAAGCTTTCCAATCTTCAATTTATCAATCATTTCTGTAGAGTATAAAGGGCGAGTGTCATCAAAAACATCAGAAATTGAATAATTTTCACATTCACTATAATCTTTATTTCTATGCGGAACAGCAAAATAATCACTCAATGTTTTTTGGCAATATTCAGCTAAAAAAATTTCACCTTCCCCCACTATAATATGCTCATCAGCCAACCATTCATCTGGATTGTAGTTTATAGCACTTGGTCCACCTAGCACTATTCTTTTTACGGTTGTGTGTTTTTTTATCATGCGCCTTATCATTATGCTAATTTCAACCGTCCATGAATACAATGGCAGACCCAGAATGTCAATGTTTTTCGCATTTATATCATCCATGAGCTGTAATACATCGCCTTCTCCGAAATGATCACAATTTACGGGGAATAAAGAAACACTGATATTTTCAATAGACGACAATTTAGCAGCGAGCCTCAGCGAACCCAAAGAGTAGCGCACAGGAAATTCATCAAATCTACAATAATAGCTTATTATGCCGACTACTAACATAATGTATTACCTTCCTCGCTAAAAGTCTTGAATATGTCTATATAGCTTCGGACTAACGATGATTCTCTATCTGTTAGCCCTATGTCCTCTCGCTTCTTTTCAAAATGAACAGCTCCAATAATAGCTCTTAGCGTGACAGACATTTTTACCTTTTCTATACAAACCTTGTCGTTTGGCCATATGTTAACAATCATATTTAGTATATCAACATAATCAGATTTATTGGCTTTGAGAAAACAAAAGCTAGATAATAAGCATCCTATTTGGAATTCATCACATGCTGAGATTGCATTATCAAAATCAACGAATCTAGCCACATCACCAAAGAATAAAATGTTCTCCGCATGCACATCAACCAAAACAGCTCTTTGGTTGTTGTCAAGACTTGCTAAAGGTGCTTGCAAAAGGTACATACGGTAAGCGTGAATAGTCTGCAACTTTTCGGTTGCTATTATGATGTTTTCGATGTAGTTTTCAAGCGAAGGTAGTCGATGATTATTCTCATCAGACTTCATAACTATGCCTAATTTAAAAAGTTCGCCTATTAGTGATTCAACTTGAGTTTTGCTTGTACAAGCAAACACAATATGCTGCCCTGATAGAAATTCTTCAACCTTTATAATTCTTATTTCATCTTTTTCAGAGAAAACATGATTATTGTAAATTTCTGGGCAACAGCGAGTTTTGTCATATACTCCTTTTTGCATTTCAAATAATGCAGTGTAATTCTTGTTGCTGTCATATATGGTTTCTTTCAATAAGTAAGATTTATCAATTGTTCTAATATTCAATACACATTTAGAGGAACTCTCTTTAAGGACATTATAGTCAATATTGCTCCAAGGATGTTTAATGTGGTGGATTATATTGTGACCAATATTAACTGGTGTGTCTCGTTTTTGGTTGTAGCAAGTATTAACAAGACTCCGTATGTAGGCAGCGTGCGAAACTATTAGCATGTCATGATTTTTTTTGAGATACCACTGATATAAAAAAAGTAACGCTCGAGATTGCAAACAGTTTCCTGTTTCTGCACTTGGAATTTTATCCAAGTCGCTTCGATTCATCCATTTTTCATAGTATTCTGGATATATTTCTTTCGCAAACCTGTGACTAAGTCCTGCTAAGACGCCTTCATCTACTTCTGTTAGTAACTTACTGATTTCGACTGTTTTTTAAGAACGGTACTGAAAACATGAGCCGTTTCAAGCGCTCTTTTTGTTGAGCTACACATGATATTTTTACATGTAGCCAATTTATTAGAAGACTTTCTCGCAAGTCCATTAACTTCAAGGATGCCTGACTGTGATAACCCCAAGTCTATTTGCTGCCCTTGAAGTATTCTGGCTCTATTTGCAATTGATTCTCCATGCCTAACTATGTATAAATTCCCCATGTCTACACCATATTGTCAACTGTCCTCATTATTTTTTCATGTATTAACTCAATGTTCTCAGTTCCATCAATAACGGTCAAAGCCGTATCTTTTGTTAAGCGCTCGTAATTTGAAAACAGCTGTTCTAATTTTTTTGGAGAATTGAACAATATTGTGTTTTTATCGTCTCTTGTTTCATTCCTATTGATGATGTTTTCGATAGGGAGTTTTAGGTAAAAAGAAATTACTGGTTCAAAAATAGTCCCTGTATATTCAGTTAGCAGCTCTTTAAAATCGAGCGAGTAAAGTGATCTGTATGCAACTTCATCATGATAATAACGATCAAATATAATTATTTTATCTTCCTCGCATAGCCAATTAATCACTACTTCAAACCATAATTTTGCATCATGTTTTGCGGATGTAAAGAGTTCATATACGGTCTCAAAATCTTCAAAAACAGTATCGTCATTGAACATGACGTAGTTCTGTAAACTAACCGTTTTAGCAGATCGTAAATAGAAGCGAGTAAATACAACATCAGCACTAGAAAAGTATTCTTTGTATTCGTCTAATTCCCCAACATTAGCATAATGCTCGTCATTTTTTATGTCAAAGATGGATGCTGTTTTCAAACCTCTGTCAATGAATGTATTTCGGAGTAGTTGCAGTTGTGTTGTTTTTCCGGCACCATCGAATCCTGATATGGATATAATCTTGTTCATAATGTATAGCTCCTAAAGAGAATGAAAAACGCAAATTTTATCATCTTCTAATATTTCGTCAACAAGCGTGTATTCACGAGTTCCCACACCCATCTCGCCACTTTTTTGTAATGGACAGAGAGGGTCTGGCAGTGATAGGTGTCCGTAGTCAACAACTTTTCTTACTTGGCATCCACCTCTGCATCTTGCAAGCAAATGGCAATCAGCACACGTTATGTTACTCTTCAGTTCATCAAGATATTCTGTTAGAGTGTTTGTTTCTTCTATAAAATGCCTTATTGAGCCAGCTTCAAAATAATTCCCTAAAATCCGCTTATGCATCAAACATGGCGTAATATCTCCATTCGGATTTATTGTAAGAAGCTCATTTCCACCAATACATCCTTGCTGATTTGGAATACCGATCGTATATATATGGTTGCACGGATTGTTAATTACATCAATGCGTATATTTTTTCGGTATTTATGCTTTAAGTCACCTAAGGCTTTCATTTGGCTATAATATAAATTTTTGTTAGCTGCCCAATAGCCTTTTTCGTGATATACAGAACGTTCGGGATTAGAAAATTTGATTTTATCGACACCAAGGTCTATAGCCATGACAATCATTTTTTCAAAGAAAATTATCGGTGTATCCGGAAGAAACATTGGCTTTAAACAAATGTCTGTTTTGGAGTTAATCCTCTTTTTTGCATTTACAAGATTTCGAACGCCTTCTGTTGCAGTGTAGAAGTTGTTGCATCCTCTAATTTTCTTGTTTGACTCCTCATCAAACCCATCTAAGCTAACACTTACAGCATACAAATCTTTTTCAACTAATGCTTCAGCAATATCTTTTGTAATTAATGTACCATTTGTTGCCATTGAAGTTACAATTCCGTTTTCTCTGGCAGTGTCAATGTAGTGAAAAAACAAGTCTTCGTGATATATAGGTTCGCCACCAGCTAAGTGTAATCTCATTATGCCTAATTGATACATTTCATCAATAATTCTGCTGATGCTATCTTTGCTCATCGTTTGGCTGTTAAGATTCTCTCTGTTGTAGCATGGAGGACATTTCAAATTGCAATCATTTGTGTAGTCGAAGTACATTTCCAAAGGAGCAGATAAACGATTCTTCTTTACTTCTCTTAACACCCGAACGGCAACGTTATTAGTATTGATTGATTTGTTCTCGATATAATTAATAACAAGCTTTTTACTGCATTCGCTTTCCCCCATGGTGTTGATTGCTTCAATAATTTTTTTATCGGTTACTAAGCGATACCAAGCAGTCTGATTGTCATATACCAAGTAGCCAAAATACTCTTCTCGAAAGGTCAATTCCTTATTCATTAAAAAAATATCTCCTTGTATTATATAGTAGTAGTTATTAGTGTCCCTCTTCAAGGACAATGTGCTACACTGTAAGGGATACTGTGGATTGGTGAATTTCTCCTACCACTCGATGGTTTTAGATAGGCTCCAACCACAGTCTCTTTGTGTGATTGTTAATCAGTTAGATACCGCCCGACGGTTTATGTTGAACAAGGTTACAAGTGCAAAGTGCTCTGTGGTTCCAAGCAGTATCGAATCTATTTTGAAGGAGATACGCAATGGTCTATTATGTCGGAATTGATGTCGCGAAGGAT
>Ga0209755_10007520_pt1 | contig 11788 bp, 7 predicted proteins | sample TergutCo191P1_FD_187301 | JGI IMG/M metagenome (GOLD analysis project Ga0209755, IMG submission 187301) | Cornitermes sp. P1 segment gut microbial communities from Petit-Saut dam, French Guiana - Co191P1 (SPAdes) (version 2) | ecosystem: Host-associated > Arthropoda: Insects > Digestive system >...
AGTTAGTTGATGTGCATAGGAAATTAACTGAACTTGCATATGATCAGACTCTTCAAGTGAATATAGAGTGAAAACAATCCACATTTTCCAGCTTCAGCAAACTTATATGTAAAGTCAACTAAAGTTGGTATGCTAAACAAAACAATATTCTTCAGTTCATGGGAACAGTAACCTGTTTGAAGTTGTCCCTGGGGTGTACTGGCAGCCTCATATAATGGAAATAAAATTTTGTTTCTGACTTGGTCTGATTGTGCAACTATTTCTTAAATTATACTAGGAAACTTGATTTTGGATTATTCAGGAATGAAGTGCAGGCTTGTTTGTGGAAAAAGGCAGTTTCCAAACATGCAGCTTGCCGTGGTATTTCAAGTTGGTGCACACTGATGTGGATATATTGTGTGTGTGTGTATATATATATATGAATGTGAAGTGCTTCATTTACACTTTCTGATTTCCGTAATTCTACAGTGACAGGACCATTCACAGTGGCTCCATGTTTTCTGTGTGAGATTTTTGTGTGTGTGCCTAGATTTTACACATGAAATAAGATTGTGTTGTTATGTCAGTGTTTCTCAAAACTGCAGAAAAGATTTGGTTGGGGGTTGGGGCCTGCATTAATTGTTGTGAATTGAATTGGATTTTCTTTCATATCAATCAAAGATAAACCATAATCTAGATGACAAATCATGAGATTTTATCAAATGCATTCTTGTGTGAAAATTTTTTATGATACATAAAGTATATATATCATTAGAATCTGTGACATCACGTTTTTCTGGTGTGAATATTTAACAGTTATGTAGGAAATATAATTTGAACAGCTTTTTACAGTACTTTTTTGCATTTTTAGATGTTCTGTTTTTCTTCTTGCTATTCCTGCCGTCTGATCTTAATTCTCATTTAAGGTGAAGGAAGCTATGTATGAATGGAAGTAAGATAGTACAATAGAGATACATGGCTGTGTTACACGAACCTAATATGATCCTATTCTTCCCTGGATGAAACCTCTTATCCTATGTCTTTTAGATGAATTTTAGTATTTACTTGCCCGAGTACACCCAGGTTTGCCAACTTTACGAGGTTTGTGCCTGTCTCATGTCCCATTCATGTTGCATGCTCCATTTGTGTAATTATGCTGGTGTAATAATTTTAATATCTGCTGAAGAATGCAAATTTTAAAGGTTCTGATTAAACAGTTTCGTCTAACGTTGAGTCAAAGTTTTGTCCTCAGCACTGTTCTCGCGCATCCTCAATTTGTGTTCGTCTCCTAATGTGACAGACTGGTTTCACATGCATATGGAAACAACAGGTAAAATTGTAGTTTCATGTTTTTTAATTTGTGCTTCATTTAGACAGCAGCAGAAAGATTTAACTTTCTGGACTGAATGGTAGCCAGTTGTCCTTGACTTCACTGTGCTCTTAAGTTTTTACATGATTGCAATTCTAATATGGAGTTCTGTGTTTCTGTTAATTATATAGTGTGTGTTCTAGCTGGTTCCATGACAGCAGGAGCATAGACTGTAAGCCAATATACCCCTTTCAGCATTGCCCTGTGATTATCTGAGACAGAATTGAAAAGCCCTAGTTGTATAGGATGTGTTTCCTCAACATCATGCTGACGAGGAATTTTACCATATTTTCTTCGTTGGCTGTGGGTTCTGTGTAAATGTGTTTTTATTAATCTTCTAAGTTGCCTGGTTTTACTGTGTTCACAGTCAGTGTTCTACAGTACTTGTCTGACGTGAATTGTAGGCTTAGTTGAATCCTGTACCATGAACAGCTGGCAGTTCCAATTCTACACCCCTTTCCCTAGCACCTGACATGCAGTTTATCCAATCAGCAGTTTGCCTTCTGCTTCACTCAGATCTCCATTTTGTCTGCACATGAAGCTCACCTTTGAATGAGGACATGGGATCTGAAACTGAAATGAGCTTGTATTCACCTGTGCATTAGAGAAGTGATGAATATTATTAGGTAGGCATTGTATATCCATATTTGTTACAACACCAAGCAGTGGGTTGATATCAGGATTGGTGATGACCATTATGTTGATCTTAACTCTGTTGGTGGAGGATATGTTTTGCTTTTTTATTTTTTAATGTATGTTGTTTTTATGGCCTACAGGTCAAGGACTGGCTTTTTTTTATTGGGAAGTGTTAATTGGGGTGGTTTGTGTATGGTTCTGTTGCATCACCCTGATGGAAAGTGATGCAGGTTGTAAATTACTTCGGCAAATACACAGTTGTAGTGTATACTGGATACAGGGTGTTTCAGGAGGAATCTACTGTACTTTCAGGAAACGTTTCTTAGGTTACAGTATATTTATATAACCAAAAACACCGGTATCCAAAGTTAAATGGTTATGGATAAAATAACAAAAGAAGTTTCAATGATTGATAGCTGTTACACCTTTATTGCTTACCAAATATGTACTAAACCCAGGAGGAATTCATAGTATATGAAATGTCAACACCTTTGCTTAATATCTAATTAACATCTGATTGAAATAAAGACATTGATTAAGAAAAACCCTCCCAATTTTCATAAAGAGCATAGTTACTTTTCCAAGTACTTTTACATAGCAGGTGTGTCACGTGGCTTGGCTTCGGCTCAAGGATGGACCTGCGCAGAGTAAGGATAATGCTTCACAACAACTGTATAGAGTACGTGGAACACCGGAAGGACTACATTTTTCTCACATCAGTATGTCCGTAACCCTTCGGCAGGGGGGTTCGTGTATTTTAGGCGCTTCAACAAAATTGCAAAAAGCAACTATTAGCTTCATGTTTGTACCTAATGGAACAACTTGGCTCTCACTGGACACATTGTCATGAAATTAGATATTTAAGTATTTTTCAAAAATTTCTCGAAAATAAAGTATTCTTTCTTTTAGGTGATTGCCCCGGTGTTTGAATTCACAACATGGCGAAAGTTTGAAATTGAATATTTCTTGAGAAATGCAATTTTCTTTAAAATCTGACAAGACCAATGTTTACTTTACATGATAGTATCTCACTGAATTCTTAGGATGAGAAATGATTCAAACAAAAGTTGTAGATGGAATCAAAATGCATGCTTTATGTACTTCCTCCCCCCCTGAAATTGTACTCTTTGTGAGATAATGTGGGAAAATATTGTAGATCCAGATGGGCCGCAGGTGTCAGTATAACATGAGGCATGCACATTGCTGCTGGGTAGCTAAGGCTTCATACACCTGCACTCCTAGTATGTTACATTAATACGTACCTAACCTGTTTAATTGTTGTAATTTTTGTTCAAGGAACATTCTCCAGATGTATGAATGTTTTCCTCCTCAGACACACTATATATGTATTCTATTTGACAAAATTATAGAGACGGCATGGGGGGTTGTGTGAGGAAGGTTTAGTACGTACCACATGTTAACAGTACATATCAAATTGCATAGCCTTGATTGTACGGTGACATTTTGAGGTTATTACAGATTTAAAAGCTTTATTAAAAATTAATTATTGCAAGGACTATATTTCACAGCAGATTGCATATTAGCTATGTGTATCTTTGAATGGTTTGTGTAAAGGCATGTTCAAGTTGGTGCATATTAACCTTTTCTGGAAATTTAGTTTTTGTGTCATGCATGTAATAAATTATAAATTAATTTACATCTTTGTGATAGGTAATCTACACTGATAGGATGTTGATGTCAGAAGTCTTACATGTCTCCCTTCTGTGAAGGAAAGTATGCTGTAAATCACAAATTTCTTCAGTGAGATGAATTCATTGCCTGCTGTGATTGGGTAACATTGAGACTGTGGAATGGTGTGAGAGGGATATGCTAAGTGGTGATCTGCAGCTGGAACACTGGTGATGAATTAGGATAAATTTGGAGGCGTTTTCCAAAGGACTGCTTTTGAAACGGGTGCATGTGTCCACACAAAAAGTATTGAAGTCAAGCTAGTGTCAGTGGGTGAAGCTGATGAATTATATTCCTTGAAAGGAGCAGAAAACCACCTGGCAGTAATTTTTGTCTAAAGGAGACTGCCCAGTTTTTCCTTTTAATTAAAATAGTGGTTTGATGCAACTGATCAGTACTGGGGCATGTAAATTAACATGTCTGCAACTGTTGTGCTGCTGGTGCTGCATGTCAGTGCACCATCAATTCTGAATTATGTTCTAGAGACACAGTGTTCAGCCTGATGTCACTTGTCTACCAAGGAATTAACCCTTATTGTGGTAATGTGGAGAATATCGTGAGCTCCTAATAATGCCAACAAATGGCAGATGGAATTTAATTCAGCGTTTAAAGGGTTAAGCTAGTGAACCAATGAGATGTTGCTGCATGGAGGAAGTCTCCAACAGTGTGTATATCCCACATTTTTTAAGATATGCTCTGTACTACTTCTGAATTGTCCAAGGCATGATGTGAGTTCTGCCACCATTGTCAGTTCATGGACACGGGCTGTGTCACTCTTTAAGCAGATGAAATTTCAGTACCAAATTAGCTAGCATCCTGCAAGGGATGTCGTGTCTATGTGGAAGTGTTAATGACAGCATTATGAGAGATTGGTTTGAAGTTGGCAGCCCTGTGTCAGGCCACGAAATGAGTGTGCATTTGAGAGTTGTACGCAAAAGTGGGTCTGTAGAAACAGCAGATTGCTTGTGATGAAGATGCCTAATTCCTGAGAAGGCCCTCGTACATTTACATTTCGCTTATTAGACTGAAGGCTTGCCAAGTTATTGGGAAGAGGACCACACATTTGTTAAAATGGTGCTGCAGTAAGGTTGAAGGAGGTCATTCCACTCATGGCTGAATTAATGTAAAAATCACTCACATTAACACTGATGATCTGCCTGTTTGTAGAAATAAATGCCATTATAATTATGGATGCCTACTGACACTATCCTAGTAGTGATACAAGCTGAATGTTAAAATGTGAGTATGAAGATTGATTTCAAATAAAAATATTTAACATCTCGTAGCTGATGGTGTGCTAATAGCCACTATGCTGCTTTTAATTATCACCATTCAGTACTGTGGGTAGTTATATTCATATTGTTGCATTTGATGTGTGATAACGTAGTAACACATTCAGATACCAGTCTAATGTACCACAATAGAAGTAAACAGTCATAATTAAAATCACGCAAGAATTTCTAATTGAGAACAGGACATGTAGGTTTCACCCCCTGCTTATAGATATTGCTGAATCCAGTAATGAAATTTGATACTGATTGTTATAGTGTTTTGAAAATTGAAGTTCAAGTAAGTATTTGTTAATGAAGTTTTAAACTGGTTGTGTGCAAGTTTAACTGCAGGCCACTCAGACATAAGTGATTGCTGAACTGACACAGTGGGATTTAAAACACATTATTGGTGTAGATAGACACGTCAAATTGTGTTACTTTATTCATATTTGTATTCGTGTCTCAACTTAAGTAACAAAAGCACAAATTTGTAAAATGAAGGAAAGTTTTTGAAGGACTTATTACAGGAATATAAATTTTCAACCCTTTATGTAAGTTCCCAACTCTTTCATAAAAATTCCACAGTTATGGGTTACTGACAAGGTATGTTAAATATTGTTTATATTGAGCTGATTCTTAAGAAAGTTTCAAGGAACTAAAGGTTCATCTATTGTCCAGAGGAAAGGGTTGGGCACCACAGGATGCAAGGTCAAGCCAAGTGCACTGGGATGGCATTTCACCTATTTAAAATGGTGCTAAGGAAGCTTTCTGTTGTGTACAGGTTTTTACCATTTTGTCATCACTTTTTCTTTGGTAGCACTTCATCTGCTTTGGAAAGTCTACAGAAAAAGAGGTCAGTTGCATCAGTAGCAATGTCCTTGGGAACATTTCCTTGAGGGAAGTGTGACTTCTTGGTTATTGAAAAGTGTATTCTTTATATTCCTGGAGCTTGTTTGTTGAAGTTTACTCCCCACCACATTTTGTGTGCCACTTGTTAATACTTCAACCACTGGAGTCCTTGTTTCAAATGTGTCCCTCCCCCCACTTTTTTTTTCCATTGTTACTGATTAACTAAAACTATTCTCTTATCTGTCATGTCATAGTTGGTTAAAGTCCAGTGTTGGAGTGATCTGCTCTGTTTCCATCAAGATCAGTGTGGTAAGAAAATGACACTGAATGTATGTGTGCTTAGCAACATCAGATAGTTTTTGACCTGACAGCAGCATCAAATTACTGCTACCACAAGGTTTACAAGAGTCTGGTGTGTCATTTCCTGCTTGGACTATATCTGTAGGACATTTGATCATTGACATCTTGCTAACCACGTATTTTTTCATGTTATTTTGATAGAGTTGAAAGAACAGTGTTTGTGCTTCATATTCTGCTTTAAAGTGGGAAAAAATTACAGTGGATACTTAGAATGTTGAAAGCAGCTTTTGGAGAGCAAACAGTTGCAAGAACACAAGGTTTTGAATGATTTTCTCAGTTGAAAAGTGATGCAGCCTTTATTGACGATCCTGAAAACTCAGAATGTCCACTGACTAGTAAACAACATTAAAAATGTAGATAGAATGAAAGAACTTGTCATAGAAAACAGACTTCAGTATCTGTGAAGTTGTTAACATGTTGGGAATTTTATTTGGGTAGTCAAGAGCAATTTGCAACACAGTCTGAACATCTGTCAGATTGGTGCCACATTTCATGTCCCATCTGTTGAGTGACGAGCAGGAGAATCATGTCGTGCCAGGACCTTCAAGAGAGGTTGGAAAGAGACTGAGAATTCCATTCAGAGGCGATGACTGGCGATGGCAATGAGACATGGGTTTAAAGGTTAAACAAAGAAACCAAGTTAGACATCCCAGGAGAAGTGTCCCATCAGTCTTCTGCATGCCCAAGAAAGGCAAGACAGGTTTGTTGAAATGCGTTGAAAATGCTCTCCATCCTTTTTTTATATATGTAAACTGAGGGGATTTTGCACTGTGAATTTGTGCTCCTAGGACTACCAGTAAACCAACATAATTACATTTACACATTACTGTGTCTGCTGGGAAGTGTATGGCAAAAGACCTGAATCAGGAAATTGATTTCTTCACCATGACACTGCACATGTTTACTCTGCATTTTCAGTGCATGATTTCCTGGTTAAAAACACGACTTGTTTCACACCCTCCCAACTGGCCAGATTTAGTACTGTGTAAGTTTCTTTTTTGAAAAAAAAATGGCTCTAAAGGGATGTAGATTTAATGGTATCATCATTACTTGAGCAAAATCAGTTTTAAACATTGTACTTCGTGCAGTACTTTGAATGGTGGTGCATTCCATGGGCTCTGCTTAAAGTACCAAGGAGACATAAACTTGGAGGTACTTGTTACAGTCGGAGTGCCATCAGTAATGGTCGTTGCACTCACTAACATCCTAAATGCTGCATTAAAATGCCTAGCTACTATGGATGGGGGAGGAAGGTGCATCTGGAACACTGGCCTGATTTTCCATTGCTGTTCCAAATTGAGTTTATAATAATAGGATTGTAGGAGCTGTATAGTCTTCAGCTGAAACCCAAGTTCAAGTTCATCAACCACGTAAGCAACTTCATAAGTGAGATCTAATCCTGCAGTTTGTTTCAAAAATTCAGACAGCATGAATGTTTCTACACTGCTTTCTGGATAGGTTCCTTCTTTTCTGTCCAGTATTCTCAGTAATTCGTAACTGCATCCATAATGTTAAATGCCTCTCAGAATTCCTTAACAGTTGGACCATTGTACCTTCCACAGTTTGTCACTGATGACCTGAAAACAATCCAGTCATAATTTAATCCAATGGCTGCATATAAGATATGTTTGGTGACAAAAAAGGTGTTGGTGTAAGGCTTGACACCTGCATTGAATTGGGATGACCAAGGATGTCAGAAATTAGCATTATCTGGAATGGGAGGTTATTCTTTATTGCAAGAACAAAATGATTGGTGAACAATTCTTCAGAAAGTGCTGCAGTGTCCCAAGCTCTCTGTTTGGTCCTCCACATCACTAGAAGATGGTTGTTAGAATAGCCCCGTGGTATCCTGGGATTTTCGGCATGGTACTTGAGCACTGACTTCAGCATGAAATCAGAGTATCATTAAACTTGTAACAAAAAGGTTTAGTCTACTTGGACTTCTGGAAATGGAGGCACAGACTTTACCGTAGTGTTGTACGTTCTCAACGGCGTCTTTGTCTGGAGGAGCTCTTTCTGTATAAATCTTTGAGTCATGGTTGATGTGGAAAAATTGAACCTCTAGCACTAGTACTGCAACTTTGCATTCCAGCTTCAGTACATGTAATGTGAGTTAGTACATGGTTGTTCAAACTGTGGTTAGTGTACAACTACTGGTACAGCATTTGTTACTGTCATGCAATTTTAATAAAACATTTGAATTATAAACCAGGATACAGATTTTAAAGAATAAAGGAAATGTAAGCCAAATATTTTTGCTGATATGCAGCATTATATAACACATCTCTGCCATGACAGTGTTTCCAGTTTCAACTTTTTTATTGAGATATAAATGGAAGTATTGATGGGACATTGAAATTGTTGAATTTCATTCAGTGGTGTGCCAGCAAGACAGAGTGAGAACAACAATCGCTGGATTTGACAGGGCAAGCCTGTGGCTTGGTCTCCCAGGTTATAGAACCTCACACCAATGGACTTCTTCCTATGGGGCCACATTAAGGCCTTGATCTTACTGCCTGTATCGTTAAGGCAGCAGCAACCTATCGTTGAGTCGCACATCATTCTCTGCCGCATTGTTGTTGGCTGTCTATCAAGATCAGTGGCCGCATGTTTGAATATCTGCTCTAAATTGGCATGAAATACAACTTTTCTTCAGAATACGTCAGTGGTTTTGCTTGATTTCCAACCTTAGTCAGACGAGGAGTAAAGAAAAAGGACAGGAGGCTAGCAGACCAGTAGGAGGAGGGTTAAAAATGGATGGGAAGTACTGAAGATAGGTGTATTTGGTATTGGAAGAAATGAGTGTGCAGGTATTACTGACTCCATCCTGAGAACCGAGTCTCGTGGGAGAGTAAAATGTAGGGATACAACTGCCTGTATGTGGCATGTGTACGGACCTTCATGACATGATGTGTGTCTGAGTATTTCCAGATGGCCTTGTTTTTGTCAGTCCTGTTTTATCTTGTGGAAGTAATATAGAAGGAAACTGATCACTGTCATACAGATGTGTGAACATTGCTAAAAACTCATTTCAGCTTTGCCAGTGTCATAAGTGCAGCATGTGTGTTCATGTTACTGAACCATTAATGAAGCACATTCCTACATGTCCATTGTATGGGAACATAAATGGAATGTTTACTGGGCTAGGACGGGATGGTTTGATACAGCTTAGTGATACAGACCATCCCTCTTTAGGGTTGTTTACCTACCCCAGTTGATAATATATGATATGAACTAAATGGTAATAGCACTGCATTTTTAAGGAGTAGGCCTATTTTCAGAGGGCATTGTGACTGCGAATGACCAGGAATATTCTTTAATCTGTAAGAACCTCCAGACTACTCAAAAAAGAAGTTAAGTCATCAGGAAAAAATGCAGGTAACTAACACAAAATTGTTTGTTAAGCCACAAAGCATGGAAAACAACATGTTTAAATGGTATGCATACGTAGTAGGCATGGAGGATAACAGGTGGCCCTTACGAATAATGAGCTGGTGACAGAAGGAAGACAACCCGAAGTAAAACGAAAATTGGAAGTTGAGAGGATCGTGAAGCAGAGGAATTCAACATCTGACAACACATTGATCTGGCAACTGTGGCGACTGAAAACCAGTAACTGGTGGACCACCGGAAAACAGATAATCATCTGCATTTGCACACATAAATGTTCACAGAAATATTTTTTATTGAAAAATGTTTATATGCAGCTAATTCACTAACATGAATTTGTATGCACATTGCTGTTGTGCAGCACAGTTGAGATACTGCTCAGTTGTAACTACCTGAAGTTTTCTATACTTCAGTTTTTCGTGTCTGAATTTGAAGTTACTTAATTGTTTTTTATGGGCCATATTAATCTTGAGTAACTGAAACCTGTGCACAATTCTGTAAAGAAAATTATTGTTTCTTCTTGACAAATTCCTATTATGTCTATCCTTCAGAGAAGATTTGTGGGTAGGTTATGGTGGTGCAGTTACGGTTCCATTTTGTGAAAAAGTAGTGGTGACAGCATTACAGCATTATGAATTTTGTGGTTCTTGCCAAGTATATATTCTGGGAATTATGCTTTGTTTTTTGTTTACCCTTTTGCAGTCCAAATTATTTTTGCGAATTCCAGTAGTCTAGTCCAAACTAACTTTTCACAAAGGCCATAAGAGCAGGAAATAGATGGCAGGAACTTAGGAAAATCCAGCAGATCTGCAATGATGGGTCAGTGGGAGTTTGATTTTACAGCTGACAGTGCAGAACTTAGTTCAATTGTGAGTGGATGGATTGATAAGGGTTTATGTTGTTGGCTAAATACAGTGTATTTTCTTTGACTTTGTCCTATGTGTTGAATAGTTTAGTATTGACTTCAAGGTGTGGAACAGAAGGTTATATATTTTAAATGATTCATGAACATGCACTGATAATTTCTTGTGAGAAATAACCAACAAGTGCATATACAGATAATAAGACTTATTATATTGAAGGAGGCTATGCTTATTACAGTATAATAAATCCACATTTCTGTATATGGACTTGGTGTTTATTTCTCGTAAGAGAAGATTACTGCTTTGCAGCTGGATGTTGAAATAAGGAATGGAAAAATGGAAATACGTGCTATTGGTTATGTAGGACAAAGTTTGTGCTGGTGTGTGTTTGTGGGCGCTCACCGGGTAGTTTTGTGCTGGCCTCTGTTGTTGGCCTTGAAAGCCCTGCAGTTTCTAGGAATCATCCCCCATTAAATGTGAGGAAACTTTCCAGTAGGAGTAAAGTTTTGAGATAAAAAAAAGGAAAGAGTGTTAATGAATTTACAACTCAACGTTGTCATGGCATCTTGAAAAAATTTGTCATGTTGATCTGTCAGGTTTCTATTGAGTTTATTTTAATCAACGTACAAGGTGGACTGGACAAGACTATAGACTACAGTAACATTTTATTTACTTTATACACTCACCCGACTATGTGGAGAACATCAGGAAAGCCGAAGGATGTGCGATGTATTATGGAGGAAGTTGAACAATTTGAAGTATGTTCCTTAAATAAGTAACTCAGCATTCACTTTGTTGCTGCCCTGTTCTTATCCAGCTTATTACATTTTACAGTGAGCTGATGCTTTATAGTGTATTTACTGTTCGACCATTAATGGTACAAGTGATACTGTTACTGATGTATAAACATGGTGTTAGCAGTAATCTGGGCTACGGTTTTAAATTTTGGTGCTTATACCAAGCTTTTTATGGCATTAATCACGTATTTCACATTAGAATACAATACTTGAATTATAAATGTATTTATATGTTTGTGTTTTAAGTTACCGTGTAGCATAATTTAAAATTCTGACAACAGTTATGATCACTTGTACACATTTCATACAGTAACAAAATTGTATTTGGTTACACAGCCATTGTGATATATATATATATATTTTTTAAATACCTTCAGCATCCTGAAGCAAAACTGTATCTACATGGCAAATTACAAGTGGCAGTTGCATAGCTGGCATGTTTGTTGTACTGATGATGTATACATGTGTACATACTGTTACTGAAAGTTGGAATTGTATAATGAAATGCATATCCAAAAGAGAGAAAGTATATGGACAGGCCCAGGAAAGGTAAAAATACAATTCCAGGGTGATCTTGTGTGTAAC
>Ga0209755_10007521_pt1 | contig 11788 bp, 12 predicted proteins | sample TergutCo191P1_FD_187301 | JGI IMG/M metagenome (GOLD analysis project Ga0209755, IMG submission 187301) | Cornitermes sp. P1 segment gut microbial communities from Petit-Saut dam, French Guiana - Co191P1 (SPAdes) (version 2) | ecosystem: Host-associated > Arthropoda: Insects > Digestive system...
TTTTAAATTTCCCTTTCAACGGTTGCATACGTTATTTTATGGAATGTGCAGGACGAGAAGATATATCAGATTTTTGGCTGTCCGCTTATGTAACCGGCGATGCTTATATGTTTGTGTATTCGGCAGACGGTAACAGATTATCCAATTCATGCCTAACAGAGCGGATTGTTATTGATTATGATAAAAATTATTTTGATAACATATTTGATACCTACGGGTATGAATACAAATATATTGACGGCAAGCAAGTAAACGAAAACAAACAAATGTACATTGAAATGATAATGGATTACATCGACAAAGGACTTCCCGTTTTTACATATGGTTGGTGGCGACCCATTTGCGGTTACGAAAATAGCGGTAAAGTGTTATTTATGCTTCATTGGGATAATACCACACCGGTTAAAGTAAATACTGAAGATTGTCATTTTGAAAGTTTACTTTTTATCGGTGATAAAATAAAAGATGTTAAATTTGACGAAATTTATAATAAAGCTATTGCGAAAATTCCACAAATTTATAATATGAATTTACCCAACACATATCTGGGGCATAAAGGCTTATATAAATGGGCTGATGATGTTGAAAACGGCACATACATTTCAACAAGCCCAAGTATTGATGAATGGAAAGAAGCCTATATATGCAACCTTGCTACAAATTGTTTCAGTGAAAAATTCGGAATGGAACATGTTGCCGATTTTCCTATTCCGAAAAACACAAACCGGGATTTTATTAAAGCTATGAGTGGGATTGTCGCTTCCATGAAAAAAGCCTATGATGAATTAGAAGCAGTTGGCGGTGCATTTAATATCACTCTTGAAAATTTACAAAATGAAAGTAGTCGCAAACTGATTGCAGAAAAAATACGCGAAATAGGAACAATCCAAAAGCAAGTTTTAGATGTTTTTGTAAAATACAAAAGTGAATGATGATATACCTATAATTTATTATGGTATTATCCATTATGCAAAACGGCGGTAAACGTGAATAATATGCCGCCGTTTTCTGTTTTACTAAAACGTAATAATTGGCACCTAACTAGTTGGCTCAAATTAAGGGAAATCTTGCGAAACACATCATAGTTTCTTGCATTTTTAGTACAAAATATGCTAAAATATTGCCGAAGGTTATGCATTTACAAATGGCTTTCTGGCCGCTCATTTTCAAGGAAATGAAAACATGAAGAAAGATTGAAATTTTATTGATAATAAAGCCATTTGTGTATTTTTAGAAAATGGCTCAATTATATTTGATAATGGAGTGATACAATGATTTCAACACCTGAGGAATATTTGAACTCACTAAGCGAAATTGCAAGCGAATGGGTTTCGGAATTTTTTGATTACATGGAAAAAAATCATCAGCAATTCAATATAACGATGTTTCGTCAGAGACCAATGTATAAAAATGTTGAGGATAACTATTTAAAAGGCTACTTGATGTTTGCGACAAGTAAAACCCACTTTGCCATTCACACACTTGAATTTGATATTATTGAAGAAATGAAATCAGTCATACCAAGTGCACAATTCGGCAAGGGCTGTATAAAGGTAAAGTATAAAGATACTTCTTTAAAGCCAGAACTAAAGAATATGTGTGATAAAGTTTTGGAACGATATAAATAGAGGTTAAAATATCTGTGACTATAGCTTGAAAACTTTTTGAGGAGAAGTTAATATGAATGAATTTTTTGAAAACATTTTGTAAAAAAGTTTATTATTTTATTTAGCGGTGGAATTATCGGAGCTATCGTAGGCGGACGACAATACACACCAATACCATACACAAGTCATGGCCTTAGAACATTCGAGATAGGTGCAAGCTTTTTTATAGGTATCGTGATTGGTATTTTAATAGCAATATTGCTCAACTTAATTCTTTTTAGAGCAATACCCAAACTATTCACTCAATAGTTAATTTCAGAAATAGGATAGGTGCGAAAATGAAGACAATAATAGTAGGGATTACGGGGGCGAGTGGGAGTATTTATGGCTTGCGATTAATCGAAGAATTAGCAAAAAAAGAATTTAAAATTCATGTGGTCGCAAGCAAAACCGCCGAGGCAGTGATTACCTATGAGACAGGTTATATCTTAAAAGATTTTATTGATAACCTTCATAATAAAACTGCCCATTTAGTACTAGAAGATGTGGAAAACTTTTTTGCTCCGATTGCGAGTGGTTCCTACCAAACAGAGGGTATGATTATTGCACCGTGCTCCATGGGAACATTGGCTCAAATTGCAAATGGGATTTCTTCGAATTTACTTATTCGTGGTGCAGATGTCTGTTTAAAAGAACGTAGGCCTTTGATTGTATTAGCAAGAGAAACGCCGCTAAATAGTATTAACCTTGAAAACATGCTAAAATTAACGAATGCTGGTGCTGTTATTTTCCCAGCATGTCCTGGATTTTATAGTAAACCTGAAACGTTAGATGATGTGATTGATTTTATGGTTGGTAAAGTGCTTGATGCTTTAGATGTTGAGCATGAATTGTATAAAAAATGGGGCATGGAATAGGAGATGAGAGCAGTGAGGGCAGTGAATAAAATATTTAACGGCAGAGAAATTGAATTATTAGCACCTGTTAAAACGTTCGAGGATTTTAAGAAAACGATCCATAGTCGTGCTGATGCGGTGTATTTTGGTGGAAAAAAATTTAATATGCGTGTACATAATCCAGATTATAATTTAACCGATGAAGAAATTGCCCAAGCGGTTGAAATCGCCCATGATTTAGGTAAAAAAGTTTATATAACATTTAATAACATGATGAATGATGCAGAGCTTGCAGATGCCACCGATTACCTTCGCTTTCTTGACCAAGTTGCTCCTGATGCACTTATTATTCAAGATTTCGGCGCGGTGAAGTTCATTCAAGATTTGGGGCTTAATTTAGAGTTGCACCTGAGTGTGATGGCTAATGTACACAATGAACAAATGATTGCTGAGGCGCTAGAGCTTGGAATTACTCGGATTGTTTTGTCGCGAGAGATGCATTTACATGAAGTCCGTCGCCTCGCAGATAAGTATCCGCAGATGGAGTACGAATATTTTGCCCACGGGGATATGTGTACAGTAAATGGGGCACAGTGTTATTACAGTGGTACGCTGTATGGTAATAGTAGTAATCGTGGAAAATGTATGAAACCTTGTCGCTGGAAATTTGACTGCGGAACTGGGGAGTTGGATTATCCTTTTGCCGCAAAGGATTTGTCTTTATATAGGCATTTGCCGCAACTGATAGGCTCTGGCGTAAATTCCTTTAAAATCGAGGGGCGGATGCGAGATGTGAATTACATGGTTGATCTGATTAACCTTTATGGCGAAGCCATCGATCGCTATTTAGCTGATCCTACGGGTTATTCGACTGACGAGTCTGCGGTTGAAACGTTGCAAGAAAATCGGATTCGCAATATTTCCACTGCCTATGCATTCAAGAGACCTGGGGCTACAAATATTGATCCTGGCGGGCGTGAACCACGTGTTTTTAGTCAACCCATTGATGAACGAGATGTCTTGAACTCGGATGTTGAGAAAATAAAAAATGCCTTATCTGGTGGTAAATATACTGGAATTCCTAAGTTAGCTGTAAGCGTGAATGGTTTAGCAGCATTTAAAGCGGCTGTTGAGGCTGGTGCGGATATCGTTTATTTAAGTGGGGAAGTTTATCGCCCTGCAAAGCCGTTCAGTTTAGCCGAGATTGAAGAGGCATGTCATTATGGGACACAACATAATACAAAGGTTTACTATGCGTTGCCACGAATGTTAAATGAACGACAATTTTTAGAATTGGATCTACTAGTACCAAAGTTAGCTGATTTCGGGATTTCTGGGTTGCTTGTCAGTAATATTGGCCAAGTACGTCAGTATCGCAATTTGGGACTTGAATTAATCGGGGATTATGGTATGAATGTTTATAATAAACACGCAGCTACTTTTTATACCGAACGCGGGGTTACACGGCACACATTTTCTATTGAGGCGCCAGCTGCGGTTATAACTGATTTCTTCAATGGGAATACTGCAGATTCAGAAATGATTGTCCAAGGAACACCAGTGCTGATGTATTTAGATCATTGCCTTAAAGCGGCTGAGCATGGAATAACCGCAGATGATTGGTGCACTGACTACTGTTTAAAAGAATCGATGGATTTAGTAGATGCCAATGGATTCACACGCCGTGTACGTGGCGATCAGTTCTGCAAAAATCATGTATTGCCAATGAAAGATTTCTGCTATGCACCATTTTTAAATGAATTGATCAGCTTTGGTGTAAATGTTGTGCGAATTGAAGGAAAAGATTATGAGCCGAATATCCTTGGAAAACTGGTATCTTTGTATCGCGATTTACTTGTTTCTGGGGTTAATGATTGGAACAGCACTGTAGCACAAATTGAGGCTATAACGAACGTGAAACAGAGCCTACATGCCCTGAATTTTTCTTAATGACATTTTAAAAGCAATCACTCCAAATCGCGGTGATTGCTTTTTTTGAATTAGTAATTACTGTAAATTAACCTAGATCTTTCGAGTCAAAACGATAAGGCAACATTTCATCTAAGCTGCATATTTGCATATTACCATCATCATCTGCCATTATAATTCTAAAATTACTATCGCAAAATTCTGCCATCACTTGACGACATACGCCGCAAGGAAAGCAGATGCTTATTTGAGTGTCTTCCAAACCGCCGACGATCGCAATCGCAACAAATTCGGTTATGCCTTCAGAGACTGCTTTAAAAAAAGCTGTTCGCTCCGCACAATTGGTTGGGGTATAAGATGCTGACTCAATGTTACAACCTGTGTATACTTTCCCATTCTTTGCAAGCAGTGCAGCCCCAACTTTAAATTTTGAATAGGGTGCATAGGAAAAAGTTCTCGCTTTTAATGCTAATTCTACTAAATTTTCATCTTTCATAATCAATCCTCCCTCTTTCAAGCTTGATTATACCACACCATATCAAATGTGACAACAGTAAAAAAGCCCACTAGACTGTAGTCCTTAGAGCTTTAGTAGGGTATCAATTTCACTTAGATTTAAAATAACTGCATCTGCACCAGTAGCCTCATATACAGCTTGTACTCTCGTAATTTCTATCTTTTTTTCATCATCAGAAAGTGCTAAATACTCAACTTCTGACAATCCCATAATCGAACTACCTTCGATCACTCCAACCGATAGAACACCTGCATTTTTTCCTTCTTCAATATCAGAAACTGTATCGCCAATTTTAATAACAGCTGCCTTGTTAGTAACCCCTAGCTGCTTTAGATTGGCCTCTAACATATCTGGAGCTGGGCGTCCAATGCCGCCTGTATCGCTTGGTGTGACTGTTGTATCAGGTTCATAACCTTGCTCTCTTGCTGCTTTTGCGACTGGCATTAACATTTCACTTGTATAACCTGTTGTTGAGCCAATTTTAATCCCATGAGAACGTAATAACTTGACTGTTTCTAACACATAAGGCTTAACTTGCGTGTGTTCTTCTAATTGACTCATTAATTTTGTGATAAACATTGTTTCCATTTCGTCTAAATCATCTTCATTAGAAAGACGCCCATGCTTTACCATGAACAATGCATGAATTCGAGGCATCTCTAACATTTGCTTAATATGATCTCTTTTTAAAGCTCCCATTGGTGCGCGTACTTCATCAAGTTCTACTGCAATTCCTTTACTTGCAAATGTTTCAACAAATGCTGCAACAGGTGCAAAACAGCCATAATCAACTGTTGTTCCTGCCCAATCAAAAATTACCGCTTCAGTTTTCATTTTACCATTCCTTCAATTTTATTTTGAAATTTCTAACCGTAGAGACAGATACGATTAATTTCTCAGCGACAGATATTCTCTCATAATAGCTGTTAATTTTTCAATATCTTCTAAGTAGATTTCGCCAATGACACCAATGCGAAATGTATCCAGATTAGCTAATTTTCCTGGGTAGATTGCAAAGCCGCGTTTTTTGATAAAATCATACATTTTTTTAAAATTAAAATTCTCTTTTGGGAATTCAAATGTTGTAATAATAGGGGCTTGTACTTGCTCATCTAAGTAAGGAATTAAACCAAGTGTTTTGAAATTCTTGCGTAATAAATCCATGTTTTCTTGGTAACGTTTATTACGTGCACTAACACCACCTTCAGCATCTAATTCTTTAAGTGCTTGGGCAAATGCGAGTACAACATGTGTCGGGCTAGTAAAACGCCATTTTCCATCTTTGTCCATTTCTTTCCATTGATCATATAAACTTAACGATAATGAAGTTGCTTGTCCTTTACAATTCATAAGCGATTTTCTTTTAGCAATTACAAACGAAAAACCTGGTACACCTTGAATACATTTATTGGCACTTGATACGAGAAAGTCAATATTCAAACGTTCAACTTCAATATCAATACCTCCGAAACTACTCATTGCGTCTACAATATAGATTTTATTGTGTTTCTTTACAACTTGCCCAATCGCTTCAATATTGTTCAAAATCCCTGTAGTTGTTTCGCAATGAACAACTGCAACATGTGTAATTTCTGGATTTCTTGTTAAAAATCGATCAATATCATCAACATTCGGTTGCTCGTTATAAAAACAATTTAAAACATCATATTTAAGTCCCATATAATGAATCATTTCGCTCATTCGATCGCCATAAGCACCATTCGTAATAATTAAAATTTTATCACGTTTACCAAGGGAGCTATTTAATACACTTTCAACCCCAAAACTTCCTGATCCTTGCATTAAAACTGCGGTATAATTTTCTGGAGAACAATGTGCGATTTTTAATAATTGATTACAAATATCAATTGTAATTTGCTTGTAGTCGTCATCCCATGTACAGTGGTCAGTTAGCATAGCAGCTTTTACTGAATCTGTTGTTGTCAGTGGACCAGGTGTTAATAATTTATATTCATTCATTTTATACCATCAACTCCGTTTATTATCGTTGGTTATCTTTAATCTATAGTGTTTCAAATTTTGAAAATAGTAGCGTACAGTTGATTTCAGAAGTAAATTCGGTCATATCAATCCTCATACTTCTTTTTCTGTTGTCATGTTTTTTTATGATCAAATACTGGATGATTTTTCTTAACAGTCGAGTGAGAATGTTCTTGTAGTCGTCATCTCGTATGTCACGCCCAAATTGCATCTCTTTTTTAACTGATTTTGTTATTTCGAGTGGTTCTAGGGTTAATATTTTGTACACGTTCATAGCGCATCAACTCCTAAATTTTAAAATTTGAAGGATCGTTTTTCTTTCCTATTTCCTATTATACAGGTTGAGCGTTAAATAATGATAAACGCTGTGTAAAAGATATGTAAAGAAAAATCACTAGTGTGTAAATTTTGTTAATGTTGTGTAAATTCGATTTTCCAACTATCGATTGCTACGATAAAATATAACCTTTCAAAAAGCTTGCTACCCCTTCATCATCGTTACTTAGTGTAATAAAATTCGCAACTGATTTAACCGCATCTGTCGCGTTTTTCATAGCAACCCCGACATCACTATTTCTTAGTATTTCTAGATCGTTGTAGTCATCACCAAATGCGATGATTTCTTTATCTTCTAAATTCAAAAATTTTGAGGCACGTTTAATACTGTTAAACTTAGAAACATCCTTATGCATAATTTGACATAAATTATTTTGATCTGTAAAAATAGCGTGACATTCGCTCGGTAGCTTTAGTAGAAAACTAGCATCAACAAAGTCATCATAATGAATGGTTATTTTTAAGGCATCTTCAAAATCTAGCTTGTTGAAATCTACGATTTGACAATTCCAATCAAAATGATGCGTAGGTGTTGTATTCGTATAAAGAACATCCTCTATTTCAACATAAATATCCCCTAATTGATATGTTTGTGCTAGTGCGATAATTCTTAAAACTGATGCTTTACTAATACCTTTGTGATATAAAACTTCATAGCCATTGAGAACTAATGCACCATTATAACAACTTACAATTTCGTCCTTAAATGCCTCTGGGAGATACTTATAAGCATCTCTTGGCGGTCTTGCGGTTGAAAATATCATTCGATGGCCTAATGCTTTACACTGGTTTAAAATATTAATGGTATTTTCTGATATTGTCTTATCACTTCGTAGCAATGTTCCTTCTAAATCTGATACAATCATTTTTATACTCATTCTTATAACCTCCCTAGTCATTAGTTTTGCCTTTTGGCTTATAATTTAATAAATTCAGGTTTCATTTTTTCAAATCGAGTCAGATAATTAAATCCGATTGATTTTAATAAATCACAAGTTATATCAAAATGTTCAGCGACATGAAGTGGTGAGTGGGCATCTGATCCAATTGTTATCATTTCGCCACCGAGTTCTTTATATAATTTTAAAATATCGACACTTGGTAATGAATGTTCTAGCTTGTATCTAGTAAATCCTGATGTATTGACTTCGATTCCTTTACCACGCTCAATCAGTTGTTTGAATGTGGCGTTGATGATGTCAAAATTGTCTTTGAATATTTGTTCACCGTCATATGTTGTATAACGTTTTAAGAAATCATAGTGACTGAGAACATTGTAAATAATGGTATCATTTTTGGCACATTCATAGTAGGCTTTAAAATAACTTTCGAAAGCCTCATCAGAGGTTTTATTTTCGAAAAAAGCCAATGTATGAAAATCAAGTTTATCAATAGAATGTAGGGAACACAGAATAAAATCAAACTCAACCGTGGTTGAAAATTGGTTCATTTGCTCAATCACATGAGGCTGATAGCCAATCTCCGCTCCCATTCGAATATCAATTTTATCGCCATAAATTTTTCTTAGTCTTTCTATTTCGGCTCGATAGACGATTGGATCAAATAATTCCTCGTCGTAAGGGGGGGCTGGATCAAATTCAACATGATCTGTTAAGCATAATCCTTTTAATCCTCTTTCGATACCTGCTTGAATCATGGATTCCATGGTTGCATCGGAATCACTTGAAAAGTTACTGTGCATATGATAGTCATATCTGTTCAATTTAATCAGCTCCTTGCTGAGGTAAATGTTGAAATATATTCTTCTGGGCAACAGATATCACCAATTTGAATATTTGTGCCAAAGCGACCATGAAAGTCGCTGCCACCTGTTAGAATTAGGTTGTGCTTTTTTTGATATTCCCATATTTTTTTATGATCATCTGGGGTATGATCTTCATGGTTAAGTTCAATTCCATCTAATCCTACTTGAACCAGCTCATCAATTAAGTCATATGAATCTAATTGACCTGGGTGGGCTAAGACGGCAATTCCCCCGTCTGCTTTGATGGCTCGTACTGCATCGCTTGCATCTACATATTCAATATCCCTTGCACAAATGCCATTTTTTTTGAATAGCTGTTGATACAAATTAGAATAAATCTGGTCTGTGTAGCCTTTTTTTATGAGTTCTGCCATGATGTGCTGTTTATAAATCGTACCACCCTTGGCATGTTTGAAAATATTGTTTAGTTCAAGGTCGTAACCTGCTTTGGTTAGTTGTTCAATTTGCCAAAGTGAGTTCTTATGTCTTTTCTGTAGTACTGGGGCACAGAGGGTTGTGACATTTTTTCCTTTGAGATTGATGTTGTAACCTAAGATGTGAATTTTTTTATTGTTTACAGGGTTGCAAGCTGAGATTTCAATAGCAGGGAAAATGGTGATCCCTTGGTTTTTTCCTGTAGCAATTGCCTCTGGTAGTCCTGCTAAAGTGTCGTGATTAGCTATTGCAAGATGTGTCACGTTGTTGGCTTTCGCCATACTTAGTATTTCTTCAATATTGCAAGCACCGTCAGAGATATCTGTGTGAACATGTAAGTCTATTTTCATTTGAATCTGCCTGCCTCCATGTTGTATCTCTTGTCGCATAAGCCGTCCATAAAGTCGATGTCATGGAAAATTCCTAGCATAGTTGTTCCTTCGTTTTTGAGTTCTTTGATTAGTTCTCTTACCTTTTCTTTCGAGCCTGCATCAAGGCTTGCAGTTGGTTCGTCTAAAAGAAGTAATCTAGGGCGTTTAACCATCGCTTGGGCAATATTAAGGCGTAATTTTTCTCCCCCTGAGAAGGTATTTGGATAGCTATCCCAAAGTTCTGGATCAAGGTTGAAGTGTGAAAGTAGCTTTCTTGCCTCAGCATCGGCTTGTTCTTTGTTAACCCCCATTTCAAGGGCTGCATGCTGGACGATTTCTAAAGCAGTTGTGCGGGGCATGACGTTTAAAAATTGGGATACATAGCCGATTTCATACCGTCTTAGATAAATCATCTCTCTTTCGGTTGCTTGTGCTAAATTAATCCAGCCGAATTTTTCAGAATGATACATCATATCTCCAGCCTCAGGGAGGTAGGTTCTGTAAATACATTTTAAAATCGTTGATTTTCCACTACCGCTTCGACCTGTTATGCCCACAAATTCTCCTTGTGCAATATCCATCGAGATATTCTGCGAAGAAATGATGTGCTTACCAAGGTTATGCAATGTAAAAGTTTTCGATAAATTTTCGATTTTCAGTAAATTTTCCATTTATGCCTCCAGGTGTTTTTGAACAAAATCTTCGATGTCTAGTTTGAAGTCGGCGAAGTTTTGTTTTATTTTTTCGTATGACCAATCCCACCATTTGATGGTTTCAAGTTTTGCGATAATGTCATCATTAAATCTTTTTCTGATGACTTTTGCTGGTATCCCCGCAACGATGGTATAGGGTTCGACATCTTTTGTTACAACTGAGCCACTACCAACGACTGCACCATTACCGATTGTAATTCCTGGCATAATGATGGCACCATGTCCAATCCAGGTATCGTGTCCAAGATAGGTTGTTTTTTCTTTTCTTCGCTGGAAAAATTCGGCATCATCTTCCTCGGTAAAACCATACATTTTGCTACGATAGGTGAAATGGTGGAGGGTTGGCTTTTCGACCGGATGCGCTGTAGCTCCGATTCGGACTGTTGGTGCGATGTTTGAAAATTTTCCAATGATGGCATTTTGAATGAAACAGAATTGACAGGTGTATGAGTAGTCGCCGAGTTCTACATTTTCGCAGAAATTGAAGATTCCGAGTTCGGTGTATTCTCCGAGCTTAACGTTTGCTAGGTTACAATTTTCAGCGATGGTAGGTTTTTTACTGAGTTTTATTCCTTGTTGTGTCATCGGCGATAGTCCGTCCTTGTTACACGTTTACCATCGATAAAGGTTGATGTGACGACTGGGAAGTTATCTTCGACTTTTTCGATGATGATAATGTCAGCTTTTTTACCTACTTCTAGCGAGCCAATTTCTGTATCCATTTTGACAGCTTTGGCAGGGTTGATGGTGACGAGATTAAACATTTTTCCTAAATCTTGTCCATAATCTTCACTCATTTTGAAGATAGAATGTAGGAGTGCTGGTGGGTAGTAATCGCTGCATAAAATATCAATTGCTCCTTCGCTTATCGCAGTTGCAGCTGATAAATTTCCTGAATGAGAGCCCCCTAAAAGGATATTTGGCGCTCCCGCGATGGTAGACATGCCCATCTCTTTTGCTTTTTTTGCGACGTCCAGTGTAATTGGGAATTCACTGATTGTTGCACCGAATGTTTCAACTAGATTTAGTTTTTCAACGCTGTCATCATCGTGAGAGGCAATTGCAATACCATGCGCCTGTGCAAGTTGGGAGATTTCTTTCATCATCTCAAGGGTTAGTTTTTCTTTTGTTTGATGTTGATTAATAAATTCATCTGCTTGTTCATCTGTGAGGTGATTAAGCCCGATGATCGCTTGTCGATAAATTTCCAAATCTCGA
>Ga0209755_10007522_pt1 | contig 11787 bp, 14 predicted proteins | sample TergutCo191P1_FD_187301 | JGI IMG/M metagenome (GOLD analysis project Ga0209755, IMG submission 187301) | Cornitermes sp. P1 segment gut microbial communities from Petit-Saut dam, French Guiana - Co191P1 (SPAdes) (version 2) | ecosystem: Host-associated > Arthropoda: Insects > Digestive system...
TTTTTGTAATCCTCCTAAGAAACCGCGCGAATTTGGGGCCAATGTTCGTTCCGGTGCTTGTTTACGGTATTATCGTAATTTACATGCTCAGCCTTTCCCTGACAATCCCCTTTTCCGTGTTTCCCCTTGGGCTAATCCTGTTCTTTGCCGGCGTCCTGTTCGCTACCTCCGACGCGCTGCTGGCAAAAAACAATTTTTCCGCTTCCGCTGGCACGGGTGTATCGTATCCGTCTTCCGTCAGAAGGGAAGCAGTATTGCTGTTTTTCTATTTTTTGGCGCAGTCGCTTTTTGCGGTTAGCGTGTACTATTTTGTTTAGGGATTGGTGATAAGGAGGATGAATGAGCCAAGTCACCCCCAGATTTACCGCGCCGGAAGCAAAAATTCTTGTGGTGGACGATCTCGCGATTAACATAAGGTTTATAAAAAAGCTTATGAGCCCATGTGGCATAAAGACCTATGCGAGTTTGACTGGAGCAAGAGCCATTGAAATGGTGCAGAGGGAACGTTACGATCTGGTTTTTATGGATATGATGATGCCCGAAATGGATGGCTTGGAAACCGTCTCGCACATACGCGCACTGGGTGAGGGGGGCGGATCCGGCGACCTTGCCGAATACTTCCGCCACTTACCAATTGTGCTGCTTAGTGCCAACGAGATTAAAGAACCCCCAGAACGACTTGGGGTAAGCGACTGCATGGTAAAGCCCATTATTGTCGCGAAACTTTTTAATATTATTGAAAGACTACTACCCCCTAGGAAAATCATTCCTGTCGGCTAAATTGGGACTACGATCTTAAGGGGCATCGTTTTTTTGTGCCATCCTATCAGCGCGGATATCGATGGACCGAACACGAAATTACGGCATTGCTTGATGATGTCAGCGAATTTTCAGCAGAAGATGGCAGGCAGTATTGCATACAGCCGTTGATCGTTCAGCCTGTAAGGATGGGTCTTTCTCGGTAGTTGATGACCAGCAACGATTTACCACGATTTTTGCAAACGCTTTTAGCGATTGTGCGTGCCATGTCAGCGCGTTATCAGGCCAAGAAATAAATTCGCTTTCACTGTAACTTGAGGTTCTGTGGGCCATACTGTAGTTCGCCGCGTTCAATGGAATTCACCATTTCCACAATCCAATCATTGTAAGGCGTTGGAACGCCGTGTTCCCTTCCCGTTCGGCAGACCTTCCCGTTGATAGCGTTAATTTCGCAAGGGATTTTCCGATTAAGATCTTTCAGCATACCAGATCTTATCGCGTGGTGTTTTCGTATGGCGATTGGCACGACAAGCGAAAGCAACAGTTTTTTGACGGGATTTTTGAAGTACAGAAAACTGGCGGGGAATTTACCGTTCACTGGCTCAATGTCGATTTTTGCGGCGTGGCATACATCGATACATTCCCTGACAACGTTCAGGGCAATGTTTCTTGCCCGTCGGTTGCGGGCAATTTCGCCAAAGCTAAAACCCGTTACTGCGGAGGTGCCGCTAAAGGCGGCGTTGATTAGCAGTTTGCTCCAGCGTGCCCCGATAAAATTTTTCTCTATCGTTGTCGGGCAAATTTTGTCCAAAATCAATTTGATATGATTCGATTTTTCCAAGCTAAACTTCATGCTGTCAACTTTGCTTGTAAGCCTCACTACGCCAGGAGCCGTCTTGGTTGCACCCCAGATGCAGATACAGCCTACAATCCTATCTTGGCCTAGAACAGCTTGAAGGGCGGGTTCTGGAATGCCGTTCTGCATAGTGCAGATGATACCGTTCTGTGTAAGTAAGTTCCCCAGCATTTCGGCGACTGCGATATTTTCCCCTTGCTTGGTCAACAAAAAAACCAAGTCGTATTTTTTGTTTACCTCGGAAGGAAGCAAGGCACAGCCACGTCCGTCCTTGCCGTTAAAGGGTGGTGTAGTAAAGGAAACCTCCCCCGTGATTTTTGCTCCATTCGTTTTGAGCGCCTCGATATGCGCTTGGTCGCGGCTGATAAGATCGATTGCAAATCCAGCCCTGCTTAAAAAAGCACCCAGAACCGTTCCTATGGAACCCGCGCCGTAAATTGACATAGATATGTTTGTTTTCATCGCATCATTATACAATATCTACAACTCCGCCGATACCTTTCAATGCCCCACAGACTAATTCCCGTACCATGCACCACTCGGCATTTTTTTCCGTGTCGGTAGCATGATAAATGCCATGCTTGTAAGTGGGCGCAAACCCGACTTTATGATAGAACTGCGGATCGCCACAAAGGAATACCGCCGTGTATCCTAAATCCTTTGCGAGCGCAAACGCCCTTTCCATTAACGCCCGTGCAATGCCACGCCTAAAGTAATCGGGGTGAACACATATCGGAGACAAAACAAGTTCCGTAATCGTTTTGCTGGGCGTGGCAATGTTAGTTTTGTATAGCACAACTTGTCCAACGAGTTTGCCGCTTTCATGCTCCGCAACCAAGGAAAGCCTTGGAATGAACGTGTCCTTTTTTCTGATGTCGTTCAGATAATCTGCCTCCGTCCCGTCTGCATCAGGAGAAGTGGCGAAAGATGTTTTTACAAGTTCATAAACCTCGCGATAATCAGCAGGGTGTTCTTGGCGTATCTGCATGTAAAATCAGGTGCCACCCGAATCGCACCTACCCGCAACGCCGAGTCTAAGGGTTCCGCCCCAAGGGTTGGGATTACCGCCGAAGCGCCTGCCGTAATACCCTAAAAGCCGCGCCCTGAAAAACCGATCCCTGGAAATGTCGAAATCCTTTCCTGCACCCAGTTTGAATTTAACTGGACTAAACTCCCCGATCGGATGCCTGGAAAGGGTGTCGAGGGTGTAATCGGAACGCAGACATTCATAACGTGCCCAAGCCACGGTATCAAACGAGACACCCAAAAGCGGAGCAATGCCCCTGACGGCGAAAGGCGCTTGCCAAATCACGGAAACATTCGTTGCCAAAATCGGAAAGCACCAACGACTTTGCCTGGCCACACGACCGAAGACAAATCCCATTGAAAATTCGACCGATCCCGCATTCACAAAACCCCACGGCCCGGTATAGATCTGACTCCAGAAACGACCGTCATCGGTTCTTCTGCTTCTGGATGCGTCAAATACCATGCCGCCGCCAGCGTTGGAAAAAACACCGCTTCTTTGGCTCGCCGTTTGCGCCATGGTACCATCGTTAAATCCAGCATCCTGCGCGAAAACCCCTCCCTTGGCAAATATCGCCAAGACCAACATCAGCAGCCATTTTCTGGGAATTTTCTCCAAGGCTTCTATGCCCTCAAAGATCGCAGACATCGGGCCCTCCTCAATGAATCTCAAGGTTCCGTGTACCCCTAGTCTACCAAATTATTCTGGCTCTTGTCGATATGGCATCCCCAGAAACTTAAATGCCGTCGCCCCACCCTATTCATCCATACGTTGACAAAACCACCGCCTTATGCCGATAATGCAAGTACCCAACTTCCAGCGGTTGCCCGCACCGTCACAACAGCGGCTTTTTTTATGCCTGTCTCGTAACTTTGATCCACCCGTGATCAAAGCCGTATTGAAAGGCATCTGGCTGTTGATAATAGCCGAAACTGTCCGGCAGTCGTGAGGCCCGGGCGTCCTGGAAGACGTGGTAACAGTTTCGGCTTTTTTGCCGAGATACTAAACTTCCAGGAGGTGCCGCATGGCATCACAAACAACGTTCGCTGGAACGGAATCCCCCACTCACATGGACAACGAATCAAAGGACAAAGTTAGCAAGGTTATGTACAAACTTGCGGCGTTGGACGATTTCTTCTCGTTTTACAGGGTGGTACACGACAAAATGAGCCTTCGGGGGGAATCGATCTCGGGGATTTCCTTTTTTGTTTCAGATTGCGTTGAGGAGTTGCGGGAAATTATTGACAAAACGGGTAGTTGGCAGGAATAGGTTTTAAGGGTTTCGAAGGGGGCATGCATTATGCCCCCTCTTCATTATCGAGCGAGCCTACAAGCCAGTTTTACATTATTTAAAATGCGATTACCAATGGTACTTATAGGGTTGTGTGCATTTTGTTCTCTCTGATGTCAAAACTAAATTCACATAAGGGATTACCTTTGCCTTTTGAATACCCAGAATTTACTGAGGACATAATTTAGGATTACAACTATTATGCCAGAGGCCAATTTGGTAAGATCCGCGTTGTACCCTCTCCGATCAACCAGCATCCACATGATGACCACAGTTATCAACAGGGAAAAGACACGGGCGATATAAAATAATGCTGCTTCCAGAAAAAAAGCAGGAATCCCCGTAGATTGAGTTCGGAATACCCACTTTCGATTGGTAGTATAGGCAAAACTAACGGCGATTATCCATGAGGCTACGGCTGGTACGACACTAGTTGCAGTTGGCAATAGGCGCAACAATATCATGAAACTTACTTGATCCACCGCAGTGGTCAAAACCCCAAAGATAAGGTAAAGCACCTGTTCACGGTACCTTTTTATGAACGATAGGATTTTATCCAGCAACACACCGCCACAATTTTGTTTTGTTAATATTCTCATGAATTTTATCGCAGGGTATCAAATATCTTGCGACACCCTCTATTATGTTACAAACCTTTCAAACCAACGTTTTACCTTTACCGCAAGTGGATCCGCCGTTTTGTCAATGGGTTCAACTTTTATCGTATAACACCCCGCCATATTCCCTCCAAGGATATCCGAAAATAACTGATCCCCGATTACGGCAATTTTTGTTAAATCCTCTATGCCGAGCAATTTTGCCGCTTTGGCATACCCCCTCTTGAAAGGCTTATTGGCTCGGTAGACATAGCTCAATCCCAAAGTATCGGCAAACATTTTGACACGCCGCTCCTTGCCGTTTGACAAAAGGCATACTGGTAATCCTATATTTTTGAGCCACCCTAAAACGGACTGTGAAATCTCCGTTTCGCCGTCCGTTACGATGGTATTATCTATATCAAGGGCTATTCCCATGATATTATGTGCCTCAAGATACTCACATGTAATATCCCCGACCTTTTCAAAATAATCGTTTACGGTTATTTTCACATGGTTCACCTAGCTGGATAATGTTCAATGCCGAACTGAACCAATTCAATGATTCCGTTTATGTTGATTATCGACATGACAATAAATAAGGCCGAATAAACAGCATATCTGATGATCTTCTGCTTTTTCAGCAGTTTTTCGAAGAATAGAAATACAAGCCCAAAAAACGCCCAGCTAAAATACAGTGAATATAAGATCATGCCATTTTCGGGGCTTCCCCAACCAATTACATATAATATAGCTATAGAAAACAATATCCATAACCCACAAGTTTTTGCAAACATAATTTTTCTATTAATTATCACGCTAACAAGGGGAATGCATAACAATACCACGCCAAGTAAGCTTATACCTGTGGGTGTAGCCAATTGAAATGTAGGAAAACCGTGCCTGTAAACAATATCGGTTTGTGGTGCAATAAAACAGTTTTCAACGAAATGAGTAAACTGATAAAGCTTATTATAACCTGCATCAGTATTATAACCTATTCCAATATCAGCAAATCGCAACAAAGACCTTATACGACCGAACGCACCAAATAGTATTGGAAGTTTACCAGAAAAAACACACAGCACAATGAAAGCCGCAACAGTCTTTGCAATCGACTGAAGCCAACCCATTAACTTTTTTTCGTATGTCACAAAAGGAACTATTATTGCATTTGTCAATATTATACCCGTAGACAAAGCTACCAGCCATATATTCAGCTTCTTCTGATAGGAACAGATATAAATAGTGAGAACGGCAATGAACACTGATGGGATGTATTGTTCAACCGTGAACGAAAAAAGCAAAACAGGATATGTCATGGTATATAAAATTAAGAACATAACTTTTGAAAAACCACGATTTATTCCTGCCATTTGTACCATAAGAACCGCCATAATTAACAAAGCCGCAACTTGGATTATTTGCATTATAAGGATGTATGCACTTGGCAGAAAGAAAAATGGTATCGCTAAGATTTTTGCGACAATTGCAAACGGCATCGTAAGGAGGGCAAATAATGGCTGACGAATGTCATTTTCTGGAGCACGCAAATTGAAGAAAGTGTCCGTTTCTACATAAAAACCAGAATCCATCGTAAAAATAAGATCGAACGGAACTTGCGTCGTATATGCAATCACAGTCACGCTGTAAATAAATATAATTAGAGCAGAAAAAACAACCGTTCCTATGATAACATACCAGCGTTCGATCCTGTCGGATTTTTCTGTAAGTAATAGGGCATACTTCTTAAAACGGCTAACAATCGCATAAACCGTCGCAAATACAACAAACAGTGTAACAATTCCAGCCACTACGGCAACTGTGTAAAGTCCGATTCTTAAAAAAATTTGCTCAGATAAGTGACTGCGTATTTCCAATGCAAGGGAATTTTCCGTGGATGCAAAAAAAATCCATCTGTAAAAATTTAGCACTATTTCTATTACCGTGTATACGGCAATCGGGAGTGATACGAATACGTATTTTTTCGACTTTATTTCAAATAATTTGGCCAGCACTTTATACCTGCATTCCATGTAAAGAGCAAGGATAAAAGCGACTGGAATGTTCAGAATAAGACCTATTCTGTTACCAGAGCTAATTTGCAACCCAACAAATGCCATAACAGACATTGCGAATAAAAATTTCGCCCATCTACTACTTAAAAATTTCTCAACCATTGTTCTTGACCCCTGTTATAATAAAATGCGGATACCAAAGTTTCGGCAAAATCTTTATCTCAGTAGCAAAACCTGCTTTAGTCAGATGTTCTTCGATTTTGCTTGGGTAGACATTATGTATTTTCTCTCCGTTTATGATACGGTCGTGCATCCTATTGCAGAAATTGCCAAATTTGCGGTTTGCATCGATATCCTTTATTATGACGACATCCATTAATTCGGTAATTAACGTCAAAACGGAACGCCAAAATTCAGGCGACAAATGATGTACTACATCGCAAACAAAAATGGCATTCTTGCGTTTCATTGCCTTCCCTGTTTCCAACTCTTCAACAATATCTGTTTGAATGGAGATACGTTGATTGTAGTTTTTTGGAACATTGTCAAGATAAGCTGTGTCAACTGCCGAAACTGTAAGCCCTAGTTCCTCGGCGAACCATTTACTCCAGAATAACGTTCCTGCACCGAAATCCGTTACATAGTCAACGCTGTTTCGTTTCAATGTCTGCCATACGATGCCCTTTATTGCGTCAACAGGCAGCACCACCCTTCGCCCATAATATTTAAGCGTATTTACTAAGCTCATGCATTCCTTCCAAAATACAACAAAGCTACAGTCAACAATCCATATAAACCACAGATGGCAAACAGGGATTTGCTTTCAAATACGACCATCGTTGGATCGCCATGCGAATCGTTGCTATGTATGAGCAGTAAATATTTCGATATCATAAAAACGACAAGCGGGACAGTATAAATCATATTACTGCCACGATACATTGCCCATAACGAATAAAAAACTATTGATAATCCCGCACAAGCAAAGACCATTCCCTTTAGGAAACTCAAATCATAGGATTGTAAAACTTTCCTTGTTTCGCAATCGCCAACCTTTAGCAATTCGCCTCGCCGCTTACCGAATGCCATAAACAGCGACATCGCAATAATCGTCAGGAAAAGCCAGTCCGACACGGATTCTCCGCTTGCCGCTCCGCCCGCATAAATACGCAAGACAAAACCTGCGGCAATGCAAAAACAATCAAATATTGGTTTGTGCTTCAGCCACAATGTATATGCTAAATTTAACACAAGATAGAAGGCAACGAACATTGTGACCAATAAGTTTGCTGTCAAGCTTATTGCTATCCCAGCCATTGCAAGCGACATTGCGAAAATCACAGCTTTTCTCAATGTTATTACGCCGGAAGCTATAGGACGAATATGCTTTACCGGATGCGCTGCATCTTGGGCGGCATCATATATGTCGTTGAATACATATACCGCCGAGGAGACCAGACAAAATGCGGCGAATGCGATAAACGACATCAACAATTTGTCCGTATTGAACAATTCAAGAGAAAATACAAGCGGGATAAAAACGAAAATGTTTTTTATCCAACTTTTTGGACGCATTTCCTGTATGTATGATTTCAACCACTCACCTCATTGGACAGCATCCATAGTCAATTACAAATGAAACATGCGTTTGCATTCACCCCTCTTTTGATATACCACTCCAACAATTCTATTGCGAAAATTGGCATTTCATTCATCAGTATCACGCAATATGAGAATATTATATCACGCAACTAGTAGTTTGCCAAGCCAGTCACGCCACAAATATAATAGGAATTTCTCTACAAGGCGGATAAATGACGGAAACCCAACTGAGAGATACAGTCCGAACCAACATCAGGCGGTACAGGGATTACCGAAAATGGACACAGGCCGAGCTTGCCGAAAAGATAGGTATTTCAATAAATTTCCTGAGCGATATCGAAAACGGAAAGAGGTGGATTTCCCCCGCAAGCATGGTGAAATTCGCCTCCGTCCTGAACATCGAACCGTTCGAGCTGTTCAAACCCGCCGACGCCCCGTCCCCTTCCGTTTCCGCCCTGCTTTCCAAGTACAACGACGAAGTCGTGCAGGCTGTATCCGATTCCCTCAAACAGGTATACGACTATTATCAAGCCAGCGTTAAGGCCGAACCTCAAGGATAATCCTCCCGCTTGGGAGCCCCGAGATCCCTCCAACCAGGGATTTGCAAAATGATAGCATAAATGCTATCATAGTATTATGGGCAGAGGCGAAAAGCTGATACAGAAAATACTCAACGGCAAATCGGACATAACCCCCGATGAAGCCGTAAAAATTCTTGAAATGCTTGATTTTCGCGCATCTCCAAGCGGAGGCTCACACCTCACCTTCAGGAAACCAAACCGACCGTCGGTCACCGTTGTTATTACCCAAAACCCGTTGAAAGCGTACATGGTGGAAAAATTACAGGAGGCACTAAAAAATGAAGGGTACAAAAATGGCTAAGAAGCATTTGGACTATTACCTGAATTTGCCGTACACATACATCATCGAGTGGTCCGATGTTGACGGCTGCTTTTTGGGCAGCATCGTTGAACTTGAACGCAACATGACCTGTGGGCAAACCCGAGAGGAAGTATTGGCCAATCTTAAGGACGCTCTTGTTTCTTACGTGACGACAAGCCTTGACAATGACATGGAAATTCCCGAGCCGCTCAAAATGGGGGACTTTAAGGGGGGCATCACTTATCGTACCAGCAAGGAGCGTCATTACAGGCTTGCGAAACAGGCAAAGCTGTACGGCAAAAGCATAAACGCTTTTATTGATGAGGCAATCGGGGAGAAATTAAGAGAGACGGCACAAGACTGATATAGATTGTGCCCACCTTCAACAGCCACCGATTCAGGCTAAAGTCAAGGCGATCCTCAAAATTAGCCTGATAATCGGGCCGATTGATCACCGCACGTCCATGACATCCATCACGAAAAGCTTAATCCCCTCGCCTAGAAACCTCCCCTTCACTCCCCGAACCGCCGCCTCCGCTTTGGCGGCGACTTCGTCGTCAAGATAACTGATAAGAAAAAAGTTAAGCTCCGGCCATGTGGCGGTTCCCAGCCGGTACCTAGTTTTCCCCTTGCCGTGTATCTGCGGCAGCAATGTGTAATGGAAATCCTCGATAGCCTCTTCCAAAGCCTCGATTATCTCGGTTTCCACCGAGCGGTTTGCGATAAGCTCAATACGTTTCATGCCAATTCCTCCTCAAGATTTGCTTCCACTCGCTCCACCATTTCTGCCTTATGTCTCCCCTCCCCCACCCTGCGCTCGTTCAGTAGCGAATAGAGAACCGGGATAAAGAACAGCGTGATAAAGGTCGATGACACCAGTCCGCCGATTACCGTAAGGCCGATGGGCTGGATAAACCCGGCGGAATTGCCCGGGAAAAAGGCCATGGGTACAAGCCCAAGGATCGTCGTAAGCGCCGTCATAAGCACCGGGCGCAGACGGGCTTTCCCAGCCTCAAGGCAGGCCTGTCTTACCGGCATTCCACGGCCAACAAGCAGGTTGGTGTAGTCAACAAGAATGATGCCGTTGTTTGTAACGATTCCGACAAGCATTACCAGCCCTATCATCGTGAACATACTTATCGCCTGACCCGTGGCAAAATGAATCGCAACTATGCCGATTAGCACGAGCGGAATGGCGAACAGGTTAATGAACGGTGTCTTGAAGGATTCGTACACTCCGGCCATCGTGCCGAAGACCAGGATAACCGCAAGAATAATTATGACAAGAAACGTTTGCATGGTTTCGCTGATCTCCCCTGCCTGCCCCTCGTAGCTTAGCGACATGCCTTCGGGAAGGATGAATTCCGTGTCCATGACCTCACGAATCCTCTGCTCGACACCCTGCGCCGTCGCCCCCGAGGCAAGACTTCCGGTGATCCTGATAACCCTGGACTGGTTCTGCCGCCTTATGCTGACAGGCCCCTCCCCCCTTTCCAGCGTGGCGAAGTTTGACACCGGGATTAGCTGCCCCGTGTTGGAGGCCACAAAAATCCGCCCAAGATCCGGGAGCCGCTGCCTGTCCTCCTCCCTAAGCTCAAGGACTACTGCGTACTCGGTGCCACCGGAACGGAACATGGTCGCGGTGACGCCGTTCATGGCGGCGGCGATTTCACGGGCTATTGCGCTTACCGAAAGGCCGAAGCTAAAGGCCCTGGCCCTGTCGATGACAACTTCCACCTGCGGCAGACCCTCGGTCATGTCAATGGAAACCTCCAGAAGCTCCGGCACCCTTTCCTCTATTAAATCCCTTATTTCCTGCGCGGTGGCAAAGCCTTCGGCAATGTCGTGAATGCGCAGAACCAGCTCGATGTCCGAGCCACCCATTCCGCCCCTGCCCTGATCGAAGCTTAACTCCGCATTCGGGAAATCGCCGAAACGGGCGCGAAGCCGGTTCTTCGCCTGCTCGGAGCTATCCGCCCCAGGCATGTCCAGATCGAGGGTAACGTCCAAAGTGCCTCTGGACTGTTCCACAGATGTGACAAGGTTTCTGATACCGTTAATCTCGCCAAGGGCGATTTCCTGAATCTGCATCATCACCGCCATGGTGTCGTCGTAAATCGTTCCCAGCGGAAGCTCCACGTTCAGGGTGAACGAGTCCTCGTTCATCGGCGGCATCATCACGATCTGCATTCTCGACAGCGAGAAAACCGAACCGATAAAAACGACAGCGACGATAATCGTCGTGGCAAGCCTGTGCCTGACAGCCACGGAAAGAAGGCTGGAATAGGCATTGGTGAGAGATTGAATTCCGTTCTCGATAACCCCGTCGATTTTGACAAGAATCTTGTTACGCAAGGGTTTCTGGGTTCTCGTGTACAGGGGCAGGTATTTGCTGGCCAAAACCGGCACGAGGAAAATGGCGATGAAAAGGCTGGATGCAAGGGAAATCGCCACGGTTATGATAAGATCCTGCACCATTATCCCGATAAAGCCCAAATCGTTCCTGAAAAGAATGATGGGAATAAACACGCACAAGGTTGTAACTGTGGCGGCGAAAATCGACGTTACCACTTCCTGACTGCCAAGGATCGCGGCGACGTCGGGCTTGGTTCCCCGTTCGCGGTATTTAAAAATGTTTTCAAGAATCACGATGGCGCAGTCCGTTACCAGCCCCACGCCAAGGATAAGCCCGGTCATGGTAAGCATGTTAAGCGTAAGGCCCGTAAGGTTCATTACCAAAAGCGTTACCAGTATCG
>Ga0209755_10007523_pt1 | contig 11786 bp, 5 predicted proteins | sample TergutCo191P1_FD_187301 | JGI IMG/M metagenome (GOLD analysis project Ga0209755, IMG submission 187301) | Cornitermes sp. P1 segment gut microbial communities from Petit-Saut dam, French Guiana - Co191P1 (SPAdes) (version 2) | ecosystem: Host-associated > Arthropoda: Insects > Digestive system >...
AAGCGCAGACAATGACGTACAGCGGCAGCGACTCAGGCGGCAGCTATACTCTTACAATCACACAGGACCCGTCCAACAGAGCGTTTACGCCTAAGACGGGCGACGCTTATGCGCTGTCTTCAGGCGGAAAGGTGAGCAACGGCACAGTTAAAAATTATTCCGCTGCCGCCATTGAGCTTATCGCCGCCATAGGATCGGCTGAGTTTACCGTAAATATCAGCAGCGCAGGCATAACAGGCTTTACAGGAGCCTCTTCCTTAAATTGGGACGACGGTACGCCAGCATTGCTTCCTTCTTCAGTAACCCCCGGTAAAGGCGGCAATACCGCGGTAACTTTCAGCAGTGTAAGCGCCAACGGCAATGCCTCGCAGACAACAACGCAGTTAACGCTCACATTCAGCGCGGCTGTTACCGGGCTTTCCGCATCAGACATCACCTTGTCAGGCATATCGGGTGTAACAAAAGGTACGCTTACTGGCTCAGGGTCGGCATATACGCTTTCCATCAGCGGTTTTACAGCAGGCGGTACTTTATCCGTAGCTGTAGCTAAAACAGGCTATAATATATCAGGTTCGCCCAAACAAACGACGATTTATTATTCTTCAACAAATAACCCCGAACCCTCAGAGCCGACCGAACCCACTGACCCTCCGGCAGGAACCCCCGGCCTCAATTACGTGCTGATTAACAACAATACAGCATATGAAGTTTTAGCGGGCACAGCTTACTCAGGAGATGTAGTAATTCCCGCAGAGCATAATGGATTACCTGTAACCGCTATCGGCGATCAGGCGTTTGCAAGCTGCGGCAGCCTTACAAGTATAACAATCCCCAACAGCGTTACTTCTATCGGTGAAAGTGCGTTCAAAAGCTGCAGCAGCCTTACAAGCATAACAATCCCCGATAGCGTTACTTCTATCGGCAGTTATGCGTTCGAGAACTGTACTGGCCTTACAAGCGTAACAATCCCCGCAGGTGTTACTTCCATTCACGCCGCATTCTGGGACTGCAGCAGCCTTGAAAGTGTAACAATCCCCGATAGCGTTACTTCTATCGGTGCTCTTGCGTTCTCTAACTGCAGCAGCCTTACAAGTATAACAATCCCCGATAGCGTTACTTCTATCGGCGATAGTGCGTTCTCTAGCTGCTCAGGCCTTACAAGTATAACAATCCCCAATAGCGTTACTTCTATCGGCACTTATGCGTTCGCTGGCTGCTCAGGCCTTTCAAGTATAACAATCCCCAATAGTGTTACTTCTATCAGCCATCAAGCGTTCTCTGGCTGCACCAGTCTTACAAGCGTAACATTAGGCTCTGGCGTTACTTCAACAGGTGATGCTACGTTCTTCAGCTGCACCAGCCTTACAAGCATAACAATCCCCAATAGCGTTACTTCTATTGACAGCCAGGCGTTCTATAACTGCAGCGGCCTTACAAGCATTACAATTCCCAGCAGCGTTACTTCTATCGACAGTTATGCGTTCGGGAACTGCAGCAGCCTTACAAGCGTAACAATTAATGGAACGATTACCTCAGCTAATTTTAGCTCGAGTAATTCTTTCCCCGGTGATTTACGCAATAAATACCTTGCAGGCAGTATCGGAACCTATACACGGTCTTCCGGCAGCGATACATGGACAAAGCAGCCGTAGTGTTTAAGAAGATTTGCGAGCGGCTTCGCGCTTGATTAAGCCGCCCCAGAAAAAATCCAGTACATGTTCTGGGCGGCTCAGAACATGTACTAAAGAGTTCAGAACATGTACTAAAGAGTCCAGAACATGTACTAAAGAGTTCAGAGCGTGTACTAAAGTGTTCAGAACGTGTTCTAAAGGTTTCAGAACATGTTCTAAAGAGTCCAGAACATGTACTAAAGAGTCTAGAACATGTACTAAAGAGTTCAGAGCGTGTACTAAAGTGTTCAGAGCGTGTTCCGGTATAGAAGGAGTTAATTATGTCAGGTACACACAGGGATTATGTACCGCAGAGTCCGGCGTACCTTAAAAAAACAAAGTTGTAGTTATCATCACCGCGTTGCGGTGATGTTCGATTTAACTCGCCGCTTTCGCGGCGTAAATAGGAGTTATGTATGAAGAAGACAATGAGACTGATCGGTATTGCCGCTTTTATAGCGGTGATGGTATTCGCGTTCGCCGCCTGCGCCAATGAGCCGAGCGATAAAGCGCAGACAATGACGTACAGCGGCAGCGACGATGGCGGCAGCTATACTCTGACAATCACACAGGACCCGTCCAACAGAGCGTTTACGCCGAAGACAGGCGACGCTTATACGCTGTCCTCAGGCGGCAAGGTGAGCAGCGGCACAGTTAAAAATTATTCCGCTGCCGCCATTGAGCTTATCGCCGCTACAGGATCAACTGAGTTTACCGTAAATATCAGCAGCGCAGGCATAACAGGCTTTACAGGAGCCTCTTCCTTAAATTGGGACGACGGCACGCCGGCCTCGCTCCCTTCTTCAGTAACCCCCGGTAAAGGCGGCAATACCGCGGTAACTTTCAGCAGCGTAAGCGCTGACGGCAATGCCTCGCAGACAACAACGCAGTTAACGCTTACATTCAGCGCGGCTGTTACAGGGCTTTCCGCATCAGACATCACCTTGTCAGGTATATCGGGTGTAACAAAAGGCGCGCTTACTGGCTCAGGGCCGGCATACACGCTTTCCATCAGCGGTTTTACAGCAGGCGGCGCTTTATCCGTAGCTGTAGCTAAAACAGGCTATAATATATCAGGTTCAACTAAACAAACGACGATTTATTATTCTTCCGACCCTACGATAGGCACCTCCGGCCTCAATTACGTGCTGATTAACAACGATACAGAGTATAGCGTTTCTAGAGGTACAGTAACCTCAGGAGCGGTAGTAATTCCGGCACAGCGTAATGGATTACCCGTAACTGCTATCGCTGATTATGCGTTCCAAATGCGCAGCGGCATTACAAGCATAACAATCCCGGACAGTATAACTTATATCGGCGATTACGCGTTCCATAACTGCAGCGGCCTTACAGGCGCGCTTACAATCCCCGCAGGAGTTACTTCTATCGGCTATATGGCGTTCTCAGGCTGCAGCGGTCTTACAGGCTCACTTACAATCCCCGCAGGCGTCACTTCTATCGGCGATTCTGCGTTCTCAGGCTGTAGCGGTCTTACAGGCGCGCTTACAATCCCTTCCAGCATTACTTCTATCGGCGCTTCTGCGTTCAGTTACTGCAGCGGCCTTACAGGCGCGCTTACAATACCGGAAGGCGTTACTTCTATCGGCAATTTTGCGTTCGGTGGCTGCAGCGGTTTTACAGGCGCGCTTACAATCCCATCAAGCGTTACTTCTATCGGTAATAACGCGTTCTATAACTGCACCGGCCTTACAGGCGTAACATTCGCTGCTGGAAGCCAGCTGCAAAGCATCGGCGATAGTGCGTTTGAAAAATGCAGCCTTACAGGCGCGTTTACAATACCGGCAGGCGTTACTTCTATCGGTGATAGAGCGTTCAGTTACTTAACCGGCCTTACAGGCGTAACATTCGCTGCCGGAAGCCAGCTGCAAAGCATCGGCGATGCTGCGTTTGATAATTGCACCGGCCTTACAGGCGCGCTTACAATCCCCGCAGGCGTTACATCTATCGGCGAATCTGCGTTCCAAAAATGCGGTAATCTTACAAGTCTTGTATTCGCTGCAGGCAGTCAGTTACAAAGCATCGGCGATTTTGCATTCTCCCTCTGCTCAGGCCTTACAGGCAGCCTTACAATTCCCGCAGGCGTTACATCTATCGGCGAGTTTGCATTCCAAAGCTGCAGCGGCCTTACAGGCGCGCTTACTATCCCCGCAGGCGTTACATCTATCAGCAAATCTGCGTTCTATAACTGCACCGGCCTTACAAGCATTACAATCCCCAACAGCGTTACTAGTATTGGCGAGAATGCGTTCTATTTATGCAGCAACCTTACTAGCGTAACAATAGGCTCTGGCGTTACATCAATAGGTAATAGTGCGTTCCATGGCTGCACCAGCCTTACAAGCGTAACAATCCCCAATAGCGTTACTTCTATCGGTAATAGTGCATTCCAAAACTGCAGCAGCCTTACAAGCGTAATAATCCCCAATAATGTTACTTCTATCAGCAGTTCTGCGTTCCAAAACTGCAGCAGCCTTACAAGCATTACAATCCCCAATAGTGTTACTTCTATCGGTGCTTCTGCGTTCCTGGGCTGCAGCGGCCTTACAAGCGTAACAATTAATGGAACGATTACCTCAGCTAATTTTAGCTCGAATTATTCTTTCCCTGGCGATTTGCGCGATAAATACCTTTCAGGTAGTATAGGAACCTATACACGGGAAGCGGGCAGCGATACATGGACAAAACAGCAGCCATAGGTATTAGAAAGATTTTGGCGCATGTTCCTGGTGATTCAGAACATGCGCTAAATGACTCAGAACATGTTCCGGGCCGTTCCGGTATAGTAGGGAGTTAATTATGTCAAGCGGACACACGGATTATATTCCGCAGAGTCCGGCGCTCTTTTAAGCAAAAACAACCGTAATTCATAAACATCAATGCTTGGTGTGAGATCGCGTCAAGCATTGGTGTGGGATCGCGTCAAGCATTGGTGGACAGTCGCGTCAAGCATTGGTGGACAGTCGCGTCAAGCTTTGGTGCGGTTGTTGTACTAGGCTGTCACATTGTAACAATAAAAACATTTTTTCCTTTTCGGTCATGCAAAGCAGCATATCTGAACCCATATAAAGTAAACCTTTTTATGAAGGTTTTATCTTTCTCTTGTGAGGTAACTATGGATTCAAATGTTAACAGAAAACATAAAGACAGCGTGTTTTCTGCACTATTCAGCACACCGGAAGTATTACGCGAACTTTATTCAGCAATAGAAGGAATCGATGTTCCCAAGGACGCAATTGTCGATATCAACACATTATCCGATGTCCTTTATATGTGCCAGATAAACGATATCTCTTTTACAATTGATGATCGTATTGTAGTACTAATCGAACATCAATCAACAATTAACAATAATGTACCGGTAAGACTTTTAATGTACATAGCGCATGTTTACGAAAAGATTCTTGAGCGTGACAAACTGTACCAAAAGAAACAGATAGAAATCCCTATACCTGAGTTTTTTATTCTTTATAATGGTATTGAACCTTACCCCGATCATACGGTACTCAAATTATCAACGGCCTTTAAAAACATTAAAAGCCTGAAACTGTATCAAGACAGCTTACCTCTTGAGCTGATCGTTCATGTGTACAACATCAATCAGGGCCGGAACTCTGAGATACTTAAAAAATGCAAAACTCTTGATAACTACAGCATATTCATTGAGAAAATAAGGGAATACGGTAAAGATTTACCGCTTGATAAATCTATAAGAGCAGCTGTAAAATATTGCGTAGAGAATGATATCTTAAAACAGTTCCTAAGAAACCACGGATCGGAGATTATTAATATGCTGACAGATGATATAACCATTGATGAAATAGTAGCAATTCGCTGTGAAGAAGCCCGTGAAGAAACCCGTGAAGAAGACCGTAATTATTTTCTTGAACTGCTGGATCAAGGCCTTTCTGTAGATGAAATAAAACAGCGGCTTTCCTGTGCACAAACTGCAAACAGTTAACTGCCGGTAGACAGGCAGAGGCGTACTGCTGAAACTTTTGCAAAGAACCTGCTGCCGATGCGTAATCCGTTAAGAGGGATGTAAATTGCTCTTTATATACGGCAGCCGCTGGTTTATCTTTGCCAGCGCGTCAGGGAATTATTTTTCCAGAAAGTCAGCCAGTTCATTTAGCTCAAGATTTACTGTTTTGATTTTCTTGTCGCTGTGCAGATCAATGGGGAACCATTCTTTGGCTATTTCTCTTAAAAAATCAGCTTTATGCACAATGGAGTGGCCTGTCTTTAGTATTTTATAGAGTTCATCCTGATCAACTACGCTGGTGCCTTCTTTGTTTTTCTTGGATTGTTCAGAACTCATAGCTGCAAGTCCGCATCTGTATGCATGATTTATGGCTTCTTCGATATCGGTAAAATCAGTACCGGCTATATTTATATTAAATTCCAGTTTTGTAGCTACTTTTTGCAAAATACTCTTATCGCTATGCTTACCGACCGATTTGCTATCAACTTTATTTAACATGCTGATTTTCTGTCCCATACTTACTCCTTTATTCGCTTCCCTGCGGTTCGCAATCCTTTTAAAAAAGACTGTCGTTTAAACCCTGCAGATAATTGCGTTGTACAATTTCCTGTCGCTCATTATACACTGACTTTAATTTTTTTGCAAAGTATCAGTAATAATCCAAATTTTTCTTGCATACTCCTGTTTTTCATTATATAATTTAACCAGAACAAGGGCGTTCGCCGGACAGCGGAATTGGCTTACAGGTTTAAGCTTGTCAGCAGTAGTCTTTTGCTGTCTAGTGAGCGCCTTTTTTCGGAACAAGCTCGTTTAGCTTTATAAAAAATTAGAAATAACCGATCTTGTTAAAAAAGGTTAAAATATTTTGCTTAGTTGGAGGTATTTATGAAAATCGGAGCGAAATTAATTCTAGTGATCTCTGCTGTCAATCTTGTCGGTATCGGCGGTTTAACTATTGCTGCTACCATGTTTTCGTCAAGTCAGATTTCAAGTCTGGCGGATGAAAATGCCGGAAATATCACAGACATAACGGCGAAAGAGGTTAAGACGTTTCTGGAAGTACCACTGGACGAAATGCGGTCTTTAGTAAACCTTATGATTTATATTGACGAAATTACAACTGTTGAGAATAGGCGTGATCAAATCAACTTTATGCTTAGAAGCCTGATGGTGAAAAATCCGGATTTTGTAGGGGCATGGACGGTCTTTGAACCTAACGCTCTTGACGGCAGGGACGCCGATTTCAGGAATACTCTGGGCAGCGACTCTACAGGAAGATTCGTAAGTTACTGGACTAATGATAACGGGAGAATAGAGCTGACGGCGCTTGAAGGTTATGCCAACGCTGAATATTATACTACCTCATTAAGAACCGGCAGGGAATATCTTGTTGAGCCTTATTATGAAAATATCGGCGGCAGGCAGGTATTGATTACAAGCGTCACCATTCCGATTACAAAGAACGGAAGAACCATCGGTGTAGCGGGAGTAGACCTTGAACTGGCAGCAATACAGGAGATGATACTTGAAATAAAACCGTTTGGAGACGGATATGCCGCCATTTACTCAAGCGGCGGTTTAATTGTTTCCCATCCTCACGCAGATCGTCTTGGACGCAAGGTAGAAGATGTGGCAAGCGGATTGTTCACGAATCGAATGAGCGCTTTATTGCAGTCATTAAAAAACGGAACTGTCTTTAATGAAACATTAAATTCGCAGGAACATAACGCGAAAATGATTGTTTTAACCCGTCCCTTTTCTATCGGAGACGACGAAGACAATTGGATGGCGGTTACTGTTGTTCCATATAACACAGTAATGGCGCAGCTTCAGCAGATGACAATGATTTTGATAATACTCGGCGTTGTTATACTCGCTGTTATTACAGCTATCATCTTCTTTGTCTCGCGTTCCATAACAGCTCCCATTAAATCCATGGAGAAGGTTTTAGGTTTTATCGGCGAGGGCGACTTTACCCAGTCTATAGAAGTGACAACTAATGACGAAATAGGAAACATGAGCCGTTTCCTTAATGCTACTCTGGATAAAATCAAATCTCTTATCAAAGTAATAAAAGAGCAGGCAACGGAGCTGGCGAAGGTAGGTACAAATTTATCGTCCAACATGACCGAAACCGCCGCGGCGATAAATCAAATAACGGCAAATATCCAGAGTATTAAAGGAAGAGCGATAAATCAGAGCGCAAGCGTTTCCGAGACAAACGCGACAATGGAACAGATTACAAACAACATTCAAAAACTAAACGAACAGGTTGAAAAGCAGACAGCCTCGGTTGCGCAGTCATCTTCCGCCATTGAGCAGATGCTTGCCAATGTTCAATCCGTTACAACCACCCTTATAAAGAATAAGGAAAATGTTAACTCCCTTACAGCCGCTTCTGAGGTAGGACGCGCCAGTCTTCAGGATGTAGCTACGGACATTCAGGAAATTACCCGCGAGTCAGAAGGCCTAATGGAAATAAACTCGGTTATGCAAAATATTGCAAGCCAGACCAATTTGCTTTCAATGAACGCCGCTATTGAAGCCGCTCACGCTGGAGAAGCGGGCAAGGGCTTCGCCGTTGTCGCCGATGAAATCCGCAAGCTTGCGACAAATTCTTCCGAACAATCCAAAACAATCGGCGCTGTTCTGAAAAAGATTAAATCGTCAATCGATAAAATTACACAATCAACAAATGACGTACTGCAAAAATTTGAGACAATCGACGAGCACATAAAAACCGTTTCGGAACAGGAAGAGAATATCCGCAACGCAATGGAAGAACAAAGCCAGGGAAGCAAACAGGTACTGGAAGCCGTTGGAAGCCTTAACGATATTACTCAGCACGTAAAGAGCGAGTCAGAAGAAATGCGCACAGGTTCTACTGAAGTAATAAAAGAAGGTAAAAACCTTGAAGTTATCACTCAGGAAATTACAGGCGGCATGAACGAGATGGCAACAGGAGCGGATCAGATAAATATTGCAGTAAATCAGGTAAATGACCTAACGGTGATAAATCATGAGAAGGTTGATACGTTAATGAGGGAAGTAGAACGGTTTAGAGTGGCATAGTGTCCCATTAGCAAAAAATAAAATGCGCTAATCCTTAAAGGGTTAGCGCATTTTATTTATCTGGAAATCGAATTTTACGAAAACAGACCGGTTAGATTTTTCGCAATAGCCCTGAGGATATTGCTTTTCGTCATTTATTCAACCTTAAACCTGTTCACTTCCTTGATTAATTTACTTATCGCCTCGCGGTTCTTGACGCTGATGTCGTTAACCTGCGTCACAGCAATGTTGATCTGATCCGCTCCAGTAGCCATTTCATTCATACCGGAAGTGATTTCCTGTGTTACTCTTTCAAGATTCAGGCTTTCCTTAATGACTTCCTCGGAACCTTCAAGCATTTCTGTTGAACTGCTCTTTACCTGCCTGGTTATCTGGCTTACGTTGCTTATTCCTTCCAGAGTCTGCTTGGAACCTTCTTCCTGTTCTTCCATGGCATGCAGTATATTGTCTTCCTGAAGCGCTACTGTCTTTACGCTTGAATCAATCGATTCAAATCTGTTAAGCACGTTTTCCGTGGATTTTGTGATCTTGTCGATAGACTCTTTTATCTTCTTAAGCACTGTGCTGATTGTCTTGGATTGTTCGCTGGAACTTTCTGCGAGCTTTCTGATTTCATCGGCGACAACAGCAAAGCCCTTTCCTGATTCCCCGGCATGAGCGGCTTCAATTGCGGCGTTCATGGAAAGGAGGTTTGTCTGGCTTGCGATGTTTTGCATAACAGAGTTTATTTCCAGAAGACCTTCTGACTCTCTTGAAATTTCCTGAATGTCGGCTGAAACTTCCTGCAAGCCTGAGCGTCCGTCTTCTGATGCGCTCGTCAGGTTCTTTACATTGGAGCTGTTTTTTTCAAGCGTATCGGTAACGGATGATATATTGGCTACCATTTCTTCGATAGCCGCCGATGCCTTCGATACGTGCGAATTCTGCTCCTCAACATTTGAGTTTAATTTTTTTATGTTTAACGTAACCTGTTCCATTGTGGCGTTGGTTTCGGTTACGCTGGCGCTTTGATTTATAACCCTGCTTTTGATGCTTTGAATGTTGGCGGTTATTTCGTTTACAGCGGCGGCAGTTTCATTCATATTGCTCGCGAGCTCATTTCCTATGCCGGATAATATATCGGCTTCCTTTTTGATTATTAAAATCAGCGCTCTGATTTTTTCTATCGTCTGGTTGAAGTAGCGGGAAAGGTCTGTAATTTCATCTTTTCCCTTCTCCGCGATTTTAACCGTAAGATCGCCTTCACCCTGCGCTATATCCTTTAATGTGTTGGCGACACTTACAACCGGCATCATTGTAAAATGAAGGACAAAGTATATTGCTACCGCCACCGCTATAACGATTATAACCGCGAGAATGATGGTCAGCCTTGTCATATCGTTTACTTCGGATAAAATGTAGTCTTCTCTTGCCGCGACCATGACAGACCAGAACGCGTCTGAGTTGCCGATACGGGCGGGCGAAAAGAAAGTTTCCAAAGTTGTTCTCATTGCCGCGGAATACGAAGAGCTGTGAAGAGTGCTTCCTTCAAGAACAGCTTTATATGCGTCCTGCAGGTCTTCGCCTAAAAATCCTTCCGTATCTCTCATGTTTTTGCCGATACGGTCCTTGAATGTATGCGCCAGTACGGTTCCGTCGTTCGCGAAAATACCCATCGCTGCTATTTCGTCGTTGCCTTTGACGGTTTCCTCCAGTATCTCCTGCATTTGCTCGATATTCACAAGATATCCAACAGCTCCTACAATCTGCCTTGTAGAATCATTAACAATAGGTCTCATCATTCTAACCACATACCCATCCTTCCCGAGAATTTGTCTCTGGATGGGAGGTTCTACCCTGTCTTTCAGATTGTTGATATTAAGGCTGTTCAGGTATGCATATGTGGCGTCTATATCAGTATTTACTCTTGGAAGTATTTCGCCGGTTTCCCTTGTATAACTCATCGTGTACTGCCCTGTGGGACCGGAACCCGTCCTGCCGATCATCTGCGCATCCATGCCGTCAAGGGCGTTGGGGCGCCAAACCGTATAAACCTGCAAATACTCTGGGAAGGCTTCCATGACCGCTAATATCATTTCGTCAAAACGGTCCCGCCGTTCTTCCGCCGCGAATCTTTCGTACTGAGAAAATATACTCTCAAGGGTGCCAAGCATCGTAAAACGGGCATTTTGCCGGCCTTCCCAGAACCCAGCCTGCTCGCTCGAAATATAATGAATTACCTCTCTGTTCAAATCAATTGCGATTCCTGACGAACTGCTAAGCAGGATAATCGAGATTGTCGCAACGACAACAATCAGTATGGCAATAACCATAATACTCAATTTAAATTTAAGTTTCATTTTTTCCCTCTCTTTAATTTAGTACATAGTAAATTATAATACTAAATATCAAAATTTGCAGATCATTATATAAAAATTTACCCGCAAAGCATCAGGTTTTGAAGACAAAACCCTAATTAACATGAATAGTTTTAAGTATTGATGACAGAAGCATCGCATTCTACATCCTGATTGACAAGCGAAGTGAGGGTCGGCGTATCCATTGGATACGAACCGAGTTTACTCGGGCATAACCGAACGAGCGCAGTCACCGAAGGGGTTCATAACCCGCTGAACCATTGGTTCGAGCTTGCCGCGTAAAGAAGGTGTCCGAAAAGTATGAAATACTTGTTCGGACACCTTCTTTATTGCAGTTTTTTCGTACTATTTCGCAGAAATAAGAGAAAAAACGAGGGCTGTCCAAGAAGTAACCAACTTCTTGGACAGCCCCAGGTGCAGGGTTTACCCTGCGGTATGATATTTATTCAACTTTAAACCTGTTCACTTCCTTGATTAATTTACTTATCGCCTCGCGGTTCTTGACGCTGATGTCGTTAACCTGCGTTACAGCAATGTTGATTTGCTCCGCTCCAGTCGCCATTTCATTCATACCGGAAGTGATTTCCTGTGTTACTCTTTCAAGATTCAGGCTTTCCTTAATGACTTCCTCGGAACCTTCAAGCATTTCTGTTGAACTGCTCTTTACCTGCCTGGTTATCTGGC
>Ga0209755_10007524_pt1 | contig 11786 bp, 11 predicted proteins | sample TergutCo191P1_FD_187301 | JGI IMG/M metagenome (GOLD analysis project Ga0209755, IMG submission 187301) | Cornitermes sp. P1 segment gut microbial communities from Petit-Saut dam, French Guiana - Co191P1 (SPAdes) (version 2) | ecosystem: Host-associated > Arthropoda: Insects > Digestive system...
CTCCCGGCATAAACATCGCCTGGCAACAGCGAAATTTGCCAATTGATAACCTGCCCGATTGGGTTCAAGTCTCCGGCTACATTGATGTTGCCCAAAACGGAAGCGGCACGGGTACAATGGTGCTTACGGTTGTTGAACCATCCCCATAATTCTGCTATCCTAGAAGCACCATAAATTTCCCAACAGGTGGACATATGCAAAAAGAATACGGAAACGAAAGCATCACCTCCCTCAAAGGCGCAGACCGTGTACGCAAACGCCCTGCCGTTATCTTTGGTTCAGACGGCATCGAGGGTTGCCAACACGCCATCTTCGAAATAATTTCAAATTCCATAGATGAAGCACGTGAAGGTCACGGCAAAAAAATCGAAATTACACGCCACGCAGATTTTTCCGTCACGGTTAAGGACTACGGTCGTGGCGTACCCGTGGACTACAACCCAAAAGAGGAACGCTTCAACTGGGAGCTTGTTTTTTGCGAGCTTTACGCCGGCGGAAAATACGCCAACAACGATGACGACTCGCTGTACTCGTTCTCCCTAGGGCTAAACGGTCTGGGGCTTTGCGCCACACAGTACTCATCCCGCCACATGAACGCAGAAATTATACGAGAAGGCTGGAAATATACCCTCCACTTCGAACGTGGCGAAATCTCAGGCGAAATGCAAAAAGAGCCTTTCGGCGGAAAGAAAACCGGCACAACCATTAGCTGGCTACCAGACCGTGACGTTTTCACCGATATTGCCGTGCCGCTGGACTGGTATGTGGATATGCTTAAACGCCAAGCCATCGTTAACGATGGGCTTACCTTTATCCTGCGAGATGAAGAAAGCGGCGAAAATTTCACCTTTATGTACGAAAACGGCATCCGTGACTATATCCATGAACTCGCCGGCGAAACCGCCCTAACTCTGCCGCATATGATGTCCCACGAAACATCAGGTCGTGACCGTGAAGACCAACCGGAGTACAAACTCAAATTTGATATAATCTTCTGCTTCTCAAACGATGTTAACACACTGGAGTACTACCACAACTCCAGCCACCTGGTATACGGCGGCGCACCGGATAAGGCCGTGCGCACAGCGTTCATCCACGCCATTGATGCGTACATCAAAAGCGGAAACCACTACAAAAAGGACGAGAAAAAAATCAGCTTCCCCGACATCGAAGAAAGCCTCATTCTCATCACAAATTCTTTTTCAACCCAAACTTCCTACGAGAACCAGACGAAAAAAGCCATTACCAACAAGTTCATACAAGACGCAATGGCAGATTTCCTTAAAAAGCAACTGGCGTTTTACTTTATCGAGAACAAGGCAGACGCAGACAGGCTTTGCGCACAAATTTTAGCAAACAAACGAAGCCGTGAATCCGTTGAGAAAACCCGTGTCGCACTCAAAAAGAAGCTAACCGGTTCTATCGACCTTAACAATCGGGTAGAAAAATTCGTAAACTGCCGCACAAAGGACAAAAACCGCCGTGAACTATATATCGTGGAGGGAGACAGTGCGCTAGGCTCGTGCAAGCTGGGCCGTGACGCAGAGTTTCAGGCGATTATGCCCGTGCGCGGCAAAATTTTCAACTGCCTTAAAGCCGACTACAACCGGATTTTGCAAAACGAAATCATAACGGATTTAATGCGAGTTCTGGGCTGTGGTGTCGAAATCAAGGGCAAACACAAAAAATCGAAAACATCCAGCGATTTTGATATCGCAAAGCTAAACTGGCACCGTATAATAATCTGCACAGATGCCGACTATGACGGCTACCACATACGCACGCTAATCCTCACCATGCTGTACCGCCTAACCCCCGCACTAATCGAAGAGGGCAAGGTGTTTATCGCAGAATCGCCGCTGTACGAAATCACCGTGGGCAAAGACATCCACTTCGCCTACACCGAGAGGGACAAGGCGGAAGTTATTGCTGGCGCAGAAAAGTCCGGCAAAAAATGTCACATCCAGCGTTCCAAAGGGCTTGGCGAAAACGAGCCGGAAATGATGTGGCAAACCACAATGAACCCTGCAACACGGCGGCTTGTGCAAGTAATTCCCGCAGATGCGGCACGCACACAGGAAATGTTTGAAATTCTCCTGGGCGATAATCTGCGAGGCCGCAAAGATTTTATCGAAGAACACGGGCATCTATACATTGATTTGTCCGAGACGGGTTGAACGGAGGGCTTAAAATGCTTGAACCGATTTTGGTACTGGGGTTTATCGCACTTTTGTCTGCAATCGTGGTTGTTCACGGCGTTAAATCCACCATCACAAAAAAGCGATTGGACGAAGTTGCCCAAGAAACAGACCAGGCAAAGCTAACAGAACTCGCCAAAAACGATAAACTTCCCGACAATGTACGTGAAATGGCGGCGCACAAAATATCCGACCCCAAAGCACGCCAAGAAATCCTTAACGGCATCACCGCATATCTTATGCGAAGCCCAATGACCAAGCCCTACCAAGCAAAAGAAAGCACCAACCCCTATGCCCTACGTGACAGTATGTGCCATGCCCGCCCAATGGACAGTCACAGCTCCAGCCATCACTGGATTCTCGAAGAGACCCAGGAAGACGAAGGCAAAACCTACGAGATGTACAAATGCAAGCACTGCGGAGTAAAAGACTACCGCCTTGCAGAGCCAAGAAATGAGGAGCATTGAGATGGCAAAAAGCGAAGCAGTAAAACTTATCAGCGGCATGGATGAAAACTCATCTATGGACGATATTATGTATCGACTGTATGTTTTGGATAAGCATCACAAAGCCATGCGTGATATAAAAAATGGGTACGTGTTTACCTCTCAAAACGTCAAAAATTCTTTGGGGGCGAGTCGTGCAACTGCTGTGGACTGAAACCGCAAGAAACGACTTACAACAAATTTATGATTACATCGCAGAAAATTCTGTTTTTTATGCCGATAAATTCGTGGACGAACTATTCGAGCGAGTTGAAATTTTGGAAGTTTTTCCGGATATAGGGCGCATTGTCCCTGAGCTAGGCTCGCAAGACATACGTGAAATCTTCCATCATTCATATCGCATTATGTACTGTGTGTCGGAAAAGCACATATACATCACCCAAATAACCCATATGGCGCAGGACTTTAAGCCGTGAACAAGGACTGACCCCACTTGCCAAAAAAGACGAGAACTTCCCCTAATATCCCCGAAAATCACATAATCGAACAGCCAATCACAAATGCGCTGGAGCTAAACTATATGCCCTATGCCATGAGCGTGATTGTTTCGCGCGCCATCCCGGAAATTGACGGATTCAAACCAGCGCATCGCAAGCTCCTGTACACCATGTACAAAATGGGGCTTCTTTCTAGTGGGCGTCGCATCAAATCCGCAGACATTGTTGGGCAAACAATGCGACTTAACCCCCACGGCGATGGCCCTATTTACGAAACCATGGTGCGCCTTACCCGGGGCAACGATGCACTTCTTCATCCGCTGATAGATTCTAAAGGCAACTTTGGCAAACAGTTTTCACGAGACATGGCATACGCCGCAAGCCGCTATACCGAAGCAAAGCTGGACGATATCTGCCGTGACATTTTTCGAGATATAGACAAAAACGTGGTGGACATGGTGGACAACTACAACGCCACCATGCTGGAGCCGGTGCTGTTGCCAACTGCGTTTCCAAACTTGCTTGTCACACCAAACCAGGGCATTGCCGTGGGAATGGCAAGCACGGTTTGCAGTTTCAATTTGCGTGAGGTTTGCGAAACTACAATTAAGTTGCTAAAAAATCCAGCGCACGAAGTTGGGACTACTTTGCTTGCGCCGGATTTTTCCACCGGGGGCGAGCTGATTTTTAATCCCGATGAAATGGCAAATATTTATGCAACAGGACGAGGTTCGTTCAAAGTGCGAGCCCGCTACCGCCACGACGAAAAAAATTCCTGCATAGAAATCTTTGAAATTCCGTATACCACAACCATTGAAGCCATTATGGACAAAATTGCCGCTTTGGTTAAAGCAGGCAAAATCCGTGACGTAAGCGATGTGCGAGACGAAACCGACCTGCAAGGCCTAAAAATCACCATAGACATTAAAAAATCCACCGATGTAAATTTGCTTATGCAACGGCTGTTTCAACTTACACCCTTGCGAGAGAGCTTCAATTGCAATTTCAATTTTCTCATTGACGGGCGACCTCGGGTGATGGGCGTGGCAGAAATACTTACGGAATGGGTGCAATTTCGTATTTCCTGCATCAAACGCCAGCTTGCATTTGACATTGCGAAAAAGTCTGAGAAGTTGCATCTCTTGGAAGGCCTTGCAAAAATCATCATGGACATAGACCGTGCAATTAAAATCATCCGGGAAACCCCAAAGGAAGCGGACGTTGTGCCCAATCTTATGCAGGGGTTTTCCATCACAAATCCCCAGGCGGAATTTATTGCGGAAATCAAACTGCGGCACATAAACCGTGAGTATCTGCAAAATCGTATTTCCGAGCGGGAAGCCATCCAAAAAGAACTTGAGGAGCTAAAATCCACCCACGATTCTGATGAGAAAATACGAAGCGTAATTTCCGTACAGCTAAAAGAAATCGCAAAAAAATACGGCGCACCTCGCCGCACAGAAATCGTTGCCGCCGAAGATGAACCTGTGCTTGTCGCAGAAACTTTCATTGAGGACTACAATTTGAAACTGTTCCTAACGGGGCAAAACTATATCAAGAAAATTCCGCTGGTTTCCCTGCGCTCTGCGGACACGCAGTATCTCAAAGATGAGGATTTCATAGCGCAGGAAGTGGAAGCCACAAACCGTGACGAACTTCTGCTGTTCACAAATCAGCACAATGTGTACAAAACTCGTGTGCATGAACTGCCGGACTGCAAGGCATCTGCACTGGGCGAGTATTTGACTAATATACTGGACATGGCGGAGGGTGAGCGGGTTTTGTACCTTGCGCTTGCAAAAGAGTACGGCGGGTTTATGCTTTTTGGCTTTGCCAACGGCAAGGTTGCGAAAGTGCAGTTTTCGGCATATGCCACAAAAACCAATCGCAAAAAGCTGGTTAACGCATACTCGGACAAATCGCCCTTGGTGGATATGTACCACGTAACGGAAGAGATTGACCTGTACCTTATGCGTGGCAATGACAAGGCAATGGTTGTAAATTCTGCACTTGTTCCGCTTAATTCTTCAAAGGCTTCCGGCGGCGTTTCGGTATTTAGCTTGCGAAAAAACACGCATCTTACGCAAATGCGCCCGGCAACCGAAGCCGACAGCCCCGACTATTACCGCACAGACAAAATTCCCACAGCAGGACATTTTTTGCAGAAGCAGTTGACGATTTGAGGACGAAATGCGAATTATATATTCGAAACAAGCGGCGAAAACCATAATCCGTATGGATAGCGCAAGGAAACGCCTTATAAAAGAGGCGATTGAGAAATTACCGAGTGGGGATACAAAAAAATACGTGCGGGAAGCATAGCAACCTATCGCCTTCGTGTTGGAGGGTGGCGTGTGCTTTTTTCGATAGACGAATCCGAGACCGTTTGCATAGAAAAAATTGCCCCACGTGGCGATGTTTATAAGGGAGTGTAGCTATGTCTTTGGCACAAAAAATCACCACGATAGTTGAGCAAATGCCGGAAAAAAATCAGAATCTTGTACTGGAACTTGTAAAAACCATGGTGTCCCCGGATGATATTTTGACACCGGAGGACATTGCGGATATACGGCAAGCACGTACAGATTTTTTGTGCGGAGAATATGTAAGCCATGAAGATATTGACTGGAATTAATATAGTGCGTTCTGCCGAAAATGTCGGTAGAACGCACTATATCAGAACAGCTCGGCGTTTTCCTGCCTGCTGTCGATAATGGCATCTATGTAAACATTTCTGCCCTCAACCAAAAAAAGGACTTTGTATCGGCCGCTAAACCCACACTTTCTATATGTTTCGGACGGCATTCCCGGTGCGTCAAACTCATCTGCGTAGGGAAAGATGAATGGCGTGCGTGCAATCACTTTCTTGCTTCTACCTAACTCCAAAAGCAATTTTCGTGCAGCCGTTGGGCTTACTTGCGACAAGAAGTCTGCGTGAGCCAAAAGCATCGCATCTGCCCGGGAGGAAGTGCGGATTTTATATCTCGCCATTTTCTGCCCTTGCAATAATGCGCTCCATATCAAGCATTACTTCGTCTAAGGTTCGCCCGACATACCCTGCCGCACGCTCGGCTTTTGCAAGTAAAAGTTCTTCTTTCACGCTAAGTTGTACTGTTCCCTCGGAAACAACACGGGGATTGATGGTTGCGGTTTTTGCCATAAAATCATCTCCTTTGTGCCAATATAGTGAGATTTGCAGTGAATGTCAATAAAGCTAGTAAAATAAAGGAGCGAAAGCCATGTTTGACATCAAATTATTACGGGAAAATTTTTCTGAAACAAACGCCGCACTTGCGAAGCGGGGCAAGGATTTCAAATTGGAGCAATTTGAGGGATTGGACTGCCGCCGCCGGGAACTTTTGGGCGAAATAGAGCAGATGAAAGCACGGCAAAACGCCGCATCCAAACAAGTGCCTGCGATGAAAAAAGCTGGCGAGGATACGTCTGCCGTTATGGCGGAAATGAAAGAGCTTGCGGAGAAAATCAAAGCTGCAGAGCCTGCGGTTCGTGAAGTGGAGGCGGAGCTTGAAAATTTCCTCATGAAAATCCCCAATATCCCGCATGAGTCTGTTCCTGCGGGGCGTGACGAAACGGCAAACGTGGAAATTCGCAAATGGGGCGAGCCAACGAAATTCGATTTCGAGCCAAAGCCACATTGGGATTTGGGCGAAGCGTTGGGCATTTTTGACCCTGCAACTGCCGCAAAAATCACCGGCACAAGGTTCATGCTGTTTCGTGGCGCAGGGGCTAGGCTGGAACGTGCCCTCATCAATTTAATGCTGGACTTGCACGCCAAGGCAGGTTATGTGGAAATTATGCCGCCCGTAATCGCCCACGAGCGCAGTATGATTGGCACAGGTCAGCTTCCCGACAAAAAAGAGGATATGTACAAAATTGAAGACCTCGACTACTACCTTATTCCCACGGCGGAAGTGCCGCTAACCAATATGCACCGTGAAGAAATTTTGGACGGTGCCGCACTTCCCATTTACTATGCGGCGTACACCCCCAGTTTCCGCAAGGAAGCCGGTGCCGCAGGGCGAGACACACGTGGGCTAATACGCACACATCAGTTTGACAAGGTAGAAATTTTTAAGGTTGCAAGGCCGGAAAATTCCTACGACGAATTGGAGAAGTTAACCGCCAACGCCGAAAAAATTCTGCAAGCCCTTAACCTCCCGTACCGTGTGGTAAACCTTTGCGCCGGCGATTTGGGCTTTGCAAATTCCAAAACCTACGACCTGGAAGTGTGGATGCCCAGCTACAACCGTTACGTAGAAATTTCCAGTTGCAGCAATTACGAGACGTTTCAGGCACGGCGTGCGGGCATTCGTTTCAAGGACGGCAAAGACCGCCCCGAATTTGCCCACACGCTAAACGGCTCTGCCCTTGCGGTAGGTCGCACCACAGCCGCCATCATGGAGAATTTCCAACAATCTGACGGAAGCATAAAAATCCCGGATGCCCTTGTGCCATACCTGGGCGGGATGACGGAGATACGGTAGGCCGCAATTTCCAACGAAGTGAGGAATAGCATGAACGGCTCTCCTGCAATTTTTAATCGAGATATATTGCAAAAATATTTGGATAATTTCCAAACATCCGACATCGACGATTATTGGCAAAAATATGAGCAAATGCAAAAATGGAAAAAGTCCGTTGACGAGGGACGATTTCATAAAACAAAGGAAACATCCGTGCAGGGATTGTTTCTTGCTTCGGTGTTTGAAAAAATTCTGGGTTACGCAACACTGGATAACGCAGACGAATGGAACCAGCTTGCAGAATACAAGTCTGTACTTGATAGCTCTCAGGCAGATTGCGGATTAGGCTTTTTTTCTCCTGCCGACAAAATCGTTCGGGCGGTAGTAGAACTTAAAGATGCGAATTCGAATTTAGACAAGAAGCAACACCGAAGCAATCACCTAACACCTGTCGAGCAGGCGTTTCAATATGCCCATAAAAACGGCAGCGGATGCGGCTGGGTTATCGTTTCCAATTTTGTTGAAATACGCCTATACAAATCCGCAAGTTCGTTAGAATATGAGCTGTTTTTTGTAACAGACATGGATGACGAATCCGAGTTTAAGCGGTTTTATTTTTTGCTGTGCAAAAACAACCTGATTAACAAAACCGGCAAATCTCTTGTTGATAAATTGTATGATGATAATGAACTTGCACGAGCTGAAATTTCTAACCAATTTTATAACGATTACAAAACTCTGCGCTCTAACTTGTACGATGCCTTAAAAGAGCATAACGGCGATATAGACCGTCTGGTGCTGTTTGGCAAAGCGCAAAAAATCCTCGACCGCTTTATCTTTATATGCTTTTGCGAAAACCGTATGTTGCTACCCCAGGGGATTTTTAAGAATGTTGTGCAAGCCGCAAAATCTTCATTTGTTCTGATACAAAACCGCTTATGGGAGCAATTAAAAGGGCTATTTCATTCCATAGACAGGGGAAACCCGCCTATGAAGATAAATGGCTATAACGGCGGTTTGTTTAAGCCCGATGCGGTGATAGACCGTTTAGAAATTCCCGATGATGTTTTAGAAAGTTTCGGCAAACTAAGCGATTACGACTTTGGTTCCGACCTCAATGTTAATATTTTGGGGCATATTTTTGAGTATTCAATTTCAGACATAGAGCAAATAAAGGCGCAAATTGAGGGACACGACGTAAACCGTGCGGCAAGCAAGCAAAAAGCGGATGGAATTTACTACACGCCCGACTATGTGACAAAATTTATTGTTACTAAAACCATTGGGCGTTGGCTGGAAGATGAAAAAGCAAGGATAAAGGACGAATTTTTTGCGCATGGAAATTATATCGCAACAGGCACGCAGGAACTGGGGCAACGCAAAATTAACATTGATAAATGGGAAGATATATCGGACAAATATGACGATGACAGGGTATATTACCCCGCCGCTGTTAAAAAACTCCACCTCGATTTTTGGGCAAAGTATATTGATATTGTGAAATGTGTAAAAGTGTTAGACCCTGCGTGTGGCAGTGGGGCATTTTTGAACTGTGCGTTTGACTATCTTGCAGAGGAAGGACGCTACGCCGTTGAAATGCACCAATCCCTATCCGAGGGGCAAATGAGCCTGTTTGATTGGGATACACACATCTTGCAAAACAATCTGTTTGGAGTTGACCTCAACCCGGAAAGCGTAGAAATTACAAAACTATCTTTATGGCTTAAAACAGCTGATAGCAAGAAGCCGCTTGCAAATCTTGATGACAGTATAAAGGTTGGCAATTCAGTCATAAGTGACCGAGAAATTGCCGGGCATTTAGCTTTCGATTGGCAAGCGGAATTTTCAGACATCATGGCGCAAGGCGGTTTTGATGTGGTTATTGGCAATCCGCCGTATGGGGCAAGTTTAAGCAAAGCAGAGAAAGATTATCTCACCGCTAATTACACAACCACGGAATATAATTTTGACACGTACAAAACTTTCATGGAGCTTGGGCTAAACTTGACCCGGCAAAATGGCTACATGGGCTTCATCACACCCAACACATATTTTGTGCTGGAAAAAGGTGCAACCAAGCTACGCAAATTTCTGTTTGAAAATCACACCCTCTTGGATGTGGTTGAGTTGTTTGGGGTATTCCCTACCGCCGTAGTTGAGCCGGCTATATCCGTTTTCAAAAATAAAATCCCTGATGGAACGGAAATTTTGGAGGTTATTTCTATTCCTCGCAAAGCAGACCTTGCGTCTACATTCATAAGTGATGGACTAAAAACGCCGTTTGCGCAAACGGAACTTAGAGAAAAGGAGGGATATATCTTTAACTACAAGTCAACGGAGGATGAAAAAATCTTACACAAAAAAATTGCCAAGATGTCAACACCTCTTTCATCTTTGTTCAAAGTAACCAACGGTGTGAAAATATACCAGAGGGGCAAGGGAAAGCCAAAGCAAACAGGCGCAGAACTTGACGGTAAGATTTTTGAGAGCCGTGATAAACTGGATGAACACTGGCTTCCTTTTGTCGGAGGGAGGAACATTGGGCGATATGTAGATTTATGGGATGGTACGTATATCAAATATGGCGAATGGTTAGCAGAGCCACGAACATATGAAATGTTTGCGGGTGAGAAATTGATTATGCGAGAAACCGGAGATACCCCAATTGCCACATATGATGATTGCGGGAAAATAAGCAAAAACACAACTCACTGCATCTATCGGTTCAAGGATACTGCCGTGTCATTGAAGTATATTCTTGGATTATTGAATTCCCGCTTAATGAAATGGGTTTATCAAAGTGAGAATTTTCAAGATGTCGGAAAGGTTTTTGCTGGAATTAAAAAAGTCTACGTTGAACGATTGCCTATAGTTGTTGCACCCGACCAGCAACAGGTAATCACTCTTGTAGACACTTTGCTCGAAAAATGCCAAGTCCGCTTCAACAAATCAAAAGAATTTACGAATTTTATCTCCGGCAAATTTAAGCCCTCAAAAATTACAGAGAAATTATCAAATTTCTACACTCTTGATTTTGCTGATTTCGTATCGGAGCTAAAAAAACAAAAAGCAAAGCTAACCATGTCGCAAGAAATGGAATTGATGCCCTTGTTTCAAGAGAAAGCGGACGAAATAAAAGAACTGTCAAAAGCAATTGAAAAATTAGACGATGACTTGGACAAAGTTGTATACAACGTATATGGATTAACCGCCGATGAAATAAAAATTGTTACATGGATGAAATCCCCAGCATCATAAACTCCAACTCGGCGATGGACATTGCCAGCGCAATTGCCGCCATATCTGTGGCGTGTTTTTCTGCACGCACTGCAAAACGCATTGCCATTTTGTTTACCTCGCTTATTTCGCCCAGCTCAAACATTTCGTAAATTAGCGCAAGGCGGGTTTCAAGTAGCGGGGCTTCTGCTGTGGCTTGCTCAAATGCTACCCGTGCCGCATGGTACCCGTTCCATCCGGCTATCGCCGCCATTTCCAATTGCCGTGTTAGCAAATCTCGCTGTTCGTTCATCATACGAATTTCCTCGTGATGCACACGGTGGCGGCTTGCCTGGTTAATATGCCCATCCAGCACGGTGAGGGCTACGTTGTTTTGTATGAGATTTTCCCGCAGGGCATCTGCACTGCCCACACGGGTGTTGCCGGGTGATGGCACGGAGAAATCCCGGATAAACTCGTAACCTGTGCGGCTTCGGCGGGTTTCGATATGCCGCTTTTCGGCGGGGATGGTTACTGCATTTTGGTCTAGTTGAAGCTCGATGCTGGCAACAAGTGCGGCCAGCTCGTTAACATTTGTTTGTGTGGCAAAGCCCAGTTCACGCCGTACGGTTTCAAGTTCCAGTTGCCGCCGGGTTAGCACAAGCTGTTCTGCCAAAAAATCGTTGTGGGCGATTTTCATGCACAGCCCGTAGTACGAAAAGCGAAACATTAGCCGCTCCAGCTGTGCGGCTTCTTCACGTTGGCGGCGCACGGTTTGGTGGTTTGTATCCGGTGCGGCATCAAGCTGCGCCAGCAAAGCCGCAATGGTGGCTTCAAGCCCGGCAATACGCTCCTCCGCAGAGGGAGCATAATATGCGGCAACCTGCGTGGTAGCAAACATTACAAAAATCAAAGCAATTCCAAAAATTTTCTTCAAGACATTTC
>Ga0209755_10007525_pt1 | contig 11786 bp, 8 predicted proteins | sample TergutCo191P1_FD_187301 | JGI IMG/M metagenome (GOLD analysis project Ga0209755, IMG submission 187301) | Cornitermes sp. P1 segment gut microbial communities from Petit-Saut dam, French Guiana - Co191P1 (SPAdes) (version 2) | ecosystem: Host-associated > Arthropoda: Insects > Digestive system >...
CATAACAAAATAATTTTGTTATTATACGAGAGAACAGAACTGTTCCTCCTTTCTTACCTGAGGAACAAAACAGTTCCACACTCCCGAAACGTCATGTTTTTAGACTATTGTATTTTAATCACATGATAAACAGGGTCAAATTTTAAAATCTGTTATAATATTAGTGATGGTTAGGAAGAGATTGGTATACAGGACGTTTGAAGGACGAAGAGATAAGAAAGGTGCATAACTAAAATATCCATAATTCGTGCTTTATTCCTCTCTTATTTTTTGGAGAAGAGGGTGTGTGTAGTGTTGAACTGCGGCCTCTGGTGGAACTATTGCCCCATCATCCATTCACAGATGATGAATAGATTGGATAGACCATTAGAAGGGAAAGACAGGTATACTACGTGGAAAGAGCTGTCTCATTGACATAATGTTTACTTCAGTATCGTTAAGGTGCCTGCTAAATCACTATGATTGAATTAATTTGTCTCAGAGCAGGAATCAGTGAATGGTTTTGAGAACAATGTGTTCCATAAACGGTGAGAAAATTTTTGACACTTTGGGTAACTGCAGGGTGACAGAATTTGAGAAAAAAAAGTGGTGAAGGAAAAGTCGCAATTTGTGTGTGTCATAAATCAATTGAGCCGTGGTACGTATTATTCACAACACAGCTTGAACTTCATCTCAGTACTCCATGTGACCATGACAACACCACACGGTGCCCAGCATACCATGGAATGAGACATCGTACACCCCGACTAACTCGCAGACCTCACTGACCCCCGACACCTCTAATTTCAACAGTATTATACATTTGATCTTTTTATCTTTCGTCTATTTAAAAATTTACTGAATATATTAAAAGGAGCCGAAGAAGTTGCGACAATATTGTGTAAAAAATGAAATATCATTTCCAGCATATCGAATCTGTAAATTATTTTTTAAAATGTTCTAGCGAAAGCCTGAGAATGACCTCGCGAGGTCGAAACTTGTATGTGTATTGGTATTATAAAAATTTTGTTTAGTTCGACGGTCATTTGTTTATTTATTTTGGATAATATTAGAGCAGATGTTAAGGAAATTTTTTGGGGACCAGAAGCGGGCTCTTATTAACACGGCAATCAAATTTTGTGTTAATACAACATGGGGAAATTTTTGACTTGCTGAGCGACTATTAAACTCCACACAACTGCGCTCTGTGGGGTACATTAAAGTAGGTCCATTTTTCTTCCATTTTTGACGGTTCTCTTTACCTCGTGTTGCTATGCGGAGCTGTGCTACCGCTTGTTACCGGCAGAACGTGAATAACATACGTTACGAAACAGGTTAAAATGCCGTACCCTCTTGCCGTATTTTCCATCTAACATTCGTCGCTGTTTGGCGAAACGTTGATGAAGGCGTCTTAGGTGAAAGACAACTAACCTGAGGGGAGAAGGAGGATTGTGAAGCTTGCATTTTTATTGGCTGACCTTGGCTGCAGTTGCTTGACTGATTGGGTTGGTTGGTGTTGTAAGTGATCGCATGATTCAGTGTAGTATTGCAGGTGTCGCGTTAAGTTTTATGAATTTGTGCGATGGATGTACTTAGAAGAGTGGATTTTTGTGGTGGTGAATGGTGATAAAGAATGCACGGAACAAATGGAGGATTGGGTGATAGATTTACAATACGTGTTTGTGGAACTAACAGCTTGATGGAGCGGAAGAATTTTATGTGCCCTACAGAAGCACAGTAATGGCGGTGAGTGTGGTTATTTAGCTACTTGACTGCAGGATTTATTTCATCCCGCGATGAGCTGGGAATGTTGAGTAGAGGATCTTGTATTTTAAAACAGTTTCAACGTTAGGATGGATATATTTAGGTTGTTTTAAGTTTGCTTTGTAATAATAAAATCACAGTTTTGTAATTTGTTATGTGTAGCAGTGAAAGCGGGTATTTTACTTTCAATGTAGACCATAAATCGCCAACATTAAAAAAATCTGAAAATATTGGACCCAGGCCGAAGAGGGAAGACGGGAATATAAGGTGCCCCGTAATGTGAAACCTACTGTTTTTTAGGTAACTTGTTACTGATAAGCGTACTGAATGTGGGGTCTAAGACAGGCTGGAAATGTGGAGAGTAAAAATGCGATATTCATAAATAATTTTCGAAGGAATACCTGTTCGGAAACAGCGAATAAATTTTGAGGACAACAGTAAGACATATTTTAGGTAAATTAACTGGCGTTGGGAGGTGGCTGGAATTGGCACGGTTTCGTATCCAGTGATTACGTTCATGTTGTAGGAGGTTTATCAGTCTGTTAAAGCGAACAACCATCCAAAGACTGCACCGCCTATGCGTCTGTACCATGTAATTAACATGGACACGACAAACCCTAACATTATCATTCAAAAGATCCGGGTTTGATTCGTATCCAGCAAGTAATGTTCAAAGCAGAAACAATAGCACTATCTCATAAAGATATCGCCTGCAGTCGGTAACGGAACGAATATCCTAAAGCACAGTGATCGGAATATATTTCACCTGCTTGAACACAGACAGACTACGACCCATGCAGTATATTAATGTGTTTCACATGAGTATATCCATACACTACGTTAACCGACTGGTCTGTAGAGTGAATGTAGAATGCATTCTCTATGAAGCAGGAAATGTAATTTTATAAATAACTTAGCTAAACTCCATACTATAGCGTTAAGCAACCTCAAAAAATGAAACAATACAATTTATATTTATTTATAGTACATAGTTACAAATATAGAATAACACAACACGAGATTTTATATTGCTTACATTCAAACGGGGTTTTTTAGGGTTATACGTGTAATGCTAACATCTGTTGTTGGTAATTACCGAGTATGACTACGGTCTTTGTAGTGGTTTCGCGCGGGGAATTCAGACCTTCAGATATTTATGACCATAAATAGTTTACACCAATTGAAAATTAGACTGAAGTGCATTCTGTGCAGCGTGCGCGCGGGTTAATTCTACCATGGGAGACAGAATTTTCTGTTGTGTTCTACCTGGTTAGATGTGTGCGTGATTATGACATTAGGCTTGTTTTAACTGGACAACTAACGTATGGTGTTAAACAGTGTCAAGTTACAGATATGTCCTTGACGTGATCTATATGTTTCCTCTACAACCTATACTAGGAGATAGACGAACCCTAACCAAGCTCTCAAGGCCAAAGACTTACTCCTGAGTAGCCTTCAGTACCATTTAGTATTTTGAGTAAAATAATAATGTAGCTAAAGTTAGACGAGTCTAAACAGTATTATCTGTTTTTGTCTTGAGGTTTTTAGATTTACTATTAGCTTACTTTTTTTTTGTTACTGACGGAAGGTTGAAATCATAGCGTTTGTATGTCTCCTCTTCAGACTTTGAAAGATTGACCGATTTTCACGAAATTTCTTAAGAGAGTTATGGAGGCTACCCCAAAGCCACAATAGCATAGTTTAGTAGTAACAACATGGTGAACGTTCGAAAGTATGTGGTATACGCACTAACACTGCTGACCAAAGGGTTCTGATGTGATGCATGTTATTTTATTTTCGAAAGATATTTAAGAAACTCTTATTTTAATGGTGTTTTGCAGAATTTTAAATGGCGGAATTGCGTGTAGTTTTGTAGCTGTTGTTGACTGTTGATTCTTTGGAGATATTTGGTACTGAAGTACCACGTGGATCATAAATTTAGCACATTCGTCTTTGTAAGTAGACAGTTACAAACATGAAGACGAAGCGAAACTTTGAAATTATACCAGAGCAATTTAACGTACTCGTAGATGGAATCTCTACGTAGTACGTTCTTCGCAAAAATGAATTTAATTCAAAATGTAGTAAACCGACCTTTAACAGTAGTAATAATTGTGGGGCCAGGATTACAAGAGATAGGAACTAAGGCGTTACGAGTTTGCTCTAAACGCTCTGTATGTTATTAAAAAAGATTTTTTAAATTAAAAGAAACGATTTAAAAAACGTAGGCTACTGACCTTTTTTTCTGGATTATCACAGCGGTTTTTATCTAGTGTTTGGGGATATGATGCAGTGCCGTTTTGCAAATAATTACAGATATTTCGAAGGAACCTGCTCCCTCCATTTCCAAGCTATCGGTTCTTATATAAAAGAATCGTCATTTTTCCGTCAAACACAAACATTTATTTAAGACGAAAAATGCCTCTGTTTTATATTTCTGTAGGCGCAACGGCTTGTTCGGCATTAAATTATATCTGCTCGTAATTGAAAGAGGTGGGAAATATATATCTGACCACAGGAATTATCATGAAACCCTCTCTGAACCATAAGCTGAAATATATTGCGCCGACGAGCTGATTTTTATAACAGCGTAAGAAACTGCACGCAGGGAGATCGAACACTGGGACTCCTTATCTCTAGTTTCTCGTGCCAGGTGATGTGTTGGATTTTATTTACAGGAACCTGTGTGAAACTTCACGTCGTATCCTACGAGAATGTAATGTAGGTAAGATGCTGGAAAACCGGGTTCCGAGGGGAATAGTCGGAGGTAGGATGAGAGTAGCAACAGGAGAACAGGGAATATTGCTGGCCACGCTATGGCTCAGGCCGACACCAGAGTTAAATTCGAGGCCATTCCGAGTGGAATTTCTGAGAGAGAGCAGGCCTTTCTCCGATTACTGCGATATTCCCCATCAGAATACCACTGCATTTCTGCTCCATAGTCATTCAGTCATGCGTGTGAGTAATGCTATATGATCTTAGCTATTGAGAGCGTCGTTAAAAACACATAAAAAAGAATATTGTGTATCGACGAGTGCAAAGAGTCGTATTTTGTACTCTTAACCGAATATTAAAGGGAAATAATGGTGAGATGGGCAGGCATGCAGCACACATGGGAGAGCTACAATGAATGCGTTCTGGCAGAAAAACCTTACGGTAGGCCATCAGCCATTTTCGTGAATAAGTAAGGTTTTGAAAACCCTTTCCAATCTTAAGATTGAAAGTTACTTTGTAAATTGACTATTTGCAGCCCGTTGCTGTTTGTCTTTGCTACTAAGGAACAAAATTTCGCCCTCAAATTTGCGTTTGTTTTATTGTTGTCTGTATCTTTCTTTAGCTGCGGAAGAACTTCCAGTGAGCATGTTACTTTTGAGCAAGCTGCTGTAGATTAGGGCAATAGCAAGTCTTGGCACTTCCAGTATGTTTACGCAGCGCTGGTCAGTAGTTATTGACGTTTCAGGGCAGCCTGTCAGTCCCAACCTAACGGGTCAAGCAATGCAAGCCTGACGTCGTGCATAAGATAGTTAAGTTTGTGTCACACTTTGCTTAAAATTTTAAAGTAATGCCAACTTCATTTACAGGATTATCCCGGTGAAAATTGTTATACACGAAGTTATGTGACCGCATCAATTTTATCTAAATTTTATTGCGGCCACAGGAAAATTTTGCTTCAAAACCGCTGCTCTAGCTAGTTGTTCGGTGAAGGGATCGTGTGCCTTGTGGATCGGGAAGATTTGACCGAAAAAGCCTTCGACTTTTCCGTTAGAGAAGCATAATCATAGACGTCTAATCCTATTGAAAGTGGTTTTAAAGTAACGGTGATTATGTACAAGTTTGTGAACATGCTCCCTTCATTCTAGTAATTTTGCTTTGCTACATTCGAGTATTTATGATCGAAGAATGTTTTATTTCAGAGGTGTAAATTCTAAGACTCTGTGTAATAATTTGATGTCTTCAGCCTTCAAAGATTACTTTTCTGGCCTTTTCAGTTTCAGAAATAATTGTGAAATGATAATACATTTCAGAAACATTTGGTATGTCCAACACAGCAAGTGAAAAAGAAAATAGATTTCGAAATCGCGACCCGTTGTGACCACATCCACAAATTGGGAACATTTTTTGGTGGAAAGTTTTTTGTGAAAATTTTTGATGGTTCACTGATTTGAGGGCAAAGATTTCACATATTGCTGTATCACGAAGGCCTGTGTTAGATTTCAGGTAATTTTTGATGTACAAAGTGGTTCTAGGCCACGCTTTTCTCCGAGTACTTCAGTCTTCGTGTTGTTCCACACTCATATTTATCTGTCTATCACAGTGGTTGTACACATGAAACATAAGTAACTGGTATAAACAGAACACCAATTTTCTTCTTCTTCACATGTCTCCCGCATCCCCCCCAAACATCGGATTGCATTCCATCTTCATGCGGGAAAACACAATTATTTTGTGGTGCTGTGCACGGCTTGACAAGGACAGAGGGGAATGCTGAAATGTCTAAATAGACTTAATTAGGGGTGCTTAAAGATTAATGCGTTTAAACATCGTCAAAGGGTTAATTTGGTAGCCGCGCTGACCGAGGGAGGGAAGATAAATTGGTGAACAGGTGACTAATGGAGGTTGCTTGTCTCGATGATTGAAAATAGGTCAACTTTAATGGAGCCAACCGTCGGTCAGTCAACAGCGATTCAAGTAATTTTTCTGTACACATTTCAACTGGAAAATCAAAATCCTTCTTATGGTTTGGTTCGGTATGTCAAATTATGGGTTTGATATTTTTTTCTTACTTTTTGATTGGAATTGAATTATGGCACCAGGAGTGTAGTAATTCCTTTTGGAAATTAAATAACGCCTCTTGTACCAAATAAATATTTTTATTGCACTTTTCAGTGAAGGTAAAAGAATGAAGTTAATGTAGGAAAATAAGAAATACAAACAAATTGAGGTAAATACAGTTACCTTATTCCATTGTTTGAAGTTTAATTCTATTACGTAAGTAACAACAGCCAGGTGTATCTATAGTAGGGGGAGTACCATTGTTGTGATTGTTACATTTCTGTTTTCTGACATTTTTACCGATCGGTTTTTGGCATGTACGTTACATTCTAAGAAATAATCGACATATATCGAATTGTGAACATCACAAACAGTATGTTTTGAATGCACATAACTAAGCTACACATAAAATATCGATACGTACTACTTTTATCTTACGCAATGCACGCTAGTACTTATTACCGACACAGAAAATTTAATATTTACATTTCCCGTAAAGTACATTACTTTTACCCACTTGTATTTAATGTAGTTTAAATCACCCGTTTTCATTGTACGTATAGTTAAAATACCGTTTAGTTTACATTTTTCACTTTTCAATGCAGTTCTATAAATTGACGAAGCGTGAGCGTAATTTGGTCATGATTGTTCAGCACATTTTCTAAAATCAGTAAGAATGGGCAATACGGAGGTCATTTAGGTGACACATATTTAATAAATAAATTTTCTTTAGTAGGTATAAAACACTATAATAAATCCAGTTGTTTTTTCTTGATCACAATACAGCTGCATGACTGTCAGAACCGCACAAATTTTGACCATTCATTTAATCAGGGCGTGTAGGTTTTTTCTGAAATTTTCTATATTTCCTAGTTGTTGGTGACGTGGGAATATAAATGACTTATTAGTGCAGTGAAAGTTTAATTACATTTTCACTCTTTAATTATTTTTTTATCAGTCTTCAGCCATTTTGGTCCCATTCTGCCCGTTGGAAGTGATAAAACCATGGGAGCTTTTAAAATTTGTGTCATTTTTGCTGTCATTGAGACAGACATAAGTAGCGTTAAATAAGCCAGTTGAAATTTGTAATGAATAATTACGCCTACTTAGAATGAGGCATGTAGATGGACCTACTGACGTGACTGCGTGCATGAAGTAATGGTACGAAGAAGACGCACTGTTAGCACGTAATTATAAAGTGCATTTCTCATTTCTTTCAAGAAATGTTAAAATTGACTATTTTATTTCATTGATTTTTATTAAATTTTATAATAATATTTTTATTAAATTAATACTCTTTGTAGAAATATATTTTGAAGTATTTATCAGATCAGTAAGTGTAAATATTCTCTTAATATGCTGATCATTTGTCTGTATATTTGTGACCCAGGTAATGAGCCACTAGATATTTCTTCCTTATCATGTTATGACCTCCTTAATGCCCGTTCCCCATATTTAATCCTTATAAACCAAAATACATATTTTACAGAGAATAATCGCTTCACAATATTTTATACACACTCCAGATAACACAGAACATGGATTTTTGTTTTATATCACATATACTCTTCCCAGTCAACATTTAGTATAAAAGTCCTTATTTAATGAAGAGTACACACATGGTATAAGTGAGAAATGCATATAAAGCTTCATTCGGAAGTTTTTTGGGAAGATGTTACTTTGCTTATCTACGATCTAGGTGCAGATGGGAGGATAACATTAAACACTGTGTTTAAGAAACCAGCTGTCAGAATATGGACTTTCCTGGCTCACGGTGCTGTCCATTGGACCACTCACATGAACCCGCAGGTCCAACAGTCCCCCGTCCCTCCCACCAGTCCCCAAAAAAAGGCGTGGAATAAATTGCCTAGCTGAGAGACTTATAACTGTGTGTTTAATTCAGTGGAAGTGGACGTTTAACAATGCAAATTTTATATCCGTTCGTGACACAAAAAATTCTTTGATTTCGTCCCTTATGTTTTTATTGTAGACTACTAGAAGCTAAGAAGCTGAAGTAGCTCGTAATGTAATCAAAACGCATTCTTATCGTATACGATGTATTATTTTTTTGTCTCAAATACACATCTGATTACTTTTCAAATTTTTTGACTTACACAATCATGCATAAAGTCTGAAGTTCGGTACAAATTTTATGTTCCTAATACGTCTGTGCTTTGAATGTGAAAAGTGACAGAATGTGGATTTGATTGTAAGATATTTATGACATAGTTGGAAGTAGTGGTGAAGAAATCTGTGGTTTTGAGCAAATATTTTATTTTACGTAAAGTTTATGTTAGTATCAAGTGTAGTTTGCGTAAATTTGGAAAATAGAATATTCGGTGCTTGTGAAGACGCTTTGTAACAGTGAATCTTTAACTAATTGAAGTAACTTTTACAATAAAATTAATATTCTTTGATATAAGAATTCGACAAAGCGCAGAACTGCTTCAAAAATATATTTTTTTTGCAGCGTTTCTGTGTGTGTGGTAAAGAGTTAGATAAAATACAGGACACACATTTACTCCTATCTTTCAAGTTTCATGTAGACTATGTAGAATTTCTTATGTAAAAGTAGTGAAGTCGAGCGTTTTATCAAAAGATGTGTAGGACTGAGTGATTCGTAAATATAGTATTTTGTTGTATTTTTGCCTTCTGATTTTTGACAGTGATTTTACTTTTGTAGAAAAATAAGTGGAAATTATTTTATTCGTTTTAAGCTCTATTGTTTTGTTGGTTCTGGAACTGTAATGCAGAAGCTGAAGCAGAATTTCGTGATCCTGAACGCAATGTTTAACTCTGGCAACGTCTGTAATAGCGTAAATATTGAGATGTGTTATTGTTTTGTCGGTATTAGAATTGTCGAATGTAGTGGTATTTTCAAAATCACATAGGTGTGCTTCTTACATACATATGTCGAAAATTTGTTTGCGTGCAATAAACATTTATTTTTATCTGCTGTTATTGATATAGTATAACGTAAGAGGAGGTTACACTATTTAATAATGTAGGTCTATAGAGAAATCTGTGGACTTATTTAATTTAACACAGATTTCATTACATATCAGGAAATCGGGTCACGATGTCTCTTATGGTGGGCTTGTTTGAATTGTTCCGTCAACACGCCATTGTCATTTTTAATCGATTTTAAAAATATTGGTCATTTTCTGCATGGTTGCAAAAAATTAACGGACGTTTCAGTAGTAGAAAATACGGTGTATGTTGCTGGGATTATAAGGAGTAGTGATGCATAATATTATGGCCTCTCCTACCGTCTTCCTCACCTTCTCGTGGTTTACACTGTTTCTACAAAAAAGGTAATGACGTTCGAGTCAGAGCGATAGAACTGTTTCATCAGGAATGGAGGAACATCCATCCAAAAAATGCCTGTCCAGAGGCTAAAGTTAGCAATCCTACCACTGGACGTACTCTGCTATGGCCGTTTAACCCACTCAGGGGAAATTGTACCTACTGGCCAGTCTCACAAGAAGAAACCTTAAGGATTATTCCTAAAAGGTGAGTCGGTAAAGGTACTTTGATTTAAACATGCAATTTGGAATATTATGGGGCTAAGAGAAAAAGAAAAGTATCCCGTAATAATTTACCAAGAATAGTGAAAAACTACGAACCAAATGACAGAAGAAACCAAGGGACAAATTTAAAGAGACTTCTAGATGTGGGTGACCGGAACGGGTCAACAAGTGGCCTACTCCATTTTAGTTCGATTATTATTATTATTATTATTATTATTATTATTATTATTATTATTATTATTATTAACTTACACGCAATGCGGAGGCTCTCAAAATATTTTTAAGTATGTTATCTGTTTTGAATTGTTTGAACGGGCCAAATAAAGACCTAGGTTTTGCAGAATAAATTTATTAGAAATTTGCAGCATTTTCTCGCAATGTGACAGTTTTATCACGTGTCGTTCTACTATTTCTATATTGCAGAAGCATGTGTAGCAGTATATTTAAAATTAGCAATTTAGGTCCAGGTTTTAAATTATTTAGTCCAATTCTGTTACGATCAGTTTCGACTGCAGTGTAAAGAAGGTAGAGTGTTATTTCATTCTTCCCTTTTTACGTCGAACTTTATATGAGCAGATTTAAGTTCAGATAGTTGTTACAGAAGTATCGTGTAGATAACAGTAGCCGAGTATTTGAAGTGATCGAGCTACAGAAATATTTTAAGCGTGAGAATGTTCCATTTTCATATGCTAACCATACAGAGAACAGCGTGATATGGAGCGTGCAACAAATCTATAACAAAATCACGCAACTTATTTACATAGGAATAAGTGGAATAATGCTTTTGAACAGGTCAAAATTTTCGTGTTTATGGTCCACATATTTTTCATAAAGCTGTGAACTGTAAAATGGTGAAGTTGTACTCGTTCCAGCTGGGTACTATAAATATTTTTTACTTATACATGTAGCACATTTATGTTGTCTGATTGTGCGTTTAGTTTTGTCATTTTGATTTACATATCCAGCAACAAATTGCACATATTTATCCCACTGGAAAAATAAATGGAAATATGGATGTTATTTTATCATAGTTGTAAGCACATGTAGGGAAAAATTATAATATAAATATGATATAGTCGTACACAACTTTATATTTATTAGATTATATATTATAATTCGGCTACATGTTTCGGCCTCATTACAAGGCCTTCTCCAGGCTGATCTTTCAGTAGGTGTGGTGTGGTGAAAGATCAGCCTGAAGAAGGCCTTGTAATTAGGCGGAAACATGTAGCTGAGTTATAACCTATATAATCTAATAAATGTAAAGTTGTGTACGACTGTACCATATATGATGTTTATTGGACCGTGCATCATTGTGATAACTGAAGAATAAAAAAACCAACTAGATGTCACTTATTATTTTATTGTACTTCTTACAGGTTCAAAATGTTTCGGGCATTACTGTGCCCGAAACATTTTGAGCCCATAAGAAGTACAATAAAATAATAAGTGAGATCTAGTTGGTTTTTTATTCTTCTGTGTTATATATATTTATGTTATAATTTTAGCATTTCAACACAACGGGGATGTTCAATTTGAAAAGAAATCATGTAGGCAAATTATAAACAAAGTTAATGGGCCAAATAAAATATTAGTATGTCCTGCTATGTGGCGAAAAGTTATTTTAAATTTGGATCAGGTTACAATTTTAATTAAGTTTGGTGGATTTGCTGGTAGCCCCGGACGTTTCTAATTTAATCACGTTGTAATTTTGTCATTACTTAAAACTTGTATTGATCA
>Ga0209755_10007526_pt1 | contig 11786 bp, 4 predicted proteins | sample TergutCo191P1_FD_187301 | JGI IMG/M metagenome (GOLD analysis project Ga0209755, IMG submission 187301) | Cornitermes sp. P1 segment gut microbial communities from Petit-Saut dam, French Guiana - Co191P1 (SPAdes) (version 2) | ecosystem: Host-associated > Arthropoda: Insects > Digestive system >...
CCCCCCCCCCCCCCCCCCCCACACACACACACACACACACTGTATTTAAACTAGCAGAAATGCAGTAAAAAATCTGAAGTATGCATAGTACCTCTTCAGCCAAATAAAAAAGTATAAGAGTACTATCATTTGAAGTTTTTGAGTGAACTGCATCTATTAAGTCACATGACCCAAGAAGACTGTAAAGCATCTATGGTAGTCCTACCTGAGAGAACTTAGTGCTTGTAAAATTTGACTTCTGTAATGTAAATCTGTTCGTAACAGGTTGCACAAGTTTCTCTCTGCTAGGTTTTAAAAGTAACCTGAAATAGCTTGGTTATCAGCATTATTTATTATGGGTGGTTTGGTTGGTTGTTCTAGCTATTTGCCAAAAGGGAGATTGCTGTTGTTCATTAAATATAATGTTGTGATGATGAAAATGTACTTCATGGTTCCCAGGATCAGACTTCATCTTTATATATGTTCTGTTTTAATTGTGTGTCATTCTTTACTCTCTTCAACCTCCATACTCTATTATGTGGCATAGAAGTTCTATAATTCTTCTTTTTCTGTGCCTTTTGCATGTTTGTTTGCTTTGAAATTCTCCAGTTTTTTTTATGTGAAAATACCTATACTAATTTGTGTTGTCTTTTTTGCTTATCATTTCCACATTTACAGTAGAACAGATGGAATATTAAACAATTCATGACAGTGATGTACATATGTTCTTAACTGGACACACAACCGTTAATTATCTATGTCACGCTGCAGTAATTGAACCAGATCTATGCTGAATACAATGAATCTGATACCGCTGTGTTCCCCAGACAAGTCACTTTTATCTTCTGTGCAAATAAATTAAAAATGGCACTTCTGAGATATTTTCCTTTTAAGCAGATTCTCTCTTTAAGATTCAAGTCTCCTGGGATGTTACATCAGGCTGAGTGGTAAACAGTTTTTTACATTTCAAAGGAACATATTGCCTTTGTTAGAATCAATTAGTCCATGTTTGAGGATTTTTGGCTCTGAAGATGAAGGCATGTGCTCCACGATTGTGTCAGTTAATATTTAGTCACCACAGCATAATGCCCAAGAAGACTTTGATCTTCAGGATCATTGCTGTGAGAACCTTGGATCTCACAGATGCTTTCTTATTTTTCTACCGAATAAAACTATTATCCTATTAAGTGTGTTTTTGTACCACTCAGACTGAAAGTTGTACGTACTGTGCAACATTTTCCAACTCTGGGTCAGGTATTATTTTGCTGTGTGCATGAGAACGTCCATCAAGTTCAAAAACCATGGCAGTTTGTTATATGTGAAGATCAATGGATTAATATTTCATTAATTTTTCAGTACTCCAAACTTGTTATAAGTATGGGTAAAATTAAGACTCTATATTTCTTACAGAGACAGTTACATAATGAGGAGCTTTGTAGGTAGTTTTATGTAACAGCATTAGAATAATTAAATAAATTTAAAGAAGCTGGATATGTTCTACTTTGTGAAACAAAGAATTGCTTACAAAATTATTATTGCAAATCTGATATAGAAAGAGGTTTATTTAAAGAGACATTGTTTGGTAGCTCAGGGTTGAGGTGTGAGGGTCATATTGCTACTGTAAATGTGCAGTCTGAGATGAACCAGCTGAAAATGGTGTGCACTTGTGGCCTCATGAGTTGATGACCACAGGAAATTAATTGAGCAGTTACCTCTTTGGGGATGACCTTTGAACCAATCACTTAATGTCATTGATTTACTAGTTAGTGAGCCTACAATAAACATATTTTACTTATCACCAACATGCCTGTACTAGATATAATGAATGCTTTTCTATAGTTCTTGTTCAGGTTACAACAGAGGATGTTGGTCATTCATACACGTGGACATCACATTGTACTTTAAAATATCTTTGTTTGTTGAGACTACAGTGATACATCTGCTAACGAGTGACCCTGCTAATGAATTTTTTGGCTAACGAAGATTTTTTTCGCTGCTTGTTGGACTTGGCTAACGAATATGGATTCGGCTAATGAATGTTTTAGTGGATGCGCGCTAACATAAAGCAGCAAACATGAACGGTCGGGCCATTCCTGGAGCTTATCTTTTCCGTCTGTATGTGTGTGACAAAGAAATTTTCAATTGAATAGTATAAAGTGTATAATATATTTTCAGTATAATAGTGTAAAGATTGTCAGTTTTTCATTCTGCTTTCCATTCTCCTTCATCCAATTGGGTAGCTGTTCATCTCAGCCTTTGGTGAGTTTTTGCCCTTTTATAGTGTGCTTTTTACTGTTTTATAAAACTTATCTTTAAATAGTGGACAGCATCCAGAATGAATTAAACGATTTTCTATAGAAACCTACGGGAAATCACATTTTGGCTAACGAAGATTTCAGGTAATGAATGTGATTCCAGAACGAATTATCTTCATTAGCCGAGGTATCACTGTATTTGTGTGCTTAATGTCTCTATCTGTTTTGTGTGTTAGTAGTAAACCTCTTGTTTGTACATTCAGGTTCACTAACATTCACCCTGTCATAATAACAGTCATTATTGTTTTCTTGTTTTGTTTTGTGTTACAGCCTTATCTGGTCTAACGAACACCACAGCAGGTATGTGTATGTGTCTTTCAATTCATCAAAGTTAAGAAGTAATTATGTATGTTGCAAAATACAAGATGTGTAATTATTTTATTATTTCATGAAATACAGAAGAAATTGGTTTTACTCACAAATCGTTGAATATTGTCACAGAATGACTTGACAGAAAGGTGGTTAATAATGTACTTAATTATTTTGACATTGTTTTTTTTTTATTAAATTATGTTTGTAATTTTGTAATTTCTGTTAAGTGTAGCACACTGTGCAACTCTTTTCCAGTTGTTTTAACAGCTTTGAACACAGAGCATTTTTCTTACACAATTCATTCACCTCTTGTCGTTTGCAACAAGCAGTTCAACCTGAAGTATGTTAGTAGGAAAGTGTTGGTGTAAACTGATACTTAATTTTGGCTGTATATACACGTGCATTTATGTGCTTTAGGTTGTCTTTGTCTCATAAAAAAAAATGCATTTTAAAGAGAAACACCTCTTACACTAAGCAGAAAATGTATCAATGCCACCTTCTTCAAATTTGTAGGCTTTGTACTCAAAACAGTTGTTCCCTGCCGTCATTGATTATAGTTCCAGCTTAACATTGTACACTCACACACACTCACAGTATGTGTCAATTCATGAAAGCTTTATTGAGTTTGTCCCATTTTCCATGAACCTCATATTCAGTGGATACCGGGGTTAAAGAAGCCGGGGCATGAAGCTGACTACTCACCCCATCTGATGCCAAGGTTAAGAAGGCTATAATTCTGTGCCCCATCTATGCTAAACAAACCACACTTACTCAACTTAACAAAACACAGGCTTATTTTAATGCAAATGGTTACCTTTATGTGTGTACTTTTTTAGTTTCATGTACAGACTGATGGAATTATATTGACTGGTAATAGCAATCTTTATGGGAGTGATCCTGTTGTGTTGATTACTAAACAAACCACATTTATTCGTCTAACACAACACAGGTTTATTTTAATTCAATTGGTGCATGATTTGTTTTGTAATAAACAATGGAGTGGCTCCCATAAAGATTGTTATTACCAGTCAGTATTATTCCATCAGTTGGTACAAAAATCTAATAAGGCGTACTTGTAAAGGTAACCATTTGAAGTAAACCTGTGTTGTATTAGGCTGAATAAATGTGGTTTGTTTAGTAATAAACACTCCTTGATGGCTTCCATGAAGATCCCCCCCATGTGTCTTTATGGTGTGCAGATGAACAACTTTTAAGTTCATGTTTACCTTCTGTTTCCATATGAATTAACATTAACTGTGACTGGTTCTGATTGCCCTCAATCTGTATTTGATTTCAGCAGTTCTTTAGTGCATCAAAAACTTTCTGAGAAGAGAGTTTTGTAAACAGATATGCAGTGCTGAATTTTATTATCACACTTTTAAATTTCAATCAGAGGAATCTCACAATTCAGAGCAACATACTGAAGAAAATTTAGTAAAATGTGGAATTATGAAAGTAGTATTTTGAATAACAAATTAGCTGAGTGAGTGATACTACCTTAGTGCCAAGGGATGTTCAATTGTTGTGTCCTTGGTATGTCACTTTATACTTCACATTTGTTTGGTTATGATGAAAGTGAAAAATCAGGATACATTGTGTAACCTTGATGTGTCATCATATGTCTTGATATTATTTATTTTCCATTTACATTTGAAAATAATTCTGTTGTCTGCATCAGTGTGGCAAGAGCATTTCACGGAGACATTTTTGTTCTTCTTCCTTCATTTTAAATGATTTAATTTACTGTTCAGTCACTAGGTTTATTTGAAACCTATTGGTGTTTTTTAAATATGTATTCACATTTATACTGAATTGTTACAATGGTTTGAATAAGATACATTTTCACTCGCACGTCTCATTATGAGCTATTACTGGAAGCCAACAGATTTGAAAAATATGTCATGGAGTTTCTGAACATTTTTGATGTGTTCTGTAGTATGCATGGGAACTGGAGCTGGTTAGTCATTAAAGTGATTGCTTACAAGCTTTATTAATGGGGCTGATTTACAGCAGAGACAGGTTTTTCTTTGTGTCATGTGGGACAACTGTGAGTGACACCCTGCCTAATATGCAGTGGATATGAGAGGAACTGTTTCTACACGGGCTTTGTTTGCCAGTTAATCCATTGGCATAACATTTATGGCGCTAAGGAATTCACCAGTTTCGATACTTCAGGCGTTCCGATGGGTATTAAATGTCACTGGGTCATAGATGAAGTAGTTTACTTGTTAGACAGCAGATTCTGTGTATATGAAAAATTTTGTTAATTTTTGCACATTTGTATAGAAATTTGTGAATTAATTTTCTTGGCCACTTAGGCAAAATCAGATAGTGTGCCAATTGATAATTGGTGTGACTATCTGTAAAACACCAGAGAGTTGTACCAAAGTGATGGCCTTATTTTGTTCACACAGGCGAAAGGGTGGGCAGAAGGAATTAAGGCATGGGTCTGCCATAAAATTAACATAATCTGCATTCATCTCTACGTAGGTGTCTGAATATTACTGTGTTACTAACATTTTTCCTTTCTAATGTTGTAGAAAATTATGGTAGTGACTTCATTTCTGTGGCCTATTGATAAGTAAGGTTATAACACATAGTATCCTGAATCAAAGTCTTTGATATCTGTATAACATACCAGGGCTCAGACATGTTCATTTTAACTGACACATTCGCTTACCTCCAGATCAATATTCGTATTACTGAAATGTCATTGTACTGTGCTATGTATTATCAAAGTGTAATCTGATGTGCCTTCACAGAGAAAAGTGTAGAATCTCTGGAGTAGCTTCTTCTACATGGTTACAAGTTACTAGGTTGTCTCTGTCTCTGCCATATGTTGCATGAAGTCACAATTAAGGATATGTAGCTTTGTGACTTAGACCTTGGGACCAGTTTGACCACCTGTTTGAATGTTGTTCAGCTTTCAATTCAACATAACAGGAAAAAGACTAGACATCACATTCAGAAAACAAGGTCATTTTCTTTGTACTGATCATTTGTTCTCAAAAAGTTGTATCTCTGGAACTAGTAATAGTTGAGATCTGCTGTGATTACCAGGAACTTCTAAGATGTGTTATGTGTTAGATAGGTAGGTATAGATGGATGGGTGGACAGATTAGGTAGGTAGGTAGGTAGGTATAGTGATAGAGGAATGGAAGGATGGGTGGGCAGGCAAACAGAGATATACATAGAGACCAGTTATTTGGAGTACCCTACTTTCACCATACTCAGGCTACCCTTAAGGTGGTGGTTCCAGGTTTATACAAATGTTCACATTGACAAGCCTACGTGTCATTGTATCTCAGCATGCCATAATCATGGAACCAACTTCTCTGTCTCCTAGATATCCTTTAAACAAGAGCATTGAAGCAATTTTTTTAGTCTCATTCACACAAATAGAAGTTTATTCATCACCTGGCGTCATAGGTTATGACAGTGGATGGTAGAGACAGGGTCCCTTGGTGTTGTCCCCAAAACTATGTGGGAATGAACATGTCTATTTATTTAATGAATGACCTATTTAAGTGGCAGTGCATATGAAAAAAAATTGTATTGCGTCTTTTAAGTAGGGAAGAACAAATGTGATATCTGACTTAAAAATGTGGATATTTTATGAACTTTATTTTTTCATAGAACTCGCTTTATAATCCACACACACAAAGATAGATTTAGTTGTGTCATATTGAACTGGATCCTGGTAGCTCATATCTAACTTTTTCCTCATGTTGATTTTTCTTCAAGAAACATTTTGGGTGTAACATGAAGGTATGCAAGGAATCCCACTGTAATATGACTGTTTTCTAATGACAGCATCTCTTTCTCTTTGTTTCTGTCTTCTACATGTTGTGTTGGCAATACCTCCAGCTCTTCTTGGGAAGGCTGGGAACACAGGTGAGGGTTAGTGAATGCTGGCAGCCATATTTTGTGTCCTGTACAAACATGAAACTCCTATTTAGTTGTAGAAAGATTCATCTTCATGTTCTGTGTCAGTGCTGTTATATCCTATGTTGGTCGTGTGCATTATCAACTGCATAATCTAACTTACTGTAAGATGCTGTACTGCAAAAGACCAGAATATGAACCTTCAGTAGCCTAAAACCTAAAACCTGACGCTGAATTTTAGTTCAAGTAGAAATTTGGTGTTTAGAGATGGGTAAGTGGAAATGATAGTTGTGAGGTTTATTTGTATTGTTTGTTTGTTTGTTTGTTTGTTTGTTTGTTTGTTTGCTTGCTTGTTTATGGATGGTTGATATTCACTCCTCTGTTACCAAAGCCTCAAATGTGCCATCATTGCAGCTTTCATGATGATAGTGTGTATGAAGCATTGTTGTTTGATGATTGGCACATGTGAGGTTTTCACAGCGGTATTGTTGAAGATTTGTGTCTGTTAGGATGTGACACTTTGTCTCTGGGCATGTAGTTTGTGGTGTTTTGCAGTATCATTGCACATTTATATTCATGTTAAAACAGTTCAAGGCAGACATTTTGAAGGATCATAATGCCTTCAGACTGCTTGGCCTGAAGATGTAGGCACTGGATCCAAAAACATGGGGAACTAGTGGCCCAACGACACAGCATTACACCCCAGAAAACTCTAATCTTCAAGTTTCAGAATGTTACAGTATTTGGTTCAGTCCATTCCCCATTTTACATGAAGCCAAATTTCCAAGACGGTGAAAGAAGTTTGTGTAAGCGGTCACCTGTGATATAAAAAACGCATATGGGTCTCCAGGTTGTAATGATTGTATAATACAGTACATAACCATGCATAATATGGTTGCTGTTCATATGCAAGATGAAGGCACAAGATAGAAATATGTGCACCGAGTCTTATCTTGAGAAGCGTTGTGGTAAGTGTATCATGTCCAAAAATGAGCTAAGATTGGAATTACGTTTGACACCTTTTGTTGGATACATGGTTGATATACGGTCCCCACTGTGAAAGATATCTGTTGGCATGTATCAGGAAGCATTCAAGCAAAACACTGTACACAGCAGCAAATACTGGCATGGAATTCTAGAAGGTGGCTTTGTGCGTTAATTACATCATGCAGAAGGTATGTATGTTCTATGTTTGAAGTGGATGGAGTTTCTTGGATGAAATGAGTGATACTTAAGTTTAATGATAGTAGTGTAGGATAGCTGAGTCCATATAGTGACTGCTTTTGGGCTGAATAGATGTGCCTTCATTCTTGATAGGGGCAGGTAATTTTTTTACAAGCTCTGGGCCCTTTCCAGCCTTTTGTCCAGGAGTTGTTTGCACACAAATAAATTGAGCAGATCGTGAGATTGTCCTTAGTGTAACCTTCATTCAGTGCTCCTCAGTTTAAGATTTTCTCATATATAAATTGTGGTTTCAGTGATCAATCTCGGAATTAAATTTCCTACATTTAATTCGGCTTAAAGGATTGGGATGGTAGTGTGTGTTTGACATTTTGTGTATTGACCATAATCTCAGGCATAAGAAAAAGCATATGACGTCTTGGAGAAGGACCTTTCCCCATCTTTAGGTGGAAAGGGGAGAGGAAAACCTACCTGGGTTGGAACCCTTTAGAAAGAGCTGTTCTCTGTTACCGGAGGTCACTGGTGTTAGAGCCTAGCTTTCTCACCAGAGCAATTGGTTTGTGACTTAGTATGGCCTCTAATATTATTCTTTCGCTTTGAAGATGACTTTAGTGTCTTCTCTAATGTTACTTTTTCTCCTTTAAGAACGCCCTATAAAGCCATAACGTGTAGGAAGGATTAATAAACTGGCTTTTGGCCATATATATTTTGTGAATTGTGTAGGTTCTCAGTTCATAAAACACACACACACACACACACTACCTGCCTGTAACGTACATTCTGTATATGCACGAATGGTGCAACAGTATAAGATTTCATTCCATTTACATGAGATTCTATCAGTTTTCAGCAGTAGCTCAACATGTCAAAGACAAGATGTGCAGCATGAGTCTTTTATTTCTTAATTATTGTACAGGGTGGGCCAAATGCAGGTATACAGTAATTATTTATTGTTAATTATTATTTATTATTAATTAAACAGTGTTAAACAACTGAACAATTAAGTATCACAATGTTAAACAACTTAAATTAAATGTTAAAGTAACTAAATGTCAATATCTGAGAAGAACCATCAATACTATACTATAGACTACATACTGTATACCTACTTTTTGCCCGCATTGTATAAGCACTTCTCAGTGCACTCATTGTGTAAGAGAGTACTTGTGATTGCAGGAATAGTGACTGGCTGAATTGCTCTTTATGCCATGTAATTACTGTTTGAAACCAAAATTTTGGAGGGAGTTTCCCAAATCACTTCTTATAGTAAAACCAACGAGATGCACTAATATCTCAAATTATTTTTGGATTGGGAATCTACATATTTTGGACAGTTTTTCTGTCCATCATCAAGAGTCTATCACTTTACACTCAGCAATAGGTATATGTCATACAGGTTTGCTGACTGCTTGCTAGCAAGCTGTCAGCATAACCTGTTTGACATATATGAGGGTGGGTCGTATGAAAACCTAAAATATTTTTTATTTTTTATCATGGATGATATGGTGTGCTGATCCATGACTCATATTTAGATGTGCAGCTATTTCATTCGCTGTTATGCGGCGATTTTCCTTCACGATGGCTTCAACTGCTGCAATGGCCTCTGCTGTCACTTTCTGTCACTACACGGTGTGCTAGACTGGGTTGAGGAGAGTGTTACAGAACTAATGCCCATCTTGAACTTCCTAGTCCACTCATACACTTGCTATAGTAACAGACATGCATCACCATACTGAACTTTCATTTGTCAATGAATTTTGATGGGTTTTCACCCCTTCACTACTTAAAAAACGGATGACAGAACACTGTTCTTCTTTGGTGCATGTTGTGAGTGGGGCCGCCATCTTAACACTACTACTGCGCCGTTGTGTTGCATTTCTGCATCATACTGCCACCTGTCAGCCACTCTTCAAAACATGAGTATCATTGTTGTCAACTTACAAGACAGTAAAGCTGTGTTTCGAATTTCTATCGCACTTTTAAGATTTTCATTTTACTCTCCCTACTACCTATTGCTGTGTGTGCTCCTGATGATGGACAGAGAAACTGTTCAAAACATGTAGAGTCCTAATCCAAATATAAATTTGAGATATTAGTGCATCTCGTTGGTTTTATTATAAGAATGTATCATGATACATGGTCCTCTGATTGTCAAATTTCCCAAATAAAATGTAATCGAGTCCTGTTTATGCGTCATTTAAAGGACTTAATTTGTCCTTGTGTTCAGTGCATGTGTTTTGATTTTGTTTTTCCTCATATCTGTTTTTACTGCATTACTTACTTTTAAAAAAATGAATTGAAAGTATGGTGTTAATAGTAACATCACCAGCAAGTTTGTACAAGAAATACTAATGCCTGTTTCATAGTACTTTATGCAGCATTCTTTTGCCTCGATTTAACACCAAACATGCTATAAAATAGACATAGGCCTACACAGGTGGGCAGATAATATCAGCAAGATGCATATTGCTGTAAAGCAAAATAAAACTCTGCAATGATACACTTTTACCACAAGGCACCATACGTTAGAGATTACTTGTTTCTACATATGGCTCAAATTGTAAAACGTTCTTACCTACTGACAGTTTTCTGCTGTGTAATAAGGAGGCCACAGAGTGAAACTTAAACATAAATGGGAGGATAGTATCGTATTGGATAATGTGGAAATAGGGTTTGAATATGGACATGGGATTTAAGTGGTTGAGGATGGGATCCAGTGGTCAGATTTTGTGACCACTGGATGAAAAGAATAGAATTTCTTGAGATATTAACCATAAACTTTTGAAGAAAGACCCTTCGTCAAAATTGAACACGAGTTCATTAGTTATAGAAATGTAATAATGAGCCCTCAGCTCCTTGTGGTTAGTTAATAAAATTGTATTACAAATTAGGAAGCTAGTGGGTTGTGCCAAGAACTTGGGTTAAGAGAACTGAAGCTCACAGAATCGTGCAGTTCCTTGTTCACGGTTACCAGCATGATGATAAGAATTGTACGTAATTATGCTTCGCTATCTCAACTCTCCTTCACCCTGTACATAAAGTAGGCCATATTATGATACATTCCTTTCTGGATTTTCTCCTTCAACATCTGCTGTGCCACCTGCTCCAAATTAACAGTGGTAAAAACATCAGTACTTCAATGCAGTGTAATTCAGTGTGTCCTCTGATGCATGGATGTTTAAAACAGCATTGCTTCAGGTAGTGACAGTTGTGTACTAGTATAAGTTATTTGGAAATGTGCGAATTCTGATGCTTCAGAACATGGCCGCTGTGAGTTGTGTGCATTTTTTAGTTGTGCTTGTGAATGACTTGGCTTTGCAATTATTTGGTACTCTATTGTAGTCTTGTTGTGTAGTGTGTATTTATATTAGTACAGACAGGGCTTCAAATAGTATATTCTCCCACTTGCCACATACAAGATCGACGACCATAGCATGTGATTATGGGAAAGTGGGATGTCGTACGTTTAAGTAGTATTTCTGCAGCACGGATTGTAATCACACCTCACGATATTCACTCAGAACTTCCCTTATTTCATATTTAGTGATTCATTTTGCTATATTATTAATCCACTGTATACAAGATTATAAATACACATTTGTCTGTCTCCAACAACTTTACTAGTCATGTCATTTTTTAGAATGGCTATTGTACAAAGCGTTTCTGTATGACAGTATAAAGTTCACATTAAGAGCTGCAGCGTAAGTTTGAAATATTTCTAATATTTTTTGGACTAAATTTTACACATCAGAGGTCCATTTTTCTGCCTCATTTATTATTGACCATTATTTGACTCATGGGAGGAACTGCAACTGGTCTGTGGACTTGCTGTAAGAGTATAGTCAGCAGGTTTACTGAATATTGGCAAGAGCCGTTTTTTGTGTACCTTGTGTTGGAGATGAAGCCAATAACTGTCTTCTTAATGTTGACAGTATGACCTGCTTGTGCTCAGTGCCATCATTCAGAGTCTTGGATCCATACTGGCACAGCACTGATACTAAGCCTAAACTACTGTATATCAAGCTCTGTAAACAATAGGTGTAGGTGTCAGTCAATAACACAGCAATATCTAAAAAGATGTTTAATAAAGAATGCTAATTCTTTATTAAACAT
>Ga0209755_10007528_pt1 | contig 11783 bp, 8 predicted proteins | sample TergutCo191P1_FD_187301 | JGI IMG/M metagenome (GOLD analysis project Ga0209755, IMG submission 187301) | Cornitermes sp. P1 segment gut microbial communities from Petit-Saut dam, French Guiana - Co191P1 (SPAdes) (version 2) | ecosystem: Host-associated > Arthropoda: Insects > Digestive system >...
CCTGTCATGGCAATGTCCGATGAAATACCAGTTCCCACGCTGGCATATCGCATGGTAGGGATCCGCACTCCGCTTTGTATATGCGCCCCGGTCAAGCGAGCGGTACTCAAAAACAATCTTCCGCTTTTTCCGCAGGGCATCGAAAACCACCTTGAACGCCTCAAGGTCTATCCTCCCCGCCTGATCTGGAATAAAGGTAACCTGGGAACCCAGAAAGCCGGTGTCCACGCTGATGTTGTCGGGCAGGCACTGGATGATTTTATGGAAGATGGTCCGCAGGGTTCCCTCCAGCGGGGTGTTGCGGTATTGGCTTAAAAGCTGGTCGAAAAGGGCAATTGAAAAAAGCTCGCCTTCGGTAAGGGGAACGCCTTTCATGAAGTAATTTTCCTGGGTGTAGTAATAGCCCCGATGTACGGGGTCGTATTCCAGGGGAGCGCCGAACATGTCCCGCATGTACTCGATGTCCCGCTGGATGGTGCGGGGATTCACCTCGGCGATCTCGGCAAGTTTGTCGGTATTGGGATATTTCCCGGAGCGGATGGCCTTGTCTATAAGGAGAAGCCTGTTTGTCCGAACCTTGTGCTCCTTGCCCATAACCGCCGTTGTCCTTTGCATATCCTTACCGTAGCCAAGATGGTACGACAAATAACGCCGTACCTGTGGGGGCACGAAAGTGCCAGACGCCAAAAGGTATCCGTTATATTCCGGCCCTGCTTTCCCTTATCAAATCCACTATTCCCTGTGTGGTTATATCGGCCGTGATATACGGAATATCCTCAAGAGGGGACTTCCCTCGTTGCGCCAGCTCCAAGTAGCAGGCATCCATTAAAACTTCCATGTGTACATGGTATTCCACCACCCGACAACTGTCAACATGCAAGGAAAACGGTAATTCACGGAAGACGCTTTTACCGTGTAACGCCACGGACAAACAACAAAATCCGCGTAATCGTTGCCGATACCCCGCGCAACGCCCCGCGTCCGTCGTGTGGCCAGCAAACCCCAGGCTTGAAATGCGCCATGCACTGCGTTGCGTTCGAAAGCGTTTGCCAAAGTCGGACGTTCGTCAAAATGGGGTTGCCGATACGCAAAAAGCGGTTACAATGGAAATGTGGACTACGATGTAGCGGTCATCGGTTGCGGGGTTTCCGGCGCGAACATTGCCCGGCGGCTTTCGGCCTACGGCATCAAAACGGCGATTCTCGAAAAGGCGGCGGACGTGTCCTTCGGCGTGTCCAAGGCGAACTCCGGGATCGTGCACGGCGGCTTCCACCACAACAAAAAGTACCTCAAGACAAAGCTGGAAATACAGGGCAACCTTATGTTCGACCAGCTCTGGCGGGAGCTCGACTTCCCTTTCAGGCGTTGCGGCATAGTGGTGGCCGCGCTTCACGACGACGAAATGAAGGCAGTGGGGCACCTTTACATGCAGGGGGCGGAAAACGGCGCGCTTGGCATCGAGCTTTGCTCCCGCGAGAGGCTTCTTGAGCTGGAACCCAAGCTTTCCCACGACGTAGTAGGCGGCCTCTACGCGCCGGGCGGCGGCATAATCGAGCCGTACCGTTTTGTTTTCGCGCTGGTGGAATCGGCGCTGAAGAACGGCGTGGAGCTTCACACGAACTTCGAGGTAGGCGAGGCGAGGCGAAACGGGGACGCATGGGCCATCCGCAGCTTGGACGGCCGGAGCGTGAACGCCCGTTACGCGGTAAACGCGGCCGGCCTGGGAGCCGACAAGGTTTCCGCGGTTTTCGGCGCGGAGGAATTCACGATAAAGGCCCGCAAGGGGCAATACTTCCTGATGGACCGCCTCACGCGCGCAAGCCTTACCCGCGTGGTGTTTCCCGTTCCCACCCGGGTTTCCAAAGGGATGCTTGTGATACCCACGGTAGAGGGAACGGTTTTGGTGGGACCCACCGCCGACGACGTGGACGACAAGGACGATTTTTCCACCACCGGCGATCGTCTTGAAGGCATATACGAATCCGGCAAGGCGATGATCCCCTTTCTTAGCCGCGGCGATATCATAACAAGCTTCGCCGGCCTGCGCCCAAGCCTCCAATGGGAGAGCGGCGAAAAACAGGAAGCCACCCCCCCCCTCCCCTACCTGGACGGCGATTTCTATATCGCCCCATCGGGCAGGTCGCCGGCCTTTGTACAGGTGGCCGGCATACAAAGCCCCGGGCTTACGGCCTCGCCCGCCATAGGCGAATACGTAAAAAACATTCTGCGCGACATGGGGCTCGAGCTGCGCGAAAAACCGGGCTGGGAGCCGCGCATAGAGGACCATCCCCGTTTGCGGGGCATGGATCCGTTTGCCCTGGATTCCATGATTGCCAAGGATCCCGCCTGGGGAAACATCGTGTGCCGTTGCGAAAACGTGAGCGAGGCGGAAATAAAGCAGGCGATAAAGCTTGGGCACGATACCCTGGACGGTGTAAAGTTTTTTACCCGCGCCCAGATGGGCCGCTGCCAGGGGGGATTTTGCACATACAAAATTATCAAAACCATAATGCGGGAAACCGGCCTTTCGTGGAACGCGATTACCAAACACGGCGGTTCGAGCCGCGTTCTTAAGGGGGAACTGCCGTGAGGGAACTCCTTTTCGACGTCGCGGTAATAGGCGGCGGGGCCGCCGGCATGGCGGCCGCCCTGGAGCTGGACGCGCGCGGCTTTTCCTGCGCCATTGTGGAGCGGGAGGATTTCCTCGGCGGAATCCTCATGCAGTGCATCCACAACGGTTTTGGCCTGCACGAATTCGCCCAAGAGCTCACCGGCCCCGAATTTGCCGAGCGCTTTATCGAGCGCGTGCGCGAATCCAGGATTGCGGTTTTTCTTAACGCCACCGTCACGCGGCTAAGCTCCGAGCCGGACGCTATTCCGTTTGCCGCAAGCTCCCCCGGGGGGGGTGCATACAAGAAGCTCGTCTGCGTTTCGCCGGAGGGCCTTACGTCGCTGCAGTGCCGCGCCGTGGTGCTCGCCATGGGCTGCCGCGAGCGAAACCGTGGCAACGTGCGCATTCCCGGCTCCCGCCCTGCCGGAATCTTCACCGCCGGCCTTGCCCAAAGGCTTGTGAACATCGAGGGCTACATTCCCGGCAAGGAGATCGTGATTATAGGTTCCGGGGACATCGGCCTTATCATGGCGCGGCGCATGAGCTGGGTGGGATGCACGGTAAAAGCCGTCGTCGAGATTATGCCGTATCCCGCCGGGCTTACCCGCAACATAGTCCAGTGCCTGAAGGACTTTGACATTCCGCTTTACCTTTCCTGCCAAACCACGAACATTTTTGGAAACGACCGGGTCGAAGGGGTCGAGGTTACGCCGATGGAAAACGGCGTACCGGTTTCGGCAAAGAGCTTTCGCATAGACTGCGACACCGTGCTGCTTTCGGTGGGCCTTATCCCCGAGAACGAGCTTTCCAGGGCGGCCGGCGTGGAGCTCTCCGGCGCGACGGGCGGCCCGCTGGTGGATTCCAACCTTATGACAAACCTTGACGGCGTTTTTGCCTGCGGAAACGTGCTGCACGTGCACGACCTTGCGGACTGGGTTTCCGAGGAAAGCCGAAGAACCGGAACGTACGTGGCCGAATGGCTTGGCGGTTCGCGCCCCGGCCCGCAGCTTCGGACAAAGGCCGGATCAAACGTGCGCTACGTGAATCCCGCCCGCATAGATCCGGAGCGGGAAAACAGGGTGTATCTTCGCTCGCTTGTCGTCAAAAACGACGCCGTGCTGGAGCTGCGGCTGGGAAGCCGGACAATAAAAAGCCTCGGAAAAACCCACGTGCAGCCTTCCGAAATGATCGGCCTGAACGTAGGCCCCAAGGACTTCCGCGGACAAACCATTAAGGAAGACGACACGCTGGAGTTCTGCATTGCGTGAGGAGAAAAAAATGAGCGACCGTTTTTTGTACGCCGACCTGGCCCGCCTCCTGGAACGCCCCGCCCTCTACGAAAGGACGACGGAAAAGTTCTGGACCGACCCGTACATAGCGACCCAAATGCTGGAAGCCCATCTGGATCCGGAGACGGACGGCGCAAGCCGAGGCCCGGAATTCATCAACGACTGCGTCGATTGGGTAACGTCGCTTGTGCCCAGGGAAACCGGGCGGCGGGCAGCTCTTCTGGACATCGGCTGCGGGCCCGGGCTGTACACAAAGCTGTTCGCCAAACACGGCCTGCGGGTTACGGGGATGGACTTTTCCGAAAACTCCATCGCCTACGCCCGCAGCCACGATCCCCAAAGCGAGTACGTAGTGCGGGACTATCTCTCCATGGATTTTGACTGCATGTTCGACATCGCGACGCTTATCTACTGCGACTACGGCGCGCTGGTTCCGGATGAACGCCGGGAGCTGCTTCGCCGCGTCCACAGGGCGTTAAGGCCGGGGGGCCTGTTCCTGTTCGACGTTTTCACTCCGGCAAAAGGCAAAGGCGAAGAGGACAATACGTCTTGGGACGCATACCCGGACGGCGGTTTTTGGAGCGCGAAGCCGCACCTCTGCCTGGAGGCGGAATACTATTACGGCGAAACCGCCCAAGGTTCCCGCCACGTAATAATCGAGGAAAGCGGAGTCAGGTGCTTCAACCTTTGGAACTGCTATTTCACCGGGCAGTCCATACTGGACGAAACCCTTGGCTTCGGCTTTTCGCATAAGGGTTTCTACGGCGACGCCACCGGGAAGCCGTATTTCGACGGCTCCCAAACGATTTGCGCCGTTCTTGAAAAACGGCGCGGGGAATAGCATGAAGGAAATCGTCTGCATAGTCTGCCCCATAGGGTGCCCCATGGCCGCGGACGAAGGGCCGGAGCCGAACGTTACCGGCAACAGGTGTCCCCGGGGGGCGGCATACGCGCGGGAGGAAATGCTTGCGCCAAAGCGCACGGTCACGGCCACCTGCGCCGTCGTTTTCGAAAACGGCCTCGACAACCGAGGCCCCTACGCGCCGAGGCGGCTCCCGGTAAAAACAAGCGTTCCGTGCCCCAGGGAAAAAATCCCCGAGCTGCTGGCGGACATATACGGCACGAAAGCGAAGCTTCCGGTAAAGCTTGGCGACATAGTAATCGCGGACTGGAACGGCATGGGAATAGACGTAACAGCTACAAGGAGTATCTCGTAAATGGCAAACAAACAAAGTCCCGAGGATTTTTGGCGGGAGTTCGAGGAGCAGACCGGGGAAAAGGTGCTGGCGCGGGGCCTGGGCCAATACGTTTCCGGCTGGCAGGAGTTCGACTCCCGTCGCGGAAAACCGCTGTGGGGGCTTGTAATCGCCACTTCCGGCGGTTTCCGCTTCCACCACTTTCCCCAGGCGGGCGGACTTCTGGGAACGTTTATGTCCGGCGGAAACGTCCCAAAGGAAAAAACGTTTTTTGTCCCGGGCGAGAGAATAAAGTCCGCCGTTTTGCACAGGGAGACAAAGTGGTACAAAAAGCTGCTTTCCCCCGACAGCCCCTTTTTGCGGATAGCCTACACGGACGAATCCGGCGCCGAAAAGGAGCTTCGGTTTGCCTCCGTGCAGCACTCGGCGGACAAAGGCGGCGACATCGCGGCGGAGCTGGGCAAAACGGGAACCGGAGCTAAGCCGGCTTAAGCTGCTTCTCCTTGGGTATCCATGTTTCCAGTACGGAGTTCAGCTTTACCACGTCCACCGGCTTCGACATAAAATCGCTGAAGCCGTTTTCCAAAAAGAACTCGCGCATTCCGGACATCGCGTTTGCGGTGAGCGCCACTATGGGAACCTGCTTGAAATACTCGTCCAGGGTTCCAAGCGCCCTTATCCGCTCCGTGGTGTCCACGCCGTCCATGTCCGGCATAAGGTGGTCCATGAAGACCACGTCGTAGCGGCTTGACCTCAGCGCGTCAAGCGCCATTTCCCCGCTCTTGCACAGGCTCACCTGCATTCCGTAAGGCGCCATCAGGCCCTTTACCACCTTGAGGTTTGTGATAACGTCGTCAACAACAAGCACGCTCGCGTCCGGCGCGATAAAGCTTGCCGTGGCCTCGGTGTTGCCGTAGTACCCAAAGTTTTTCTGCTCGCCGTTAAGAATGTTCGCAATCGACAGCGAATGCACCGGCATGGAAAGAACGGTAAGGTTTTTCTCGGGCACAGCCTCGCCAAACTCCGTGAGGATAACGACGTGCGTCCGCGTCTTCATGGCCTTTATCGCCTTGACGTTTTGCCGGTAGAGAGCGAAGGAAAGGAACGCGAAGTCGTACTTTCCGGTGGCAAGCTTTTCCAGAAGATCCGCGTCGTCGTCGATAGGCGTATATTTTACGCCAAGACTGTCCACGGCGAAAACAAGCGAGTCCGCGTATACGCTCCTGGTTTCGTACACCAGAACGTTTTTATCGTGGGCGTTTTCCACGTGGCTGAGCGACTTGCCGGAAGTTTTGCGGACCTTCTGCGGCAGGGTCACGGTAAACGTGCTGCCCCTGCCGTACTCGGAGCGGACGCGGATGTCGCCGTCCATCGCCTTCACTATGTGCCACGAAATCGCAAGCCCAAGGCCGGTGCCTTCGGCGCTGCTGTTCTTGTCCCTGTCGAACTGGGTGTATTCGTCGAACAGGGTTTTCATGTCCTCCTCTTTTATGCCGTGGCCGGAGTCCTCCACGTCTATCGTAAGGTTCACGATTCGCTCGGGATGCGCGGAGTTGCCGCCGTATTCCATTCCACGAACGCGAAGAGCCACGAAGCCGCCGCCGTCGGTGTACTTCACGGCGTTGCCAAGAAGGTTCAGCAGCACCTGGCGGATTCTCACCTCGTCGCCGAAAAGCGAGTTCGGAATATTGCTGTCCACGTTCACTACAAAACGTATGCGCGAATCCACGACCCGCATCCGGATTATGCTGACGACGTCGTTCAACAGCGACGAAAAGTGGTAGTCCTTCGGCACAACCTCGAGCTTGCCCCTTTCGATTTTCGATATGTCCAGAATGTCGTTTATGATGGAAAGCAGGTTCGTCCCCGCCTGCTTTACGGTAAGAACGTGCTCGCGGGCCGCGTCCAGATCGTCGGCGCGCAGGGCGAGCTCGGTCATGCCTATTATCGCGTTCATCGGCGTGCGTATCTCGTGGCTCATCTTGGCAAGGAACTCGGTCTTGCTGCGGTTCTTTTCCTCGGCTATTTCCCTAAGCTGCATCTCGACGGCAAGCTCCACGCGCTGCACCTCGGCCATGGCTTTTTTGATTTGGCGCAAATCGTGCTTGTACGCCACTATGATGGGCTTCTCGTCGCGCACAAGGCGCACGTAGACTGCCTCCACCGGAAGCTGCTCTCCGTCCGCGGTAACGTGCATCCATTCCGACTGGGCGTAGCCTTCAAGCAGCGCCCGTCCCAGAAGTGCGTTTTCCTTTTCCTTGGACGACGTGCCGCAGGGCTGGAATTTCGGCGAAAGGCTTTCGCGCTTTTCAAAAAACTCCTCCTTGTCCGAAAGCCCGTACAGGCCCATAAACCGGTTGTTGCAGTCGGTCAGGTTAAGCCGGGAGTCCCAAATCTCGATGAACATCGGCGAGGCGTTCAAAAGCATGTTGACCATTTCGCTCGCGTCGCGCTCTTTTTTTTCGGCGGCCTTGAACTTTCGCAGGTCCATGGTGTACGACACAAGCATGTCCTTGCCCTTGTGCGTAAAGCGCCTAAAGACGCACTCGGACGGCAGCGGCGAGCCGTCCGAGGTTTTGTGCATCCACTCGAACCGCACGAATTCTTCGGTAAACGTTCTGCCGATTTGCTCGGCGGCCTTTATCGGCGTGGGGGTGCCGCAGGGCTGCAGCTCCGGCGAAATTGTGAAAAGGCCGTCCACAATCATCTGCGAGTCGGCGATCTCGAACATGGTGGCCGCGTATTTGCTGGCCTTCACGATTTTCCCGTTTTCGTCCCACAGGCCTATCACGTAGGGGGCCGCGTCGAATATGAACTGCGTAAGCGCAAAAGCCTCCCGCTCCATTTCCTGCGCCGCCTTGATGCTTTCCCGCATGAACTGGACCGTACGGGCAAGGTCGCCTATTTCGTCCGCGCGATCCGTGCCGTAAAGCGGCTTGTCGGATTCCCTGTCGGCCGCGGCCGCCGCGCTTAGGGTGAGGTTGTGCAGGGGAACAAGCACCGTGCGGCGCACCATGGCGCTGCCTATCACCACGGACAGAATCAGCACCGCGACCGCGCTGAAGATCAGGGGGACGTATCTCGCCCCGTAAAAAGCCCCTGCGTGGCCCGAAAGCACGACCACCGACCAGTCAGTCCCGATTATGGGCGCGACGCTGGCATAGCGGTAGGGGCCCCGGCTGAGGCGGGTGGCCCCGTAGGTGTAGGAGCCCGGCAAAAAAACGCCGCCCGTGAGCTTGCCCAGGTGTTCGATGATGCGTCCGTACAGCGCCGGGTTCTCCACCGCCTCCCGCAGAACCGGATTCGGGAAATCAAGCGTGGCGCTGTCCGCGCGGACGACCCCGTACCGGTCGATGATATAGCCCCTGATGTACGCGACATCGTAGGTCTTAAAAAGGGCGTTAAAGAGGCCGTCAAAATGGAAGCCGACGGTAACCACCCCCACGAAGCGGCCCGCGTAATACACCCTGTGGTTAAGCCACACGTACGCGTCCTGCAGCAGCCTGTCGTGCTGTATGTTGAGGATAAAAAGCGCCTCGGCGTTCATGGTGTCCAAAAACCACTGGCTTGCCGCCGTGCCCGGGGTAATCCGGCCCCAGGGCGCAAACTGTTCCGGGGTAAGCTCGGTGTAAAAGGTATAGGCCTGCAGGCTTTCGTAGATCGTAAACATGAGGTAGGTTTCCGGCGAAAAGACCGCGTAGCCCATGATCTCGTTGAAGGCCATGAGGCGGCTTTCGGGGTCGTTCTCGTTGGCCATCCACCTGGAGATGGTCGTGGAACGGGAGGTCTGCAGCATAAGAAGCTGGTGCGGGTTCATGTAGATTTGGAAGTCCGCCGCCGCCTCTATCGAATACTGCCGGGAAAGCCGCCGCGCGGAATCGTCGGCGAGGGCGCTGAACACCATGCCGCTTATCACCATAAGAAGGGCGGTGGCCACAGCTGGAATTACAAGGTACAATACGCGGGCGCGGGCCTCAAGTCTGTTTGCCCGCCGCTGGAATCTGGTCGCGCGTTCCGGTGACATTGAAAAGCTCCTTATGGCTGAATAAAATACCAACGAACCGCCGTTTCCACTATCAATTCGCTGCCCATACGTTCTTTATACCATACTAGTCCGCTCGTTGCAACGTTGCGGGCTTAAGGTCGGGGCGTTTTTGCGGGCCGGGCCTTTCCGCCGGAGTCACTCCGCCAGGAAATACCTGTGCGCGTTCCGGAACGATATGTCGCGGACCATCCCGCCAAGCAGCCCGAAGTCGTCAGGAACCTCGCCGTTTTCCGCCCACGTGCCGAGGATTCGGCAAAGCAGGCGGCGGAAGTACTCGTGACGCGGGTAGGAAAGGAAGCTGCGCGAGTCGGTGAGCATGCCCACGAAGCGGGAAAGAAGGCCGGTGTTTCCAAGAATGCGCATCTGGGCCTCCATTCCGTCCACGTGGTCCAGGAACCACCAGCCGGAGCCAAGCTGGATTTTGCCGGGAACGGGCTTTTTCGCCGGGTCGGTTTCGCCCTGGAAGCAGCCCATCAGGGTGGCCATGGGGTACAGGTCTTTCAGGTTCAGGCTGTAGAGGATGGTTTTTGGGAGCCTGCCCCCGGAATGGAGCAGGTCCATAAGGCGGGAAAGCTTTTCGGCCACGGGGCGGTCGTGCACCGCGTCGTAGCCGGTGTCGGATCCGAGCTTTTTGAGCGCCGCGCCGTTGTTGTCGCGTATTGCGGCTACGTGTATCTGCATGGCCCAGCCCCGGTCGGCGTATTCGCCGCCGACGAAGTTCAGTATGTACGTTTTCCAGGCCTCGTTTGCGCGGGCGTCCGGCTTTTCGCCTCCAAGCGCGCGCTCGAAAACCTCCTTCATCTCCTTTTCCCACAGCGCGAAGTTTATCCCGTCGGCGCGGGCGCAGGGCGGGTCGGTCGAGGCCGTGGCAAAGGGCACGAAGTCCAGGCCGTGGTCGGAAATAAGGCAGCCGGCCCTTTGGAAGAAGTCAAGCCGAAGCCTTATCGCCTCGAGAAGATCGTCCAGACAGCCTATCGTTTTGCCTGCGGCCTTCCCAAGCTTCGCCACGTACTCCGCGAAGTCAGGCTTTTCGATGTTGACGACGCGGTCAGGCCGGAAGGAGGGCAGCACCTTGGTAGGCGTTCCGGCGGCCCCCAGCCCGCGCACCTTTTCGTGCCACTCAAGGCCGTCGGCCGGATCGTCCGTGGTTCCCACGGCGTAGACGTTCAGCTTTTTGAAGATGCCGAACACCGAAAGCTCGGGGTCGCGGGCAAGCTTTTCGTTCGCGGCCTTCCATATCGCGGGGGCGCTTTTCGGGTTCAGCGGCTCGTCAATCCCGAAATAGCGGCGCAGCTCGAGGTGGGTCCAGTGGTAAAGCGGGTTGCCGACAAGGCGCGGCACGGTGTCGGCCCAGGCCATGAATTTGTCGTAGGGGTCCGCGTCGCCGGTGACGAGCGCCTCGCACACCCCGTTCGACCTCATCTGCCGCCACTTGTAGTGGTCGCCGCCGAGCCACACCGAGGCGAGATCCGGAAAGCGGCGGTTCTCGGCGATTTCCCTTGGAACAAGGTGGCAGTGGTAGTCGAAAATCGGCTCCAAAGCGGCCGCCTCGTGGTAGAGCTTTTCGGCTATTTTGTTCGGAAGCAAAAAACTGCCGTCCATGAAACTTTTCATTGCGTTCCCCCTTTTACAGCGGCGAGGCCGGACCGGCCGGAGTGTGTCACCTGTTTTCCATGGAATAGCCCTTGAACAGCGGCAGCCTTATGAGCTTCTCGATGAAGAGATCGGAATTGATTGGCTTGGTCACGTAATCGGTTGCCCCGTTCTGTATCGCCTCTATTACGTTGGCCCTGGCGGTTTTGCTCGTAACCATGATGATGGGCAGCGTCTTGTGTTTCTCCACGGATCTGACCATCTTCAGAAAGTCGAGGCCGGAGAGCTTGGGCATGTTCCAGTCCAGCAGAACAAGCCCCACGGAATTGGTCTCGAGCTGGGCCAGCGCCTCCGTCCCGTCGTCGGCTTCGACGAACTCGCAGGCAATCCGCATTTTCGCGAATATCGATTTCATGGTGTTTCTCATAATTCTCGAATCATCGACAATCAATATCGTCAGAGCCATAGTCTTCCTCCTGGCAGCGTGTGGCGCGCCCTCGGGCGTAAACCGGGCCTCCAAATCTCGGACCGGTTCTGGGAAAGCCACAGTCAATTATACACTCTTTTTCGGGAAAAGACAATGCGGGGGCACGAAATCGCCACAAATTTACGCGGCCGCCTTCCGTGGGGCCAGGGCCCGACGGACGCGGAGGTTATGTCGCGGAAGGGGCTCCGCCGTCGGGGGCGTCAAGACTGTACCTGTGGGGGCTTGTCATGTCGATGCCCGCCTCACGGAACGCGCTTTGGATGTTCTCGTTAAGCAGGGTGTAAACCGCCGGAACCCTGTCGATTTCCTTCGTGTAGCAGTTGATCTGGTAGCGGGCATAGAAGTCGTCGAAGCCGGTCTGCAGCACGAAGGGCTTAGGGGTTTTCTGTACGTGCTCCGTGGCGAGGGCGGCGTTTATCAGAATTTCGTGGACCGCCTGCCAGGGCGTTGCGTAGCCCAGGCTTACCTCGGTGTGCAGGATAAGCCCCTCGGCGTTTTCGTCGGACGAGGTGTTGTAGTTGGTGACGCTGGAATTAAGCAAGAGCAGGTTTGGAAAGGTGAC
>Ga0209755_10007529_pt1 | contig 11783 bp, 11 predicted proteins | sample TergutCo191P1_FD_187301 | JGI IMG/M metagenome (GOLD analysis project Ga0209755, IMG submission 187301) | Cornitermes sp. P1 segment gut microbial communities from Petit-Saut dam, French Guiana - Co191P1 (SPAdes) (version 2) | ecosystem: Host-associated > Arthropoda: Insects > Digestive system...
CTTGTTGTTATAAAGGGCAGTACACACGACGATATTCACTATAATTCAGATGGTCGCAAAGTAATTTGTGAAGAAGTTGAAGCGTTCACAAAACACTTAACCCCATAACCGATACGGCTATGGGGTTCTTCGCATTTAACTGAACATGTTTCTGCCCCACCCGCCTTGACAAAAACCGACCCGTCGCATACATTCAAAGTAAGAGATAATTCAAAGGAGCAGGAGTATGACTATCAAACCAATCCCACCCGTTGATAGCGTGGACACGTTAAAGGAAGCAATGGCGCGTATCAAGGATGCGCAGGCGGTTTTCGCCACCTTTTCGCAGGAGAAAGTTGACCAAATTTTCCGTGCGGCGGCGTTGGCGGCCAACCATGCCCGCATTGCGCTGGCCAAGTCGGCCGTAGCCGAAACCGGCATGGGCGTGATGGAGGACAAGGTAATCAAGAACCATTACGCGGCAGAATATATTTATAATCAGTACAAAGACGCCAAAACCTGTGGCGTCATTGAAGAGGACACGGCATATGGCATTAAAAAAATCGCCGAGCCCATGGGCGTTATCGCGGCGGTTATTCCTACCACGAACCCTACGTCTACGGCGGTATTTAAGGGCTTGCTGGCGTTAAAGACCCGCAATGGCATCATCTTCGCGCCCCACCCGCGGGCGAAGAAATGCACCGCCGAAGCCGCCATGGTCATCTACGAAGCCGCCGTAAAAGCCGGCGCGCCCGAAGGCATTATGGCGTGGATAACCGCGCCGTCGCTGGAGATGAGCAACGAAGTCATGGCGGCGTCGGATTTGATTTTGGCCACGGGCGGCCCGGGCATGGTGCGCGCGGCGTACTCGTCGGGCAAGCCCGCCATTGGCGTGGGCGCGGGCAATGTCCCCGCCGTGTTTCACCGCTCGGCGGATGTGCCGCTGGCGGTCAGCTCCGTCATTTTGTCCAAGACCTTCGACAACGGCATGATATGCTCCAGCGAGCAGTCGGTGATTGTGGACGCCGCCATTTATGACGCGGTGCGCAAGGAATTTCAACTGCGCGGCGCGCATTTCCTTTCCCCCGAGGAAACGGAAAAAGTCCGCAAAACCATCGTAATAAACGGCGCGCTGAACGCCAAAATCGTCGGGCAAACCGCCCCCACCATCGCCGAAATGGCGGGTGTCACCGTGCCTGCGGGCACAAAATTGCTTATCGGCGAGGTGGAAAGCGTCGAATTCAGCGAAGAATTCGCCCACGAGAAGTTGTCCCCCGTGCTTGCCATGTACAAGTACAAGACCTTCGACGACGCCATCGCCAAGGCCGACCGCCTAATCCGCGATTCGGGCTACGGGCACACGGCGGCGTTCTATATCGGCACGTCCCCGGACGAAGCCGCCCAAAAAGACCGCGAACGCTTTGAAAACGCCATGAAAACTTGCCGCATTCTCATCAACACCCCCAGTGCCCATGGCGCTATTGGGGATTTGTACAATTTCAAACTAGCCCCGTCGCTGACGCTGGGTTGCGGCTCGTGGGGCGGCAACTCCGTAAGCGAAAACGTGGGCGTGCGCCATCTATTAAACGTAAAAACCGTAGCCGAGCGGAGGGAAAATATGCTGTGGTTCAGAACACCCGAGAAGGTGTATCACAAAAAGGGCTCGCTGGGCGTGGCGTTGGCCGAGTTGAAGGGGCAGAAGGAAAAAGTATTCATCGTCACCGACGAATTTCTGTACAAAAAGGGCTACACCAAAAATGTAGAAAAATACCTGAACGAGATGGGCATTAATCACTACACCTTCTTCGATGTCCAGCCCGACCCGACGCTGGGCAATGCGCTGGCGGGGGTAGAGGCGATGCGCCGTTTCGCGCCGGATTGCGTGCTGGCGTTTGGCGGCGGCTCGCCCATTGACGCGGCGAAGATTATGTGGGTTATGTACGAACATCCCGAAGTAGACTTCCACGACTTGGCGATGCGCTTCATGGACATCCGCAAGCGGATTAACCCCTTCCCGAAAATGGGCGCGAAGGCGAATTTCATCGCCGTGCCCACCACCGCAGGGTCGGGCAGCGAAGTAACCCCCTTCGCCGTAATCACCGACGAAAAAACAGGCATTAAGTACCCGCTTGCCGACTACGAATTGCTGCCCAACATCGCCATCGTGGACATTGATTATATGATGGATATGCCCCCCGGCCTAACCGCCGCATCCGGCGTAGATGTGCTGACCCACGCGCTGGAAGCCTACGCCTCCATGCTGGCAACCGACTACACCGACGGCATGGCGCTGACCGCCATCCGCAGCGTATTCACCTACCTGCCCATCGCCTACACCGACGGCAAAAACGAGCAAGCGCGGGAGAAAATGGCCGATGCTTCCACCGTAGCGGGCATGGCGTTTGCCAACGCGTTCTTGGGCGTGTGCCACTCCATGGCGCATAAGCTGGGCGCGGCGTATGACCTTGCCCACGGTGTCGCCAACGCGCTGATGATAAATGAAGTAATCCGTTTCAACGCGGTGGAATGCCCCACGAAGCAGGGCGCGTTTTCCCAGTACGCCTACCCGAAGGCGCTGCAACGCTACGCCGAAATTGCCGACTATTTACGCCTGCCGGGCAAGTCAGACGAGGACAAAGTAGCCGCGCTGACGAAGCACATCGACGAGTTGAAAGCGAAAATCGGCATCCACGCCACCATCCGCGAGTACGGCATCGACGAAGCCGACTTCCTAGCGAAGCTGGACGACCTAGCGGAAAAAGCCTTCGACGACCAATGCACCGGCGCAAACCCGCGCTACCCGCTAATCGAGGAAATTAAGCAGATGTATAAGAACGCCTACTACGGCACAAGCGAAGGAGGCAAATAATGAGCGCGAATTTTTCCAAGGAAAATGTAATTGCCACCCGCCTCAACAAGACCATTTACCGGGATGGGGCGCGCAGTATTAAGCTGTTTCACGAAGGGGTGCAAAAGGCCGACGTGCTGAACGAGGCACTGAACCAAGCCCGCGTAGAAGAAACGGAAATTAACGTGCCCCGCGTGCTGGAAGTCACGAAAGTGGACGAATGCTGGGCCATCATCAGCGAATTCATCGCGGGGGAAACCCTATCGGATTTGATGGTGAAAAACCCGGATAAAAAGGAGTCCTATCTCGATTTGCTGGTGGATATTCAACGGCATATTCATGAGCAACACTGCCCGCTGCTGACCAGCCACCGGGACAAAATGTTCCGCAAAATATCCCTGACGGACTACGACCCGCAGACGAAGTATGAGTTGCAAACCCACCTAAACGGAATGCCGCGGCACAACAAAGTGTGCCATGGCGATTTGCGCCCGTCCAATATCATCGTAACGCCCGAGGGCAAACATTACGTGGTGGACTGGTCGCATGTGACGCAGGGCAATGCTTCGGCGGATGCGGCGCGCACGTATTTAGTTTTCCTGCTGACCAACCGGCGCGATGACGCGGAATATTATATGAATACCTTCTGCAAAAAATCGGCCACCCCGCGCAAATACGTGGATAAATGGCTGCGCATCGTGGCGGCAAGCCAATCGGTAAAGGGGAACAAAGACGAATACGATTTCCTGACAAAATTCGTGGACGTTATTGACTTCTGGTAAAAAATTCTCGGGGGAAATATGCAAAAATTCAAGCAATTGATGTCCGGCGTGGACATGACCACCGGCGCACCGTGGAAAAAGCTTCTTATTTTCACGGTGCCTTTGCTGGTGGGGAATTTGTTTCAGCAGCTATACGGCCTGGTAGACGCCATCATGCTGGGCAACTGGGTGGGCGTACACGCGTTGGCGGCGGTAACGGCAACGTTGCCCATGCTGTTCTTGATTATGGTTTTCATGATGGGCGTCAGCATGGGTGCGGGGGTGATGGTGTCCCAGTTTTTCGGGGCGAAGAAGCGGGAAGAATTGTCCCGCACCATCGGCGTTAGTATTACGCTGACTATTTTGCTGGGGGTCATCGTGTCGGGGCTGGGGCCCTTTGGCACGCGGTGGCTGCTGGTGACGCTGGACACGCCCTACGAAGTGGTGGACTACGCGGTGCAGTACATAAATATTTTGCTGTGGGGTGTGCTGGGGGTTAGTTTTTTTAATATTTTCTCCGGGATATTGCGGGGGGTGGGGGATTCGTTTTCGCCGCTGATTTATTTGATTTTTGCGTCGCTGTTGAGCATTGTGCTGAATTTTTTGTTTATCCGCGTATTAAATTTGGGCGTGAGCGGGGCGGCGATTAGTACCGTTACGGCGCAGTCCATTAGTGCGCTGCTGTGCCTGCGGCGGATGCGAAAAATGCGGGAACATTTTGACATGAAGTGGGCGTATCTCATCCCGCAGAAGGATTTGGTGAAGCAGATTTTGCGGCTGGGCGTGCCCACGGGGGCGTCGCAGGCGGTGTTTTCCATTGCCATGATGCTGGTGCAACCGCTGGCAAATGGCTTCGGCATGTTGGTGCTGGCGGCGAATAACATCGTCATGAAAGTGGACGGCCTGGTCATGATGCCGAATTTTTCCTACGGGAATGCCATGACGGTATACGCCGGGCAAAACATGGGCGCAAACCAACCCGAACGGGTGGCAAAAGGCACGAGCCAATGCGTGAAACTGGCTTTGGGCACGGCGGTGGTGCTGGTGATTATTTTGCTGATTTTTGGACGGCAAATAGCCGGCTGGTTTGTGCCGGCGGACTTTGAGCAGGTGCATGAGCTGCTGGACTTGAGCGTGCGGTTTTTGCGAATTTTGGCGGTGGGGTATTTGATTTTCGCCGTCAACTCGGTGCTGTGGGGCACAATCCGCGGCGCGGGGGATGCCATGACCCCCATGTGGGCGGCGGTGCTGAACACGGTGTTAATTCGCGTGCCCAGTGCGTACTTGTTCGTGTGGTGGCTGGACAGACCCGAAGCGCTGATTTTCTCCCTACTGCTGGGGTGGACTTCGATTACAATCATGTCGCTGATATCGTACCGCATTGGGCGCTGGCGCAAGTCGGGGCTGGTGGCGAAAGAGCCGCCAACGGAAGAGCCGCCGCCCGAAGAGCCGCCGCCCGAAGAGCCGCCGCCCGAAGAACCGCCTACGGAATAGCCACTTCTTCTTCCAACCGTTTAATAAGCGCGCCCGGTATCCAGGTGCGTTTTTTTGCGTAATATTGCTCCACAATGTGGATGAAATTGGTGGGGTAGGCGAGCAGCGCGCCCAAAATGTCGGCCGCATCGCGGGGCAGGGGATTGACGGCGTGGTAGGCGTCTAACGCGGCGTCCTGCGGCGCGGCAAAGTGGCGGACAAACAGCGCCAAGTCGTGCAAAACAACCTGCGGCGCGGCCGCCGTAAAGTGGGACATAAATATCCCACCCTGCGTACAAGAAAAATGGTCATCCTTAACCAAATTATGACAAAATTGTTGTGGCAGCGCAGCATAGGACGATGCGCCAAGCTGCGCCAACGCGTCACTAATGCGCGCCTCGTATTGGGGGGCGTTTTTTAACAGTAAAATATCAAAGTCGGAGCGTTGTTTTTGCTTGCGAATCTGTTTCAGCGCAGCGGCAAGGGTTTCTTTCCCGCGAAGGAAATTTTCTGCCAGCGAAGGCGCGGGCGGGGCAGGATGCAGGAAGCTGCGCGCCGCCACATGGAAACTTGCCAGCGTTTGCAGGGCTTGTGCGGGGTCGGCGGGGTCAAGGGGGGTGCTTTCCGGCGCGTGCAGCAAGGTGTAGCAATCTGTGCCAATATGTACGAAAGGTGTGCCTTCTGCGTCCACCACATAGCGGTCGGTCAGCGGAAACCCCGCCTGCGCCAGGTGTTCTTTCAGCGCGTGGGCACACTGTATGGCGTCGATAGGGTCATTCGCTTTTGCCAAGCGAAGCCGCCCGCGGGGCGTGGTGCAATAAAACGCGCCGCGTTCCTTTACCGTATCGGTGCATTCAACGCCGAAATGTGCCAATGCCGCCGCGAATCCATCGCCCATATAAATTTGCCCCTTTGTCGATAATGATGTAAAATAGTATATGTACAACTTTGTACGCACATGCTGAATTATAGTTAATTAAACTGAAAACGGACTTGCCCGTGCGGTCTTTTGCCGCCAGCCTTCGTCAGCACCTCCTTGTCTGACGACAAAATCCGCGCAAGGGCAAACCCATTTTCAATTTACTTAACTATAAATGTAAAAGAGGACATAACTTGGGAAAAAATGGGTACGACCTGACAAAACTGACCGAGCGCAAGGGCATAAACCGCAATTTAGTAAAGCTGTTTTTTTTTAACAACGAGGATTATTACAACGCCCTAACCGACTTTACCGAAAACTTTGGCCGGCCGCTGGCGCATTATACCCCCGATTTTGTCATGAATAGCCCTGACGACCGCGCCCTGTTCATCAAAGACTGCATGAACATCCGCGCTACCCTCATGCAGCTGGGCCTAACCTACGCCATCCACGAGCTGGATGTCATGGAAAATGCCCTGTGGCGCGGCACAACCAAAGAATTCTCGGACGGGCAAATAAAATTTGCCGCCTCCATCAACATCTACACCCAGGTAATTAAAGACGCCATGAACGAATAAATACTTGCACAAGCAATAAATCGGTGGTATAGTACCCGACGGAATGAACATGCATCATGCATGGGGGCGTGGCGCAGTTGGGAGAACGAACTGGTCGGTAAACACCCCCCAAAATATCCTCCGTATGACTGGCACCCTGAAAGCAAAGTTCCACCGCATAACTGGCATTTTGAAAATAGCATTTTTTCCCTTTTATGGGAAAGCATGGGGGCGTGGCGCAGTTGGGAGCGCGCTTGAATGGCATTCAAGAGGTCAGGGGTTCGACTCCCCTCGTCTCCATTTAACCAACGATAAACAAAATTTCTGTGCATACTTTTATCATGGGGGTTTTGCGTTATCGGTAGCGTTATAAAATTGACGCAGAAAAGACCAGTTGAGCCAAAAAGGCTTGACTGGTTTTTTTTACTTGCATCTGATTGACAGCATAGGGCGGTTGCACCGACTTGCATGGCAAGCGTACATACTTACAGACAATTAAATACTGGCTTCATGCTTTGACACGGTGCAGAGCGGTTGTAATGGCGCAAACATACTTATTTATGTGGAAACATTGAAAACGGCAAATAAAATATAGCTGAAATTACGGAAAAATAAAGCCGTGAAACTGTAATTATACACAATTAAAAATAGAGAGACGAACAAATAACCGCCTTATCTGTCAGTAAACAGACTGAACAGGCGGTTATTTTTGTGCAAATCGTCTTTTGATGGATGGTTGAGCCGTGTACCCCCTCCCAAAAACACATAGAAAAAATCGTTATAGCACCTACAAGCGGCGCACCCCCATATGGAAATTTATATGGGCGCACCGTGGCATGGAAAGAAAGGAGGGTGGTAGCCGTGATACAAGACATTGTTTTAAGTAAGCAGTTAGCAAAAGCAATTGCTTATGAAGTGTATGACAGTGCAATTCTATGGCTTGAAAACACAAAGGCAAGCCGATGTAAGGAAGTTATTAAACTGCGGGATTTCAGAAATTTCCACAATTTCAAATGCAGAAATTGTTGCATGAGAAAGTGGGTTGCATGATGAAGCCATCAACTGTTTCTAAAATCAGAGAGGAGAAATAACACATGAATGTAGAAAAGAGAATTTTGTCAATCCTTGGGGATATGGCTAAACCAGCGACCCCCGATGAACTTGCAGGACATATTGTAAATGATTCTGATGATTTGAGTTTTATGGTTTTCTTGCCGAGTGGCGGGTACGCTGTTTTTGGCGAAAACGGAGAATTTGAACAGTTTTTGAAGAATGGGGGTGATACAAATGAATTGGGATAATATTCCGAATGAACTAAAAATATTACCACAATGGGTTTGTTGGGGTGTTGACCCTAATAACCCCAAAATGCCCCACAACCCCAACAACATGACACCAGCTAAAGCGAGCGACCCTGCGACATGGGGTAGTTTTGAACTGGCTATACAGCGTGTTGCAGACGGCAAGGCACAAGGCATTGGTTTCCAGTTTAACAGCAATGGCATTGTCGGTGTAGACCTTGACCATTGCATTGCCCCTGTAACTGGTGAGGTGAAGGCGTGGGCGAAAGATATAGTGCAAACGCTTGATAGCTACACAGAAGTTTCTATGTCGGGTACTGGCTTCCATATTTTAGTTAATGGTAAAAAGTCGGGTACACGGTGTAAGAAAGAACTTAACAAGAACACAAAAGAAGCTGTTGAAATTTATGAGAATGGGAGGTATTTTATTATGACTGGAAGTTTATACAATGAAAAACCCATTGCAGAACGCAATGGCGAACTAAAAGCGGTGTATGACAGTGTTTTTTCTGTGCAAGAATCGGCACAGGACACCAGCGAAGTACATCCAATTCCACAAAGCAAAGACTATTTGCAAGTCGGATTGGAGCGTGACGAAAAGTTAAATGCGTACTGGCACGGTCAACGACCCAGCCAAGACGAAAGCTCTAACGACATGGGCTTTATGAATAAGCTGGCTTACTGGTGCAATAAGGACAAGGAAGCCATGATAAAGGCGTTTTTATCGTCACCGTATGCGGAACAGAAAGACGAAGCACAAAAAAAGAAACTGGAACGTGATGATTATTTAAGCCGAACGGCAGACGGCGCAATCGCAAGTTGCCGAAGCACCGCCGCCGAAGATGATAGACAGTATAACGAAAAGAAAGCAAAAACACAAAGCAAGTCCGAGAGTGTAACTCAATGCGACCCGCAAACATGGAAGTCAAACAAGGGTTTGAGTATTATATCAGCACAGGACTTGCAAAATGCGAATCTACCCCCGATAAAGTACCTCATAGACGATTTTTTACCGACAGGCGCAAGTTTAATCGCCGCCGCTCCAAAATACGGCAAAAGCTGGTTGGTGCTTCTCATGGGTTTACGAATTGCGGCAGGTGAGCCGTTTTTGAGATGGGAAACACAACAAGCAGGCGTTTTATATTTGTCGTTTGAGGACAGTTTGAATCGGTTGCAAAGTAGAATGAATAAACTCTTCGACGGTGCAAATCCTCCCCCTTGGTTCTACTTCTCCACAGACAGAGTAACACTTGATGGTGGATTGCTGGAAACTATCGAGGATTGCGTAAAGGAGTACCCCGAAATAAAGTTAGTAATCATTGATACGTTTCAGAAAATCCGTGGCACTCCTTTGCATGGTGAACGCTGGTATGAGCATGACTACCGAGAAGCTGGCACAGTAAAAGAGGCTATGGACAAAAAAGGAATTAGTGTCTTGTTCGTTCATCATGTAAACAAGACCAAAGACAAGGACGACCCATTTAACGAAATCGCTGGCACAAACGGCATTTCCGGCGTAATGGATACAATGTTCGTATTGAAGAAAAAATCACGGCACGCAAAGCAAGCGACCTTACACACAACAGGGCGTGACGTTGCAGATGACGACATTGTTATATGCTTCAATCCCGATAATGGTCAATGGGAGTTTGTGGGCGATGCCGAAGAATTGGCAAAGCAAGAAGCATTGAATGATTATGTAGTCAATGCGATACCAAAAACGATAAAGGCATTGATTGACGAAACAACCGACAAGCGGTGGTCTGGCAATGCTAAAAGTTTACTGGAAGCTGGGGAACGGTTTTTCGGCGTACCCCTCTCCTCATCTTCACAAAGTTTAAGCAAGGCACTAACAAATTTGAAAGACTTATTGCAGGAACAGGACAACATTATTTATACAATAAGTTCAAACGGGAACGCTGGCAACACTCACCACTTTCGATATATGGCAGAGGTTGAGAATGTTGCAGATAGCAGAGGGGAGGACGAAGAAGCCGCTGAATTTTAATACTGTACACAAAAACCATTGAAATAATTGATTTTATTGATATGGCTATATTACTGATGTAATAGGTCTGTGAGCAATGGTAGCAATGAAAGCAATGGTTTTTTGCTAGGAAGCCCCGAATTGATAATGTACACCGATTCGGGGCTTGATATTTTAACGGTTGCAAGGCTTTATATTAAGCAGTTGCAAGCAAGGTATATTTATTTAAGTAACTATTACAGAGTGGTGCAGGGGCTATTTGCTGTGGTATGCGTGGCGTATGCAGGCAGGCTAACTTTGGGCAAATACATTCCTCGTTTTACCCGATAATTTATAGGAAGATTCACCGACTTTTACAGTATAGGTATCAGAGCCACTTGGTCTAATGCCTATGTCGTAATTTTCCAGTTCTTTCATTTCCAAAAGAAAAATTTTGATGTCCGAGATTGTGAATGTAGGGCTGTTGTCTTGAACGCCAGCATTGGCAATGACAGGATTTTTTGCAAGTTTCTTCATTTCAACAATTCCTTTCGGGTTTTAACTTCCCTCGGACAACTCAAAAATCTGATAGATTGAACTGCCGATACTTAACTGAACGCCACCGTCAAAAATTTCGGTCAAGCTGATGGCGTAATCTCGGAGTTCTCGGATTTGCAGAAGCAGTCCTAAGACCTCGGACACGTTGAATAGATATTTATTCTCGTAGTCCGTGGGGATTTTGGTTGCTGTGGTGATTGCTTTCACAGATGTACCACCTCACACAAGACGGTTTCATGGTCGGTTGGCTTGTTTGCTGTAAGCGATTGTAAACATCACGGTTTAATTATTGGCTTATACGGTTTATTGAGCCAATGCGTTCACAATGCAACACGGCGAAACGGTTATCTTTTGTAAAAAGTACGGATTTTTTACTGGTTACACATATATAAAAGGTTTCATGGAATATTTGAGTATATTTATTTATCAGAGTTCTTAAAGCAATTTATAGTATCAAGCAAGGCGGAAACTTGTTTTTGAGTAAGTCCATCTATTGAAATTGTAGCCGTATCTTCAATTCCTAATAGATAGTCCGTTGAAACGTTGAACCTTTTTGCTAACTCAACGACATACTGTGTAGACGGAACGGACAACCCCATTTCCCAAGCATTAACGCTGGAGCGTGACAGCCCAAACAATCGGGCAAGTTCCGCTTGTGTCATTTCAGCGGCTTCCCGAAGCAGTTTTATTTTCCCAGCCAACGAAAACAATTCTTTTGCCATAGCGCATACCACCTTTTGCATTGATGGTACGATAGCCAAAATGATATTGCCTTATCACAATGACGGAATAAATTGACGCACAGTACATAGCTTGGTATAATGAACTGACCCCACCGAATCAGACGGACGAGGGGCAAAATAAAATCTGAATGGAGTGTGCTTCACATGAAGAAGAAAGTTTTATCCCTCGTACTGGCGTTGGCCCTTGTCCTTGCGCTTGTACCCACAGCGGTATCAGCCGCAGTACATCCGATATTGGACAACCCCGACACACCCGCAATACCTTTTGAAGTAGCCTATGTATTTGAAATGGAAGGCGAATGGATGGGGGAAATTGTGACATCCTATACTGGTTACGCTTTTTTCTCCAACGCACCCATTCTTGTTGCGGAAGAATTGCTCACAAGACCTTGGGGGGATTTTACCATCGTCGTCCACGTTTTTCCCGTGGACACGAAAGTGACTGTGCTTACAACGCACATTATTGATGAAGAAGGCAGGGAGTGGGAAGCCGGGTTTTTGTCAACCATTTTACACCTTCCAGAGTCTGAAAGAATACTTGCCGAATATGTAGAATTAACGTATGACTTGACGGGTCAAAATCTTTTTCTTGCAGGTGCAGATAGTATGCTTACGTGGTGGTATAGGAGCGACGCTCCTTTTGGCGGAGAACAGGTGATAATCCGCATAGCCGCCGAG
>Ga0209755_10007530_pt1 | contig 11780 bp, 5 predicted proteins | sample TergutCo191P1_FD_187301 | JGI IMG/M metagenome (GOLD analysis project Ga0209755, IMG submission 187301) | Cornitermes sp. P1 segment gut microbial communities from Petit-Saut dam, French Guiana - Co191P1 (SPAdes) (version 2) | ecosystem: Host-associated > Arthropoda: Insects > Digestive system >...
CGGCGACCCAAGCGCGGTGGCGTACCTCGTTCTTGGGGACGCGGCGCAGGATCACGGCGACTTCATAGTCTACCCGCTCCGGTCGCCGCCCGGCACGGGGTGGCCGCTGGCGATGCGCGTCAATTTCGACGCAGACAGGATATCGGCGATTTTCGTCTACAGAACGGACTTCTGACATTCGCTTTGACACTGAAAGGATTGTAACACTATGGTCGAGGTTTACGGCACCGGCGCGTATCTGGTTCAAGGCTCGGCGGGCGGCGGCTCGCAGATAATAATGGATGACGCGGAGGCTCCGGCAAAGCTTGCCGCGGCCGGCGTTTCGGCTTCCAAGGAAGCGGCGCGGAAGGGCACGATCGCCCGCGGAATTCTGGCGGCGCACGACGCGGGCGGCGGCGGGGAAAACCTGCGGCTCAGGTTCGACTCGCTCACGTCGCACGACATAACCTACGTCGGCATAATCCAGACGGCGCGAGCCAGCGGAATGGAAAAGTTCCCCGTGCCGTACGTGCTTACCAACTGCCACAACAGCCTCTGCGCAGTGGGCGGCACGATTAATCAGGACGATCATGTCTTTGCCCTGAGCGCGGCGAAAAAATACGGGGGAATTTACGTGCCGCCCCATCTCGCCGTGATACACAGCTACAACCGGGAGATGATGGCCGGATGCGGAAAGATGATCCTTGGCTCCGACAGCCACACCCGCTACGGCGCGCTCGGCACGATGGCGGTGGGCGAGGGCGGCGGCGAGCTTGCCAAGCAGCTTGTCGGCAGAACCTACGACATCGCCCGCCCCCCGGTGGTGGCGGTCTACCTGACCGGGGAACCGGCCGCGGGGGTCGGCCCCCACGACGTCGCGCTGGCGATTATCAAGGCGACCTTCGACGCGGGCTGCGTCAAGAACAAGGTGATGGAGTTCGTCGGGGACGGAATCGCCAAGCTGCCGGTGGACTTCCGCAACGGCATCGACGTGATGACCACCGAGACGACCTGCTGGTCGTCGATCTGGGAGACCGATTCCGAGGTCAGGGACTACCTTGAAACCCGGGGAAGGGCAGGGGACTACCGCGAGCTTCGCCCCGCCGCGGTCGCCTACTACGACGGCCTTGTCCGGGTGGATCTTTCCCGGGTGGAGCCGCGCATCGCCCTGCCTTTCCACCCCAGCAACGTCTACACGATAAAGGAGCTTCAGGAAAACGCCCGGGACATTCTGGCGAAGACCGAGGATGATGGGCTCAAGGCCCTTGGAGTCCCCGGCTTGAAGCTGGGCCTAAAGGACAAATACCGCGACGGCGGCGTTTGGGCGGAACAGGGGATCATCGCCGGGTGCGCCGGGGGCATTTTCGACAGCGTGATGGCCGCGGCGGACATAATGAAGGGCGGATCCATCGGCAACGGCAACTTTACCATGAGCGTGTACCCGGAGAGCCAGCCGGTGTACCTAGACCTTCTGCGAAACGGCGCGTGCGAGACCTTCGTGAAAGCCGGGGTTCTTATAAGGGAAGCCTTCTGCGGCCCCTGCTTCGGCGCGGGGGACACCCCGGCGAACGGCGAGCTTTCGGTGCGCCACGTCACCCGCAACTTCCCCAACCGCGAGGGCTCCAAGCCCGGCGAGGGGCAGATCGCGTCTGTGGCGATGATGGACGCGCGGTCGATAGCCGCGACCGCGATAAACGGGGGAAGGATCACCGCCGCCACGGAGCTTGACGTTCCGTTCGGCAAGTACAAATTTTTCTTCGACAAGGGAGTGTACGAAAAGCGCGTGTACGACGGATCCGGCGACCCGAAACCGGAAGCCGAGCTGGTGTTCGGCCCGAACATCCGGGACTGGCCCTCCATGCCCGCGCTCCCGGAGAACCTCTTGGCCAAGATCGTCGGCTTCATAACCGACCCCGTGACCACCACCGACGAGCTTATCCCATCCGGCGAGACATCCTCGTACCGCTCCAACCCGATACGCCTCGCGGAATTCACCCTGAGCCGCAAGGATCCCGGGTACGTGGGGCGAGCCAAGGACGCGCAGGCGCTCGAGGCGGCGCGCCAAAACGCCGCGCGCCCGGGCGGAACGGAAGGGGGGGAAGTCGCCGCCTTTGCCGTCGCGCTAGACGCCGTTCTGGATCAGATACACGGGCTGCCCGGCTGCGCCGGCGTTGGCCTTGGCGAAATCGGCATCGGCAGCGCGATTTTCGCTCGCAAGCCCGGCGACGGATCGGCGCGGGAACAAGCCGCCTCCTGCCAGCGGGTGCTGGGCGGGTCGGCGAATTTCGCCCTTGAGTACGCCACCAAGCGTTACCGCTCGAACCTCATCAACTGGGGGATCCTGCCCTTCGTAATCGCCGACGAGAACGCCCTCGCCCTTGACGACTACGTTTTCTTTCCCGGCGTGGCAAAGGCCGTTCGGGAAAAGGCCGGAACCGTCAAAGGGTACGTGCTGGGCGCGGGAACCGAGGTCGCCGCATCGCTGGGCGACCTTACGGATGACGAGCGGCAGATACTGCTGGACGGCTGCCTTATCAACCATTACGGCAGGAGCGCAGCGGACGCATTGCCTTTTTAACCGGGGAATGGTATACTTTAGACATGAATAGCTTTGTCAGGGGCATGGGAAGCCTAAACATTCTACCCCCGCCAAAAAAGCAGGGGAAAAAAACCGCAGGTTCCGCATGGCAGGATGTCGGCAGAGCCTTTTGGTCAGTGGGAAACAACCTAAGGACAGCCATAGATGAACAGCCACCAGATCAAGTTGCAGAAAAACCTGCCCGGGGAAAATAAAGTACAGCTAGTAGGCCAGCAGGAAATATTTTCCGGCCCGTTGCCCCCGCCGGACACGCTGAAAGGGTACAGCGAGGTAAACCCCAACTACCCGGAGCGGCTAATGAAAATGGCCGAGGCTCATGCCGCTGCGGACGTTCACCAGAAATACAAGGAACCTTTCAACGTAACCTTGGGACAGGTCTTCTCGTTCGTCCTTGGCGTTTCCGGTTTCGGGCTAAGCGCCTTTCTTGCGTTAAGGGGTCTTGGGGCGGGAGCGATTGCGGTCGCCATAGGCGGGGTCGCCCCGATAGTCGTCGCCGCAATCGGGAACCTGCGAAAGTAACCCCGCGCCCCAGAGCGAGCTTATGCCGCCTTGGTTATGTCCAGCCTAGAATGTTCAATCCCTTCCCTCGCAAAGCCGCGAACCACGATCTGGAAGGTGTTCGTCATCTCCCTGATCATGTCCGGGGAGTTTCTGGCCTCCGGCGGCAGCTTGGCGGTGTTCTGCACTATGGATGAAAACAGCAAAAGCATCATGCGAACGGCCTTGGAGGAATTCAGGTCGGAAGCGAACACCCCTTCGGCCTTGCATTGCTCGATCATGGTGCGTATGGCCGCAAGAATCGCGCCGATTCGGGGCGACTTGATCTCCCATTTCTGCTGCGGGTCGGTGGGAAGCCAACTGGCAAGGAAATTCCGCACCTGAAAGACCACAAGCATCTCGTCGCTGTCGCCGAACAGGCTCATGTAGCCCTGCCAGAGATACCTGATGGCCTCTATGCCGGTAATGCCGGCGCCGTCGGCTTGAGACAGCCGCCCCAAGTATTCCAGAAAACCTTGCGCCGACTCCTCGCAAATGTCGTTGAAGATGGCTTCCTTGCTGCGGAAATGCAGGTACAGAGTCGCCTTGGAAAGCTCCGCCTTTTGGGCGATGTCTTCCATACTTACCCGTTCCACGCCCCGCAGCATGATAAGCTCCTTGGTGCTGTCGAGTATTTCCCTGCGGCGAGCGGCCTTTTCGCGCTCCCGCCTTTCGGCTATTCCCATAATGTGTAGATTCTCCTGTGTTTCGTAAAAGTGAGCAACATGCGATGCAATAGCCCGCCCTTCCTTGGCTATAATCTATACGAATTCGCGAAAATGTTCAAGCATGTGTATTGACTTTGCCGCCGCGTTTATATACACTCCAAATATGGCATTTTCGATGGAAAACTAGCCAAGACCAAGCAAATCGACGAACCGCAGGTTAGTCGAAGGGAGACTTGATGGTTATGATGAAAAAAAGACTTTTGCCCGCATTGATGGGCCCGGCAGTTATGGCGGCGGTTTTTGCAATGTTGGCGTTAGGGTGCCCCCAGCCGGGCGGCACAAGGTATGCGGATGCCGATAACGTCGTCATATTGCATAACGGCAATCCCGCGGTTCAAATAGAGAAAATGCTGGAAAACATCGATGGCCAATACACAAGGCAGCTTAGCTTTAGGGTGGAGCCGCCTACCGCCGAGCAAGCCGTTAGGTGGAGCGTCGCCCATTCCCCAGCCGACGGCAAAAGCCGCCGCGCGGCTCGCTTTCTTGCATTGTCCAACGACGAGTCGCCCGCCGGCGTTACGATAGACTCTAACGGCCTGTTGACGATCTTGGACACCGCGACGCCGGGCATCTGGGTTGTCAGGGCCGAGACCGCCCGAGCGCCCAACGGCGTCAGGCATGATACGCTGAACGTGGTAGTGATTCCGACCCCGGCTGAGGGAATATATATCGATTACCCGGATCCTGCCGTGATAGACGTAGAACGCGGCACTCCCGAAGATCACCCGGTGGATCTTGAGAAAAGGTTTGAGGTGCGGGTGGAACCCGCCGAAGCGCTTCTATACGTCTCTTGGGAGATCCACGGAATCGTTCCTGAGCCTGTAAACGAAGACGACATTCGCCTTGACTCGTCTGGCTATTTGAGGATAGCGGCAGACGTTGCCGCGCAGACAAGAATCACCGTAAGAATTACGGCGCTTGCCTTCGATGGAGTCTATGCGGACGCGGTCGTAAACGTCATTTACAGGGAGGCCGCGGGCATCGATCTGGCGCCGGAAGGCTCCCCGGGAGAGCCCGTCGTCTTGATCCGCGGGCAAGAGCGCGAGTTTAACGCGGTGGTGACGCCGCCGGGGGCGCGGCAAGGGATTGGCTGGAGCATTTCCCCGTATCCGGAGCCCGATTACGCGGAGGGCATGGATGGCGTTACGTTCACCCCCGATGGATCATCGAGAGTCACGTTGCAGGCTGATGCGAGCGTGGCCGCCGGCAGTCGCTTTGTCGTTCGCGCCGCAATGGATGGCCTCGAGACCGCGCAAGCGATCGTGAAAGTCGTTGCGGCGCAGGCCGAAAGTGTTGACATAACCGTAACGCCGGAACCAGAGTCGGAAAACGCAAGGGTAAGGCTTAGCCATCTTGACGTGGATCTCCCCCTGCAATTCGACGCGACCGTGTATCCCCCGACCGCCGACCAAAGCGTTACGTGGAGCGTCTTTCACAAGACTGTCGAAAACGCAGCCGGCGTTACCAGAAACGCCGAAACCGGCAACTTGGAGGTCGCGCCTACCGCAACCCTTGGCGTGTGGGCTGTCAGAGCCACGGCGGCCGGCGGCGAAATCCGCGACGAGGTTGAAGTTTACGTGACAGTGCAGCCCACCGGCATTTACGTGAGCCATGCCGCGCGCGATGTTCAGCGCGGCACGCCGGCCTCGGTAAGTCTTTTTGACCTCTTTGGCGTGGTGGTGGAGCCGCGAGACTCCGGCGCGTCCCAGCAAGTTAATTGGACGTATAACAGTCTGCCGACAGGCGTTAGCATTGACGCGAATGGCTATTTGACCGTTGGGCCAGACGTGCCCAACGGAAAGGAAATCGAGCTTACGGTTGCGGCTGGAAGCTTTCCCGAAATTAATAGGGCAGTAACCGTAAACGTTATTTACCGGACGGCTACGGGCGTGACCTTGGTGCCGGCAAGCTCCCCGGGAAGCCCAATCGAGCTGATCCGCGGCGTCACGGAAAACCGGACTCTTAGCGCGACGGTGTTGCCCCCCGGGGCTCGGCAAGCGGTTGAGTGGGTTTTGCCCGAGACCGTGGAAGGGGTTACGTTTGACGGCATTGCGACGCAGACTTTGACGATGCAGGCCGCTGCGACCGCGCCCGTTCGCGACTTTACCGTCAGTGCGAGGGCGGCGGGCAATCCCGCGGTGTCTTCTGCTCCGGTGACCGTGCAAGTTCGCTATGCGCCGGCTACGGACGTTCACGTTACCAACGCGTTTATATTGCTGGACGCTCCCGACCTAACCTTTGACCATGATGGGTATCACAGAAGAAATATGGTGTGGACGGTAAATCCGAGTCCTGCCGCATCGCAAGCCGTTGTATGGAGCGTTGAGCACGGATCCGCCGAGCCAGAACATATCATTGCGGGTCTTGGTCGCCGCGCCCTGCGCTTCTTTGGAGTGCTAGGCGAGGAGACGCCGGCCGGCGTTTCCGTAACGGCCGATGGCGTGCTGGTGGTTCGGGAGGACGCAACGGAAGGCAGATGGAACATTATGGCCACGACAACCTGCGGACGCGCAGTGTCGGGCTCTGGATTTGTGCAACTGGATCGAACCCCTTACGTGATTCCTACCAGTATTGAGGTGGATCGGAATTCAATAACAGTGGAGCGGGGCGGGTCGACGCCGGCAAGCCTTGTTGCAATGTTTGGTGCGCGGGTAGCGCCGGATGGTGCGCCCGATGCTATTGACTGGGTAATTACCGATGCGCCTGATACCGTTCGCCTGTACGGCATCGGATCGTTGATGATAGATCCAGATGCGCCTGTGCCGGCAACCGTGACTGTAAGAATGTGGGCTCCCCATTTTGAGGAGGCCACGGCCAGATATTTGACCATAAACATTCGTTACAGGCAGGCCACGGGTGTAACCTTGGATCCGGAGAATCCCATCGAGTTGATCCGCGGCGAGGGAAGCGAGACGCTTACCGCGACGGTGTCGCCCCCCGGGGCTCGGCAGGCGGTTGAGTGGGTTCACCCCGGTGTGACAGGCGTTGGGTTTGACGGAGAGGCGCGGACTCTAACGATGCAAGCCGCCGCAACTGCGCCCGTCGATAACTTTACCGTTAGCGCAACGGCAGTCTGCGACGGCGAAAATCCGCCATCCGATCAGGCGATCGTGCGCGTCGTTGCCGCACCAGCCGAAAGTGTTGAAGTAACGCCGGCCTCGGCGATCGTAAGGCGGAACCACCTTGCGGGAGATCTTCCCAATCTGGGGCGTTTTGTGGCGACCGTGCATCCGCATCCGGCCGCTGATCAAAGCGTTACGTGGAGCGTTGTTCACGAGACCAATGATACCGCTAGCGGTGTTAGGAGAAACCTTGAAACTGGTTACTTAGAGGTTGATGATGACGCAACGTTGGGCAGATGGATAGTCAGAGCCACGGCGACCGGCAGCGAGATCGCCGGCCATGCCAATGTAAACTTGATAGTGGAACCTGCGGGTATTCACAGGGAACATGATGAGCGTAACATGCGCCGCGGTGCGCCGCCGGTAGATCTTGCAAGCTTCTTTGGCGTGCGGGTGGAGCCTTATGCGCTTGATGCGCCTCAAGATATTACGTGGAGCTTTGTCAACACTCAGCCGCCCGGCATAAGCCTTAACGATGGCTTGCTGACCATCGGGGCGGACGTGCCTGCGGGTACGGAAATCAATCTTAGGGTTCAGGCTCTTGACTTTCCTGCGGTTCGAGCCGACTTAATCGTAAACGTCATTTGCGTAACGATAAGCCCGGACTCCGTAAGCATGGTGCGTGGCGGGGATGCGCAGACGTTTACCGTAACGGTGTTGCCGTCTGGTGCGCAAAACGCCGGGGTTACGTGGAGCATTTACCCCGAAGGCGTGGATGGCGTTACGTTTAGCGGCAGTGGGCTGACAGCCTCGTTGCAAGTTGCTGCTACCGTAGCCCCTCGCAGTTTTGCCGTTCGCGCTGAAGTAGCTGGTGTTGCTCCTGTAGAAGCGACAGCAGGCGTTATTTTTGCGCCACCCACGGCGGTTATCGTAACGCCGAATCCGGTGTTTTTGATACGCGGTGGCAGCCAGCAGTTTAGCGCAAGAGTGGAACCTTATCCTGCCGCATCCCAAACTGTTACATGGAGCCGCCATCGCATCGGTGCCAACTTGGTTACTGGATTCAACATAAATGCTACTGGCAATGTAACTATTGGAAATAATACTGCACAAAACAGTATGTGGGAGGTCAGAGCTACGGTGGCTGGTGTTCCGGCAGGTGTAGCAGATGTTCGTGTGCTTCAAGCGCTCCCCACAGGCATTAACGTGGCACCGGAGGCTGCCAGATACGTGCAACGCGGCACGCCTGCGCCGGTAAACCTTACGACTCTTTTTAACGCGCAAACAACACCGGGCACTGCGCCCAACGATCTCTTAGCATGGGAAATCGTCGGCAATCCCGTGCCGGGTGTTGAACTGAACAACAATTTGCTGACTGTCGATGCAGGCGTGCCCGTACCAACCGTAGTCAACCTACGGCTTTCGGTATCATGGTTTGAAAATATTGCTTCCGTGAACGTAACCGTAAACATCGTTTACAGGGATCCCGTGATTACGGTGACTCCGCCCAGCGCAAACGTGGATCGTAACAGTAGCCAGACGTTTACCGCAGAGATCGCTGAACAGCCGGGTGGGCGCCCGACAAATACGATTGTCTGGAGTTCTTCCCCCGAAGTGTCTGGCGTTACGTTCAATCACAGCGGACATACAGCGACGCTGGCGGTTGGCACAACTGCGGAAATAGGAAGAACGATAACCGTTACGGCTGGATTGCAGGAGAATTCCGCCGTAACCGGTTCGGCGACGGCAACCGTAACCCCGGCTGCGCCAACAAGCGTCACGATAGACCGTGCCGGTTTGGGCAACAGAGAGTTGACGAGGGGTCAAACCTTGGAACTTACCGCAGTAGTGGTCGAAAGCTGGGCATCCATCGTATGGAGCGTTTCCCCGTCGGGTGCCGGGACCTTCAACCCGGCGAATGGACATACGACTGAATTTACGGTTGCGGATCTTGCTACGCTTGGCCCGATAACCATTACGGCTAGGGCTGTTGCCGGCGATGTACAGGACGAGGTGGAGATGGCCATAATCATCATAGAGTGTCCCGCTTGTGGAGAGCCTGATTGCGGTGAAACATTTTGCGGATTGGTTATTAGGCGCGGTGGCCCCAATCCCTTTGGGACGCGCGGGGCAGTCAACCACATTCAATTGGCATACTCCTTTGGCGGACCACGTGCCGCCAATGGTGTATCATACACCATGTACTTCATTGAGGGAGAAGAGACTGACCCTGTGAGAATTAAAGCCGATGGGTACAGCAGGACGGTGGGACAGCAATCTGCGGATGCACCGGGGTTTATTACCGACGTCTTCTTTGACTTTGATTTGGCATACAGTGCCGTCATCGTCCGAAGGCAAGGTCAAGAGGAACAAACCTCCAATGTGATACTGATACCGCGCGTTCCGAACAACATTCTGATCGTCACCAATGTCCCGGAAGCCAGCGAGGTCATGGTTTCGGCGTTAATCGGTGAAGCCAGCACCACTGCGCCGCATACTAGGGCGGTTGGTTACAGAATTCCCGGCGTAATACCGGGTATGCCAGCTACCACCAGAATGTTTGTCTTCTACGAACTGGATGGCCCATGTCTCGGTCCGGCTAATCCGGAAAGTGGTCAGTTTGATCCAACAAATCCATGGACTGGTGAAGGTAGCCTGTTTATCACTTTGGCAACTCACGAGGCGGCAGATGAAGGGCGGCAATACATTCAAGCGATTAATTTGGGTATCCCACTTCCTACGAGACAAAACAACCTTTTCCGAGGCACGGACAGGGTCACTCGCCAGTGGAGCAATTTTGTTTTTAACCCTTTCTGATGAAGGGCTTGCTGGGAAACCTTGGTTGGCTCCCCGGCAGATACGGTGTTGAAAATTTTCCAGACAGTGAACTTGGTCGCTGTCTGGAAAATCAAATAAAACCAAGACAAAACTTTAAGGAGAGAACTGGATGAAAATGAAAAAAATTGCGGTGTGTGCTGCAATGGTGGCGCTGTTGTTTATGGGGGTTTTTGCCGGGTGTCAAACGGACTCTGGAGCCCCGGATCTTATATGGCCCTCAAGCATGACCTTTGCGGACAATCCGAGCGATCCGGGCAGGATTTTCACCATCAACGAGGATCTTGAATTTAACGTCGAATTTGTAAACTTGGATGGATTTGATCCGGAGCTTGCTGAAGCCTTTGCAGGTCTTGGGATAACCCCGGGCGTGGTTGTTTATGGGGAAGTGGACGTAGGGTCGGGAAACGCATGGACGAGTACCATCATTACTGGAATGGCCGGTGGAATGGGCGCATATCCGCCCCATCCAGCGCTTGACACTATGCTACCAGATATTAATATAGAAATTGCGCTGACCTTCACAATCGCCAACAATAACATCGCTAGTATTGATGTGGTGTTTCCTGCCGCTGTTTATGAAGATCCGGAGCATCCCAATTATGATATGTTTGCGGGAATATCCATGCTTCTGATGGGCGGAACCTTCCATAGGATTCCGGACTAAGAGCAAGCGTGACATGATCCTGTGCGCTTTGCGCAGGATCATGCGCCAGCTTTCAGTATATGGAAACGGGCCATTCCCAAAAAGAAGGGGGGAAAGTGAAGACGAAACTTTTTGCGATGCTGGCCCTTGCGCTGGCGTTGCTGCTTACGGGGTGTCCCCCCGGCGTGGATCCTAACGCGCTCCAAGGTCTGGGCGATCTAAGCGTCAGGTCTGACAATCCCGGCGAGCTGATCTATTCTTTCAGCGAAACCGTTCCCTCCGCAGATTCCTATACTTTGTATCATATCCAATGTGCGGAAGCGAATGTGACGGGCATCATAGCCGAGGGAAATGGCTCGCCGGTGTTTGCCGGCTCGAACGTTCTTGCGGGCTTTGTGTTTGGCGAATACTACAGCGTCGTTGTCGTTGCCAGAAGAACCGGCTTTGCGGATGTCGTCTCTGCGGTAAAGCGGGTCGAGATATCGAGACCCGAATCGCTGGCCGACTTGGAGATCAGGCCGGGATCTGGCCCCGGCGAGTTGATTTTTTCCTTCACCCCGACAATTCCCCCGGCGACATACGTCATGCACTATGTCCAAGGGAGCGTGGAAGATGCCGATGAAATCATGAACATCGGAACCGGCAGGCCGTTGAGCATTGGTTTGGGTGTTGCTGTTGACGACAGCTTTACGCCCGGCGAAAACTACAGCATTGTTGTTGTGGCTCAAAGCGATGGCGGATATGTCGTCTCCAACGTGGTGCAGGTAAGGGCTTCCGCGGCTCTCGTTTTTGGGGTGGGCGGTTTTGAGGTCGAGCGCGGCGGATATAACCGTTACAACGCGGATCGGATAAAGCCTGTGGGTCGCAACCACATCGAGCTGGCCTATTCTTTCGGCGCGCCTGTTCCGGCGGCGGAATACTACTCCCTTTATTTTCTTCAGGGAGCGGAAACGGATCCGGCAAACATCATAACGCATGGAAATGGCAGGCGATTGGATATGGAAAGCGGCGAGCTGTCTGGGTTTACCACCGATATTAGGCTTTCGGTTGACCACGAATACAGCGTTGTCGTAGTTGCTAGGGGAGCCGTCGGCGGGGATTTGTATTCCGCCGTGCTGTCGGTGCCGCGCGTTCCGAACAATATTCTGATTGTTCACGGTATCCCGGAACATAGCGAGGTCATGGTCTCTGCGATACTTTCCGGCTATACTGCGACCGATCTTATGTTTGACAGGTTTGACGTGGTTGCCGTGGGTTACAGGATACCCGGCACAGGGATGTTTGTATTTTACGAGCTGGACGAGTATGATGAATATGATCCGAACACCCCTTGGGTAGCCACGGAAACTAGGTTCGTCACGCTGTCTGACAGCGAGGAAGATGGCGTGGGAAAT
>Ga0209755_10007531_pt1 | contig 11780 bp, 9 predicted proteins | sample TergutCo191P1_FD_187301 | JGI IMG/M metagenome (GOLD analysis project Ga0209755, IMG submission 187301) | Cornitermes sp. P1 segment gut microbial communities from Petit-Saut dam, French Guiana - Co191P1 (SPAdes) (version 2) | ecosystem: Host-associated > Arthropoda: Insects > Digestive system >...
CAATTAATCATATTTTCATCCAAATAATTAAGGAGTCTAGGGTGTGTTGTCACTATAATGCCTAAATTGTCCGGAGACTTATCCAATACGTCAAGTAAAAAATGAAATTCCGAATGATAGCCTTTTTGCTGCGCAATATATGGGTTAAATGGTACACTAAGAGGCAACAAATAAAGATAATCAAAAGTCTTTCGATACTTCTCTAATAAATCTTTGTAAGGACTTTTGCTAATTAACAAATTTCTACATTTTAGTTTGAATTCTGTAATTAATTCTTTAGAAGAATTTGTTAACTGATGTTGACTTTTTATTAAATCCCAATATTCGTAGGTGTAACATTCAAAATGTCTGCTCAAATCTCCAAAAGCAAAACTCGTTGTAAAAGGATATGGTGCCCTGCTTAAAATCCCCACAAAGTTGCTGAAGTATAATACATCCTCAAACAATCTTTTTAAAAACGGGGCATTAAAAGTTGAAAAAATTACATTCGGTTTAACAGAAATCTTTGTTTTAAGCAAGTTGTAATAGTACTCAAAAGTTTCAGCACTATACTGACCAGTTTGCCACTGCTCAAATAGTTTAAATGGTTCATATTTCCAGTTATTTGTCAGCTCCCTTTGTGTCACCCTGATTAACTGCACATCTAAATCAATATCCCCATCATCAATACAATGATACTCATTACAAATAATCCAAAATTTATATTTGCGGTTTTTAACTGAGCTTAGTGGTTTTACAATCCAACTAATGAATCGGTAGAATACATTAATGTTTTTTTCGATTTCAAGTTGCTCCAAAAAAACAGCAGGCTCGGCATAAATCAAAATATTGACGTTTTTCATTGCACTATCACCACAACTTATTGTTCAAAACATAACTGCCTATTAGCATTTTGCTCATTGAACAAATAACCTTTCCCGTTCCGCCAACTGTTCCTTATCTATGAAAATTGAATTAAGCCCTGTAAACGCATATTCATAATAATTTTCAGCATTCATGAAGTTTATTATTTCTTGGTTTCTATCACACACTAAATAGGGGCTTGTGTAGGGCACCATTTCAACAATAAGAACAAATGGGCGGTATTTTACAAAATCAATCGACTTTAATATCTTCATCTCATTACCTTCGATATCGATAGACAATATTGTGGGAGTTTTTCCCATGTAATTTTCAATTATATCGTTAACCGTTATAGTCTCCACACTCAAGACAGTATGAATTTTTAGATTCGGGTTTATATTGATAAATTCCAAGGCGCTGGCTTTGTCCGGCGTAGACATGGCATCCCCACTTTCAAGCGTGGTGCCCATCACATAAAAATCGACAAAATGGCCGCTATGTTCCGCTATACAGCGGTTTAAAATTATATCCCCATAACGATAGAATTTTAATTCCGGTATTAACGCAGCATTCGCTTCTACTAACACGCCTCTTGCGCCTTGTTTGTAGAAATGATAAGTATTGCTAAGCATTTTTGCGTGATTCGCGCCTAAATCCAAATACGATACCTCGCTTATTGGAATCCCTAATGCCGGCAGCGCAAGAGATATTATCATATCTTCACCGCTCTGAGAAAAAGTTCCAAAATCCCAGTGGTATTTTGGCTTATCGATAAATATATCAAGCTGTAGCTCGTTAAGTTTGTCCATTTTGTTTTGTATATTTATAACCTGCTCGCTACTTACCTGCTGAATGTTTTCTAAACGCGTGTACTTTTGTTCTAATTCGGTAATGCTGTTATCATAATTAGACAACATGTCCACAGTTGTAGACAGTCTACTTTCCGTTACAGACATTCTATCCTCGGCTGTAGACAACCTACTTTCCGTTACAGACACTCTATCCTCGGCTGTAGACAACCTACTTTCCGTTACAGACACTCTATCCTCGGCCGCAGACGCCCTACCCTCCGTTGCAGACATCTTGTCCTCGGTTGCGGACACCCTCCTTTCGGTTGCAGACAACCTATTCTCAACAGAATGAAAGACTTCGCTGCCATTTCTTGCCCACCATATTAATTGCCTGACATTTTTGGGTACAAGAGCTCGGTAAACAGACTTTATCAGCTTCATAATTTTTCCTTCCTGTTAATTCAATGCTAATTATTAAACAGCACAACCTATCGGAAACACAGCTTTGCCCCTTGCACTATTGCGGCAGTACCGAGTATTAGGTATGCATGCCATAAGCAGTGCCTCTAAAGTAATCCAGCCTTCAGCTTAGGCCTATCCCTGTCAGAGTTGCAAGAGAACTCTACTCGAATATGGTGGACATAGCCATATGACGGAAACTTTTGTATATCCAACACAACCTCCTGACGGCCTGCACCCTCAAACACTATTTTTTCAGCGTGATAGTCATTTAAAAAAATATTAACTTCAAAGGGGGCTTCGTCTTCATAAGATAAATACAGCAATTGCTCAGAGATTCCCCTACGCACATTGAAATTTGTTGTTGGGGGGCAATATCCTAAATCATCCGGTATCGGTAGGTTATGTAAAAAGTCCATTGAAGGAGCAGTTATGTTCTCGTCGCCTTTGATGCCGAGCTTTGTAATCCAATCGTAGTAATATAGCCAAAAGCCTTCAGCATATGCTTCCCCGGCATATTTGCACATTAAGTTCCGAAGTTCCTTAATTCTGGCTAGCCCGCCGGTACTGGTCTTTGTTTCAGCATATTCTCGGGAATTGGCCAAGTAGCGGTCGATATATAGCACCTCAGATTTAGGTTCCATAGCTAAACGAATCCAAAGATCCCAATCCATAGCCCAATTCAAACGTTCATCTAAATAGCCACATTTGACCAAGGCATCCCGGCGGAAGAAGGTAGTTGGCTGAAGAATATAGTCCCACACATGAATCAGCTTCCACAAATCAAACGGAACCGTAGCGGAAAATCTCCCTACTCTTTCCCCACTTTCATTTATTATATATCCTTCTCCATATATAAGCCCAAGCTTTGGATTCTTTTCAAATAGTGGGACTATAGCTGAAATTGCGCCTGGCTCATAGGTATCATCAGAGTTCATCCATGCCACAATATCCCCTGTTGCCAACCTAAATCCTTTATTTATTGCATCGGATTGCCCATTGTCCGGTTCCGAAACCCATCTTACCCGATTGTCATACCGTCTTAAGATTTCCAAAGTATTATCTGTTGAGCCGCCATCAATAATAATATACTCCATGTTTTCATAATCTTGGCTCAACACACTTTCGATTGTTTGCTCTATAAATGCCCCCTGATTGAAGGATGGCGTAATAATGGATACTTTCAAACTCATGGCAGCACCTCCAACGTTTCGAGGATAAAGGATAAATCCCTAGTGTCTGTATTAATTCCCAATGCAGCCGGACTAAAAACCCTATTCATGACCAGGCTTATAACATGTGTTCCAAGCTGCAGGTCTGAGGCTAAAGGCAAAACCCTTACAAAATCGCCTTTTTCCACAATTTCTAAAGAGCCTATAGCGCTGCCATCAACAAAGACATCTACTTGCAAAGCGTCATCCATAGGCCAAAGATGCCGCCCTTCTATCTTCAAAGATGTACCGCAGCCCATTTGTGTAATCCAGTGATCATATTGCTTAGAAAGCCATTTGTCGGAAAATCTTCCATAATGCGGAGTGTCTGGCGGCATAAAACCGAGTTGTGCCGTTCGGTTCTGTGAAAACCTTGCATAATATTTTGCAAATATCCTATACGTTGCCCTTGCCACAAAACGGGTAATATATAATGGATTGGTGATATTAAACCGAATAAACAAAAGCGCAAAAAGTATTTTAAAGGACCAGCTTCTGCTTCCATACTTTAGGAAATCCGCGTATCCAAAGACCCATTGAAACGGCACGTACCCATAATGTTTTTTCACGGTGGCACATACTTCTTTATATACTTCCTTTCGTCGTGAAAGGGTCTTGTTTTCATCATACATCCGAGAACAAGCTAGATACTCAGGTATGTAAGCAATTCTTCCCAAAGATGAAAAACGTATCCACAGCTCGTAATCCATACAAAGCTGTAGGCTCGCATTCAGCCCTCCTGCTTTGTCTACAAAGTTTTTTCTGAAGAAAGCTGTAGGTTGACAGATAAAGCAGGTTTCTGCTAATCGGTCCCTGTTGAATTTTTCCGTATCATAACGTCCGGTTATTATGCTTTCTTTATCAATATAATGACCTTCCCCATACACCATATCCGCTTCTGGATGTTTAGCGAAATAGTCAACGGCTTTCTGAATAGCGCCCTCAGTATAGGTGTCATCGGAGTTAAGCCAGCCTATGATTTCACCTCTTGCCGCCCTTATACCTTTATTGACGGCATCAGCTTGACCGGCATCCTTTTCAGAAACCCAAAATATCCGATTTCCATATGCCTTCAGCACATCGACCGTATCATCTGCTGACCCCCCATCCATGACGATACATTCTATATTTTTGTAGTCTTGGTTGATTATGCTGTCAATAGTTTCCTTAATGAACTGCCCTTGGTTATATGATGGCACAACCACACTAACAAGGGGTTGTGGCTCATTTGCCAATGAGGGGAATTTTTTATTTTTTTGAGCTTCCTCGTATACATGCCTGATATGCTGTAACGTCTGCTCAGAACAATTGTCCCACGAAAACATTTTCGCCTTCAGTTTTCCGGCATCAACAAGTTTCCTTTGTAAATCGGCATCGGAATAAACCGTATAAATGCCTTCTGCCATATCTTTAATGGAATAGCCGTTAAAATAGTATGCTGCATCTTCGCCAATTTCAGGTAAAGATGTGCTTTTTGAGCAAACGACAGGGATACCTATATGCATGGCTTCAACTAACGGTATGCCAAACCCTTCAAATAGAGATGGGAAGACCAGAATTTTTGCATTTGCGTAAATATATGGCATATCTTCTTGTTCAATGTATCCCAAATAGACTACATCGTTTTCCATGTTGCTTTTTTGAATGAAATGGTTCATTTTTCCGTGAGCATTGTTTTTAGCGCCTGTAAAAAGCAACTTAGGCTGAAACCCTTTTTTCTTTTTTAACAGATAATATGCCTTAAGAAGGCGCAAATGATTCTTATGTGGCCAAGTATTTGCCGGATAATAAATATACTCATCCGGAAGCATATATTTCTTTTTTACACGAAGTTTTTCCTGCGCATCGGCAGAGTGCCGGAATGATTGATCTCCATCAAGCCAAGTTACCTGTATTTTGTTGGGGTCGGCTTGGAGTTTTTCAATCAACGTAGATTTTGTAAACTGAGAAATTGTTAGCAACATATCCGCAGACTTGACAGTATACGCAGTCTTGTGCTTGCGCATATATAGCACCTTCCAATTGAAGTTCGACGGGAAATACTCCTGCTGAATATCAAAAATCATTACAACTGACGGAACTGTACAGTCCTTAGGTATTAGATGGAACAATGGGCAAAACCAAATGTCTAGGCTCAGATAATCAATGTAGAAATTCAATTGTGTGTCGGTGTTCTGGTCAGTATAGACAATAAATAGCTTCGTATTCCCGACTTGCTCAAAAGTCCCTATCGCTTCCGAATTTAGGAAGAGAAACAGCTGAATATCCGTTCTTCTCTGTATTACTGCCAGAACGTTTCGAATATACTGCTCTCCTCCGCCGATTTTACCAGGGTATAACTCGGCCAAGTTGATTCCTAATTTCATCATTTCCCCCTGTTGCTTTTTGGCAAGTAACTTGTGATGTTTTTGCAAACAACGTTAAACACCGCTTTTCAAGCATAATGCAGTTAAGCTTTGCGCATCAGTGTGCGTACTAATCCGTAAAAACTTCTTGCTTTTGCGATAAAAGGAGCTTCTGGCTGTTTGCATTCGCAGTTTGCATTAACTTCCAACAATTCCGATATGCGGAGGAATTCCTCCCACAGCCTGTCAAGCTGGTGCTGCTTGCGCTCTAGCCGTCGCTGATATCTGAAAACTTCTGCTTTCAGCCGCTCACATTCCATTAATAGGTTGTCGGTGCCACCCTGTTTAACAACGTTCCGCTGAATCAATTCATTCACATTATTACTCCTTTCCCGCCCCTGTGCATCAAAGCATTCAGGAGCCTGTGGGTATGCCAGCGCGTCATCAGGTTTGACGCCCATGAATGCTTATTTATCTAACAATTACCCTGCTTTTATCGGGTATTGGCAACACCAATTGTCTGGTGTCTTCATTGAGTCCAATCTCATATGGAATAAAATAATTGCTGGCAGTGAGTTCAATTCTATAGATATTCTTATCTTCGGGGATTATAAGTGTAACAGCATATCTGCCGTCTTCAATTACAGGCGTTATTACCTCAAATGCAACAGGATATCTTGAACCTGATGAAAAATAAGATACTAAGAATGATAGCGCTAGGGGGTCATCTAAAAATTCAGTCACATTACCGAAAAATGAATATTCTTTAATTCTGTTTAAAGCGTATTCTGGTATTCTGAGCGAAAAATCCGTAGCGAGCCAGTCAGGCCAGGCATTGCTTAGGGTTATAGTTGGCTTTACAAACATAGCGAGTTCGCCAAAGACTGTATCAAATGACTCTAAATAAATGAGACGGTTCCTTGCAAAATCTCTAACAATTTCTACTACTTCAGCCGCATTGTTGTTGATGGGCAATGGTGGGATTATATGCAATAATGGTTCATTCGGAATGATAATTATATCAGCGTTAACCATCCGTTCATGTAAGCTTTGCTCTGTAAATTCATAAAGGTACGCGCCCATGAGCCCGTGATAGTTGAGCAGTACTCCATGTTCGGTGTATGCTTCATTAGCCATAAAGATACAGTCGGGGCCTGTAACGGGATACCACAAAACGTTCGCTTCAAAGATGTTATTTCGCATAAAATGTGCATTTGCGCTATTGGCAAGCCTAATAGTATTGTGAGCTCTGCTAATCTGTTGATTATCCCAATTGCGGTACCCACCATGAACCCCGGAAGATGTAAGTAGAAAAAAGTTAACTGAGCCCGGTATGAGAAATAGCAATGCTAATGCTTTGCAAAATAAAAGAGGTTTTTTTACGAATTTACCAACGATTACTTTTGTCAGCAAGGCACAAAATACAATCAAAGGGCTCACCATCATAGTTTGAACAACCGGGCTTTGATAGGCCCATAATGTATAGATTATGAACGGAATTGCTGTAAACAGAAGAGACACGAACAAAGCATCTCGTATATCAACACCATGGGCTTCTTTATGCGCAGCAGAATCTGAGTTACTGTTTTTGTTGCGAGTCAATAGCCAGAATGCAAATCCTAACAGTATAGCAATCCCAATTAGTAAAAAAAACAATATGCCTAAGTGGTTTCTCAACATTGAATTAATCACAAAATCAATATTAAGCCCACGAACTAAACCTTGTAGCGCAAGTTGTACATCAAGATTTGTGTCACCCCGCAGTGCGCTAATAACTTGATAATTTAGAAATTGTTCCAGATTCAGGATTAGATACAAGATAGAAACGCCGCCGAGTCCCCAAGTGGGCCCTTTTAGGCTTTTTAGCCACCTGACAGGTGTAAACTTTCTTTGAAAGGCTAAATAAATCAGGTAAACAACAATGATACCCCCAAAGAGAGCTATTGTATTCATTCTTGCGATTATTGCTGCGAAAAGGCTTATAATGAAGTAGTTAAAGCCTCTTTTGTCCGTAAACTGTTTTGAATAAATCATTGCTATCATTGCTATGAAGTAAAATGCGCTTGCAAAAATATCAGTCCTGAAATCTGCCAAGCCTCCGGCGACCTGCATATATGTGATTGTGCTGAGGAATAATCCTAAAAAAGCCAAAGCGAAGTAGGGGTTCCATATTTTACGTAAAAACATATATAAAAAATACTGCATGCCTACCCACGATAAGAAAATAATAACTATTCCGTTAACTTTGGAAACACCAAAGAGGAAGTAGCTGAGAGATGTAATTAGCGGCAAAATACTCATATGCGGAGTAGTCCGCAGCGCCGTAGTAATCCGCAGGTCACGTAACATTTCGAATACATGAAAGGTGTTGTTATAATAGGCCACTTGATCCCAGTGCGACAGATAAAAAGGGTAAATTTCTCTAAAGTAGAAAGTGAAAAATAATAGTCCCTGAGTAACGAAAATCAAGAATAGCACTATTTTTTCTTTGTGTAATCGAATTTTGGCTGGCATATGGTTTATCCTCCTTCTTTATAGTCGCTATGTGTATCAAGCACACAAGCGATACAGTACGGAACTAAATCCCCTCTGCGTTATGCAATGTAGGTGGCTTAGCATACATTCGAAGCCCCCCCCCCTGGCCAGTGTCAAACGACTTCAGGTAAACGAAATTATTCTCTGCAAAATCCTTTAGGATTTGTATAAATTTTTCAGCGTTATTATGAACTGCAAATGGTGGCAACAAATGCATTGGGACAGGGTATAGGACAATAATCATATCGGCTCTTTGCATCAGCTCAAACAACCTGTGTTCAGAGAGTTCAGTATTTACATCTCCCAAAAGATTATAATAAGTAAATAATATACCGTATTCCATATAAGCCATATTGGCCATATGCACTAAGTCTCCGCCAGTTTTTGGATACCATAAAATATCGGCTTCAAACATATCAAGTTGTTTGAAATGTCCATTTGCGTACTGGAAAAACGCATTAAAATTTTGAGCTCTATTTATTTGCTGGTTGTACATTCGCAACCTTCTTCCGTGAGGATATTCCCCAACTGATGTATAAGCAATAAAATTTAGAAGGCCAGGTATTAGAAAAATAGACATTAATGCTTTTGCAAAATATTGCGGCCTTTTCACGAATTTGTTGATAGCTATTTTCATCAACAGGGCACAGCAAACAATCAGCGGACTCACTATCATAGTTTGAACAACTGGGCTTTGGAAACTCCAAAGTGAGTATATTATGTATGGAATTACTGTAAATAAGGAAGATATGAATAATGCATCTTTTATATTAATAGATTCCTTTACCGTATTATTTTCATTAATCTCACTCCCAGTCTTTTTTACAACGGAAATTCCCCAGAATAAACAAAACAACAAAATCGAAATCCCTATTAGCACAATGAATAATGTGCCTAAGTGGTATTTCAGCAAAGCATTAAAAACAAAATCGAAATGAACTCCTAGGGTTAAGCCTTGTAAATAAAGCTGAAGCTCAAGATTCGCATCACGCTGCAGCGCACCAATAATTTGATAGCTTAAAAATTCTCCAAGATTCAGGATTAGATATAGGATAGAAGCGCCGCCGATTATCCAGGCTGGAGCTTTTAGGCTCTTTATCCATTTGACAGGTGCAAACTTTCTTTGAAAGGCTAAATAAATCAGATAAACAATAATTATGCCCCCAAAAAGAGCTACTGTATTCATTCTTGCTATTATCGCTATGAAAAGACATATAATGAAGTAATTAAAACCGTTTGCGTCCGTGAATTGTTTTGAATAAATCATTGCAATCATTGCGATAAAGTAGAATGCACTCGCAAAAATATCAGTCCTGAAATCCGTTAGGCCGCCAGCAATCTGCATATATGTGACGGTACTTAGGAATAAGCCTAAAAACGCCAAAGCAAAGTAGGGATTCCATACTTTACGTAAAAATCTGTATAAGAACCACTGCATGCCTATCCATGACAAGAAAATAATAGCTATTCCATTAAATTTGGAAACGCCAAAAAAGAAGTAGCTGAGGGTCGTAAGGAACGGTAATACACTCACGTGTGGCGTCGCTTGCAATGCATCAACTATCCTCATGTCACGCAGCATTTCGAACACATGAAAGGTGTTGTTATAATAACCTATCTGATCCCAATTGCTAGCAGGGTAATATAGGTAAACTTCCCTAAAGTAGAAAGTAAAGAACAATAGCCCTTGAGTAAGGAATATTAACAGTAGTACTATTTTTTCCTTTTGCGATAGAATTTTATTAACCATAATTTTCTTACCACACCACTCTCATTCAAAAGCTGTATTCACTGTTGAGCTACTATGATCTCCCTAATACCAAACGGAAGCCTGCATTTACCGGACAACCAATAATCAAAAGCGAACACGGTTTTAACCACACCCATCCCGAGCGCCTTACATCCATTGACACCTTATCAAGCCGCTCCCCCTTATGGCTCTTATACAACACCCGATTCAGCTTTTTCTTAAAGAAAAAAGGAATAAACATTAGACTGCTTAAAAAAACATGCCTCACTACCCGAAAGCCATTATCCTGAAGCTTTTTAACCAGTTCGTTCTTCGCATATCTCCTCACATGCATGAGAGCCTCGTCATAATAGTCATACAGCTTATCGCCAAATGGCACAACGATGCAAGCAACTCCGTCCGGCTTTAGTATCCGGTTAAATTCTCTGAGAACAGCAGCGTCGTCCTGTATATGCTCCAAGACATTCAAGCAAATTAAGCAATCCAAAAAATTATCAGGAAAAGGGATGCTCGTTATATCAAATTTAAAAAGCAGATAATCCGGGCTTTTTTTGTGGAGTTTATATAATCCGCTTTCGATAATATCTATTCCAATCAAGGTGGAATCAGAGCTTTCTTTTTCTACATCATGTAGCATAAACCCAGCCCCACATCCAAAATCGGCTATGACAGGATTTGCAAATTCCGATAAATATCCTCCCAGATAGCCCAGCACAGTTTTTCGTTCGTACAAGTCAATTGGATGAGCATCTGTTTTCGCCTCATCGTGCATGTCTTCCAGAGTGTCGCTCCAGTTTGCTTCCGAAGATGTACTGCCAAACGTATAAAATGGCCTTCGCTTTGCATTTCCGTTAACCGTTTCGTAGAGCGCATCGCCGAAAGCGAGATTGTTATATTCTTCAATCTCCTTTGCAATCCGCCCGGTTGATGGACTTGTCATAGCTTTATTCTCCAATCAAGAATGTTTTTATAGGATTGTGTTGACAGCACGTGTATAATTTTAGAATGAGGTGAAAGTGTAATCCAAACATTTGTTGCTTAATACTGAAAGGCGGTATTGTTTATGGAAAAGACGTATAAACTGTTAGACCACACCGAGCCGATTCCAATAGATGAAATACGGCGGCTATATGATGGCTACTGGGTTTTCATTGTGAAAGCAAAGCTTACTGAGACTGGGGGGATAATTGAGGGAGTACCTGTTGTTATTGGGGCCGTTCCTTATGATGGGACAGAAGACGGCATCTATAAAAAATATAGATCTGATGAATATGTTGAACGTTGTGATATATCGCTACGGCATAGTAGGCATTTCATTTCTTCTTTGCGGCTTGTCGGTGAGGAGTGTGACTAGTTTGGTGAATTTTAGGTACAGTTCCGAAATGGATTTAGTTTACGAGAAAGACGGACACAGGCATTTGAGGATTCCTGTATTTTATGAATCGGGAAGCAACTCCAACAATAGAGTCGATTTCATTATTGACACAGGTGCCTATTTAACTGTTTTGACGAGAATTATGGCTAAGGAATTCGATTTTGACAAACTCACCCCCTTGTCAAAAAATGTACCATTAACAGGATTTGCGGGTTACAGAGTTGAGGGTGATTTGATTGAAATCCCAATGCTCTTAGGTGGCAAACGTATTGCGGCGAAGGTTGTAGTGCCGTATGTCGATACAGCGGACAATATTCTTGGGCTTAACGTGCTGGAGCATTTTAATTATTTAATCGACAGCACAAATGATAAGATTTATTTTACAGATAATCCTGTGTATAAAGCGAATCAGAATCTGATGAGCAGCAATATTTGGGCTATGAAAGATGACAGTTAAGAGACGAAAAGAAG
>Ga0209755_10007532_pt1 | contig 11779 bp, 4 predicted proteins | sample TergutCo191P1_FD_187301 | JGI IMG/M metagenome (GOLD analysis project Ga0209755, IMG submission 187301) | Cornitermes sp. P1 segment gut microbial communities from Petit-Saut dam, French Guiana - Co191P1 (SPAdes) (version 2) | ecosystem: Host-associated > Arthropoda: Insects > Digestive system >...
GGGGGGGGGGGGGACTAGTTTGTAAGTACGTTTCGAAAATATAAAGCTTTTTTTCTGTAACTTGTTTCGTTCGTTTGTTATTACCCTTTGAAATATGGGAGTCCATTCTGCTGCATCCTGTACATGGGGAATAATGTTATGTATCTCTCAAGAATTTATTAATTCATCACTTTTTGCATAGCCCCCTAATATTTTGATGAAAGATGTGTAGCGAATTAGTTGAATCTATGGTTCGATTGTGGTTTCTAAACTCTAGGTAATTACAATCAATATTTTAGGCACCTTTGTGCTTTTGTCTTTAAGCCAAAAAAGGGGAGGTTCTTGCACTGGTGATAGCAAGAATATTGCTAGTACTTGACACATTTTTATCACCTGAACTCTTAGCAATAAAAGCTTCTTTTTGCTTTGTGAATTTCGATGCAGACCATGGGTCATTAAGTCTTCCCTTTGAAAAGATGTAGTTTCAGTAACACAAATGCAGGATTTGCCACACTCCAACAGTGCCTGATCAAGCCCTAAATTCACACCCCTAACCTTCCTGTTTATCCAAGGCTTGTCATGCCTCCAGAAGAGGTTTACAAATCTGACATTCATGTTATGTGAACTTTCTGCAGTTAAGTTGATGTCCTTTTCAAATGAGCACTGGTAGTTTCTATGGAGGCTGTTTCCTGGCCCTCCCACTGTAATAATATGATCTCACCTGGTAAGGTCATTACCAAGCTTCCCCTCAGTCCTCACTGACATTAGCAAGAGGTGCAATGGGCTTAAAAATACTTATGATTTTATATTCAGTGCCCAAGTGTTCTTTGAGCATGGGTCCAATTTCCCTCCCACTACTACTGGCCAGTAATAAAATCTTCCTTCTATGATTTTTTGTCTCCCCAGCAAGTGGTTTTACTTTGTTTTCCACATGCTTCAAGAAGCCTGTGCTATGCTGATCAACGTCCAGTACACTGACCGTTGCTCAACTTAACATGAGGTACATCATCTTTAGAGAACCTACAGGACCCCTGGACTTGGAATTTTTAAGCTTAGACCAATTATGTAAATCATCTGAAATGTCCTGATCCTTAATTTTACTGCTGTTGTTTTCACCTTTCAAAGAATTTATGATTGTTATGTACTACTGTATTCCAGAACATTGTAGTACATGTTTTTCCCATCAATGGCATCAGAGAGTTTTTAAATTTGGTACTACCTGATTTTGTAAGAAATTCTTGAGTAATGAAACTTAATTCATTTGGACTCTTCATTGCTGTGACTTCAGTAAACAGGTAGATAGAGCTCTTTCAACCCGAAATGTCAAATGTTCACAAACTTGAAATAAACTGGATACAACCAGGGACAAAATTAACATGCTCTCCATCCACTAGGCAGAGTTGCTTGACTGCAAAAGGAGCAAACCTTGGTCAGCTTACAAACTTCCTCCCATATGATCTTCAACTGCATTAGCAACATGCTGTCTGGACACAACTTCAATTGTGCTGGCCTGCCATCAAGGGAGGTCTCCAGCTTCCTTTGTCCTATTAAGGATGGCGTGGAACACATGACTACTGTGGGTGTGCACAGCATTCCCTGTACAAGTGTTCTGATCTACACTGGGCAGTGTGGCTACTATGTTAAGAAAAGGGTGGAAGAAAACCACCAGCAAGTCCACCTTGAACAACTGAATAAGTTGCCTGTGGCATAGCACAGCTTCAAGAGGGAGCATCACATCTGCCTTCTCAAGAAACCAAAATCCTCTCCACCAAACACCATTACTTGGTCCATACCATCAGACAGGCAACTGAAATTCCGTTCCATCCTAACACCAACAGGGTTGATGGCCTAGTCTCATTCTCCTGAGACAGCGGAGAACAGGCCTCCCCCACTCATGGTTACAAATAGCCTTCTTCAGGGCAAAAGCAGCGCGAACAACTCTTTTCAGGTTCATGTGCATCTATGTACACTCCTGTTCCTGTTACCTTTACAGCATCCTTAGCTTTCTATGAACTACATCCCTCAACATCCTGTCTCCAAAAACCCATCACATTCTGAGTCCCATCACTTGGGTTTCTGAACCTCAAACCTACCACCAGATGTGGTTCTACTAATGCTTTGCTCAGTGCACAGCACTACCACTTCCATTGGCTTGCCACCCCTGTTGTCCTTACCTATATAATACACCCATATTTACCAGTGCAACTACTGGTCTTCTCTTGTTTCACCCTTAATACATAAATATTATGGAACTCCAAAATATTGGTACCTATTTGTTGTCACAATGGAACATACCAGAAGACTTGAATCTTCACTGGCACCACTGTGAGAATCTCAAGTATGACAATGAAATAAGCCTTTCCTTCACCTTAAAAGTCTTAATGAAAAAAAATTTGAATACAGTATATACGTGTCCACATATGTGAACATGCTTCTCCCTGTTACATTATTTAAATTTTTCCATTCTATTCTGAAATCTTACATTTCCAGCTTTCTACCATATTATTTGATAACACACAGAAATATTTTATATCACCACAACAAACATTAGTAAGTTCTTAAACTATTCAACATATTTTAATGAAAATTAATTTGAACACTTCATGCATGACCACAACCCTGGATGTCTGAATTACATACTCTGTTCTCCATTCCTTGTTCTTTGCAAGATGGTGCAGGATAGAGCCTACTCTGCATACAGGCCTAGTCATTTTATTTTCACTCTATGCTTCTTGATAGGAAACAGGGATGCTGTGCATATGTTCAACTGTATTAGCACAAAGAAAACAACTGGTAATTAAAGAGAAGGCAGGATAAGTTTCAAAACTTAGCAGGTGCATGGGCAGAGCAAAAATGAGGATAAGGAACTTTGTGGTGCTTAGACCAGGGGAGTATTAATGGTGCTCTAGTAAATGCAGTGATTATAAAACACTGGATAAGATCTGTGAAGATTATGAAAGGCAAAATCAGGTAACTTATATTAGGATAACTGTTTTTACATAAATATAAAATTGCCTGAAATATGTGATAATTCCATGAAATCATAGGCTTAAAAATGAAAAAGTATACAAAGCTCTTTATTTGATACAGAACTATAATCCTGTGTGTATGCCTCCATATTTTTGCACTTATGTTGGTTTATTTTCCACTAAAACTTGCAATGTCATAGGATTGTTTTAACAGGCTTCCACATGACCAAGCTTTGTGTTAATAATTTCACTTTACACAAACATATGCCATTCTAGTACATCTTTCTTCTGTGTTTAAAAAATTCACCATAATTCACTGCACAGCAAATTGTTAACTTCACCCCTTAACATATCTAAGTTGAGGCCAAATCAGACGATATCTTTGGACCATTCTAATCTTCAGTGTATTAGTTTATTTATTTATTTATTTATTTATCTTTGGTTTATTTAATAATGCTGTCAGTGGCTTAGACTGTTGCCCTGAATTGTGTGACAAGTGAATTATGAATTGTCAAAGACAGCCCTCATGACCTAAGTCAAGGTACCATCAAATACATCCGACATGAATGACTGAGGAGAACTATAAGAAACCTCGGGCAGCACCATCAGTATCCAGGCAGCTTCAGCAAGGACAGTTGGTTTCCCAGCCAATATTACAAGCACACACTTTTAAAATATAAGTTAGAATCATTACTACTACAGCCAACTTGCTTGGTTATGATTTTCAATCTGTGAAGTAAAGCAGTATGCTTCAGTCTCTACACTTGTGTTACCCAAACTACATAAGCAGGTTGCCATCTATAATGTAACTGTAAAACTACTGTTGCAAATTGGACATCTGATACAGTACAGTAATTAAATTAGAGAGCACTGGTTTTCAGTTACCTGCAGGAAAAATGTAGTCAGATTCAGGTACATATGGAACTATATTAGTGTTTGCCTAAAGAGGATGAGGGAAGCAAAGAAACTCCTCTATAACAGCATTTCATCTTGACACAGACATAAGTAATGAAGCCTAGAAATCATATGAAATGAACAAAAAATAGTACCCATCAATGATAGATACTGAAATTTTATATAATAACTAATCTTTGAAAAATATAGCCACAAAAACAAGGTCTATTTCACCATTCCTTAGTTTCCTGTGGGTCTAACATAAATGTTGACACTATTGCTCAAAAATGACGTGCACCATTTCACTAGGACCATATGCTGAATGTGCAAAATTTGAAATATCTTATATTGTTTATATTGGTATCACAAGTGAAAGAGAGTAATCTGCAAAATTACATCTGCTGCAAAACAGGACATTTATCTGCCTCTGCTATAATGGAAGGATTATGAAGTGCAGATGCTCTTGTCCATTGATAAAATGTGTAACAGGGATCTGCAACATTGAAGAGAAATCTTTTAGGTCATTACTGAAACATGGCACAACTTTCCTTTCCTGTGCAACAGATTTGGAACTACATTACTCAGCAAAAGAATATAACCTACAGATAAAGCCTGTGACCCATTTTAACACTTACTGGGAACAGAATGAATCCCCACCTGTCACAATTTATGATTTCATAACAGATACAAATTTTTCACCATCTTCCATGTCTAGTTTTATTCAAGGGTTACTGCAGCCTGCATCATCATATCAGTTATTAACAATGAAAACAGAGGCACTCAGAAATTACAGGCAATATGTTAACATGATACATTTTAGAAAGTAGGCCCAAGAGGGAATCAGCACACTCATTCCTCTACATATGAACATAGTTACAGCCTGCACATTCAAATGGGGATCCTTTAACATTATTAATTTTTCTTGGTTCGAGAACTGAACTAATCCACACACATTAACCTAACAAACAGATCTGCTTATACAGTAACAACAAATGAAATTATATTAATGAAATGAGTTAAAATTATATTCTGTAACTGCACAATGTTCTGCTGTTTTATTTTATGCTATTACTTTTTCTCCTATTTTAAGTAGGAGAGACGTAGTAATTTAAGATCATTTGTACAGAATGCGCAATTGTGAGCAACTTCAGAACTTACTCATAGGGATACAAACCCAGTTCCCATTACTTATCATGAAGAAAAGTAATCCAGCCTTTGGTGTACATGGCATTTGAACACAGAGAAACAACTGTATGCAGTTTTAATTTGCCATTTATACTTCTCATAAAATTAATTAATTATTATTGGTTCCTCTCATGGCCTTAGAATCATTTTCACAAAACAAAGGAAGTCAGATACCTTTACTACTGCACACACTGCTACTACAGATTCTCCAATAAAAATATCCACTTCTAATTCATTTGGTCCCTTACTGCATACTGCTGATCCATTCTCAGCTCCTTAATGGGCAGCAATGCAAAATGTTACCAACACTGCACCTGCATTTAAAATCTGTTAACATAGTTTTGCACTTGAAAGGAAACTGAGATTCACAAGCGGTCAATTGAAAATTTCTAGCGTAGGGCCATTTCAATCCCAGGTTTCTGCTGTGACTGGAGCACCGTTCAATTTAAATGCCCATTGCAGGACATAGTTTCACTTTTTGGACAAAAATGATATACATTTAATGGGGCAGTGCTATCCCATTCATCCACTAAAACTTAATAACTACCCAGTACTACTCTATTATATAATACAATAATCAAAAGCAGTAATGATGAGAAATATCTTACTGTTATAACACACACACACACACACACACACACATACACATATATATAGATGAAAACCCATTTTATTGTGCCCCATTAAGCAATGCATGTACAGAAAGATGCACACCAAGCCCATTTCGCGCTTCCCATGCCACACACAAGATATCTTATAAATAAATCTTTCAATCTGTATTAATGACCAAATAAAATCTCTCTCACCATCTTTCACTGGTGTTCCAGCTATGCGTGACTTTGTACAACTGACCAAGAACATACAGTATGAGTACACCAAACTCCAGCACAGCAAGAATTAAATACTCTTACTATTATCGGTAATACACAACACCCTGTGCTACTTTTTAGCACCTTATTTGCTCTTATATAATAAATCTCCAAATTAAAACCAGAATAACTGCCAAACCTGTGGAAACTATGCACTGCAGTTACTTGTTTAAACCTGCAAGTTTTCTCTTAGTAACACAGGATAACTTTAGCTAATTTTCAATTCAACATATAAAGCACTTTATGGTTTCTTCAAAAATGACCAAGATGGCAGTTACAATCACTGAAAGCTCACATGATGATCACTTCAAATCATTCCATTTACATTCTGAGAAGGCCAAAATATTGCAACAATCTTTAGTAAAATTTTGTGAGATATAATGCAACTTTCAGACATTCCTGAAATTATGAAATGCACATTGCTTTTCAGAATAGTACACATACAAATTTCCAATTTCATTTTTCCTCCGTCACCTTTTCTTCATACCCTGACATTAACCTTTTAAAGACCGGCAGTTGCATAAGTGAATGCATGTAGGAAAACACCCCTCAAAATTAATTTTATACATTTAGGCACCAAGAAAATTCAGTGCAGTTTTAAGACATGCTGCATAATCTCAGTTTTACTTTCCACATAATGTAATTTATTTCATAATTTTATCTCCTTCTGTTCAAGTAATATTTACAGTTTTCATAAACCATGTGTTAAAATTTAAATATCAACCCCAGTAAGATAAAGGTTAAACAATCGGAAGTTCCTTGCACTGATATCAATTTTGGATTATTAGTTCTTTACTTTTTTTAGCAAAGGATATGTTAACAATACTTTTGAACATTTCCTTCAATTTTAAATCATTAACCCAAGAATATACAGTCTCAGCTTAAGAGACAGGATGACATACATTTGACAGAACTGAAGTAGACTTGTGACCATATTCAAATAAAATAGCCTTTATGTTTCAAGTTGTTGCTAACAGACGGCATGGTAACATTTTATATCTGAAGTTCAAGGCAAGTGAAATGTGAATTTAGCAACTTATATTTTGGCTGATAAACACAAATAAACATTGAAATAAACAAACACAACACAAATGACAACACTGCAAACCTGAATAGGTTGCATAAACATAGTAGCAGGTCACGTGAATGCCAATATAACAGGCAAGAACATCCTTTTTGCACCAGCAGTAATTCAAATTATCTTCAGTCAAGTTGTAAACTATAAGCAACCAATGGAGTCCTGCACCTTGTATGTGATCTAGACAATGCAAAAAATGTACAGCATATTTGTCCTGTATTACTTGATGGCAGCAGCATCTGTAAATTATGTAGGTCCCACATTTCAAAATCATACATATATGAAAATGAGAGTACCAACAAACATCTCTTATATTACTGACAATAATGTCAAACACTTTCTGAAAATAAATGTTTCTTATATCACACCATACATAAAATAAACATAATGGGATCTGATGACTGCAACCACTTTCACATGTGGAGGTACTGGAATGAAACAGCATTGCCAGGAGTTACGCTGATGATCCCTGTGGCTTTGCAGGATGCAGCAACATCTCAATCTCAGACAGAATGTTTGTCAGTAGCACTTCACAATTGCTCTTTCCCTCACAGGAGACCTTCAGATCACTGCCACTATTTGCAGACTGTAACACAAATATCACCAAAACTTAGCAGTACCAGTCCGAACCACACAAAACTATAATACATGTATACTCCGTGCACCAAATCCCAGTCCATAATATTACACATTACCACTCAAAATGGTTGCCACATAACAACACAACTCTCCATCAGCAATACATAAAAATAGACAAGGCACATTGACATAAACTACAAATATAAATGGCCTTGCAATCATAAAATTATATTCATAAATTACAAAGATAACTAGTACCCTAGGACAGTCAAATAAAGAATATTTAAGACATTCTGGACAAACAAAGAAAACACACTGTATTTGTGAATCATTATTAGAAAATGTGCTTATTCATTATGAAATATTAGTAACCATTTATTCAGTACTTGCAAGTCAACATATTAGCAACTGTTTATTTGGTATCGTCAAGTCTAAATATTTATAACTACTTATTCAGTACTTGCAAGTCTAAATTTTAGTAACCATTTACTCAGCTCTCACAAGTCTAAATATCAGTAACCATTTATTCAGCACCTGTGTGTCTAAATATTAGTAACCATTTATTCAGTACTTGCAAGTCTAAATTTTAGTAACCATTTACTCAGTTCTTGCAAGTCTAAATATCAGTAACCATTTATCCAGCATCTGCGTTTCTAAATATTTGGAAATCATTTATTTGGTACTCGCAAGACTAAATTTGCTTATTCACCACTGTTATGTTCTTCAAACTTTTTTGGCAGTACTAACCCTCAGCTCTCTGCCTAAGGCAGAAATAAAAAAAAAATGGAAGAATGCAAGAAGGAAAATATCAAAAGAAAAAAACAGTATACACAACCTGCAGGTAGAAGTGAAGGAAAAGAAAGTGCTGGAGGAGAGAAATGATATAAACTGTTTATGTACTGTGGAAGCACAATGTAACAAATGTGAATTACCAAGTAATCATTTCCTTTATTGTATTCTGCTGTTATTCTATTTTATTTGTACTTTAGCTACTCAATTCCACACTTCTTTACATAAATTTATTGATCTGCATTACAGAACTATACCACTTATAAATATTAACATTATGCCAGCAACATTAATCACTTTGACCCAAAAACATTAGGAAAAAGGTGACAATCCTGGTGCAGAGGAACCAAACCCTATCATTCCCATGACTTACAAAGTTCAGCATTCATTAATTCATGGTGTTTTCCAACAACATAACCCATGTGAACTCAGACGGATTAGTGTCCTAGCATCAGCCACTGAGATATCACCAAACAAGCAACAATTCTGAAGATTGTCTTAAAAGAAGCATTTAGGATGTAGTGCCTTGTCTCACCAGCAGAATTTTAAGTACAACAAACAATACGTTCGTTAGATGTGATGCATGTCTGCAAGCCAAAGGAAACCATTTCCAGCAACTTCTTTAAATGGTGGCGAGTAAAAACTTAACATTAACTGCAATACACATTAAATTAAAACGTTCCAGCACCTTCTTTATATACAGATAAGTACAAACCTAATATTAACCTTTTGGAGCCGGAATTATTTTTTTAATTTTAGCACACCCTGTATATAAAATGTGAATAATACAGGAACCAAATACGTTAGAATTATGAAGCAAACTGCATTTTGAAAATGGGGAGTATATACCATGTTTAAAATATTCGGTATCTATATCTGTTGAATAAATATATAAAATGCAACTTTGGAGGTTAGCAGTGCGGTACATCAACTGTAGTTGACATTAGGCGTCTAAAGGTTAATGTAATACACTGACCTCACATGCATGGACCCCCAACTATACGGGCGTGCTGATAAGACTTAGCTTGACCAGGAAGGAAGGAAGGAAGGAAGCTAATGTTTCTGTCAGAATGGAGTGAATTTCCTTCAGTGCCTTGCCTTGCAGGAAAAGAAACTTGATGACAGCTCATGTCTCGATATGGTTGAAATCACACACAACCCTGACGTGCTTCCGAGCTTGTTTCCTTCCTGGTTGGGCTAAGGACTTATTAGCACCATTGTAGTTAACTGAATAGTGGCAGGAAGTGGCCAAAAAATAAGTAAGATAAAACAAATGGCCCTATTTAAGCTCATAACAATGAGGTTTTGTGTTCTGTCAGAGCATCCTCTAAGCAAAAAGATTATAACATGCTCCCTGGAATTACAGGGTTATTAGTAAATGACATAAGATGTCACTGTAAGACTACACTGTGCTCGCCAACAAGGGAAGAAACTTTTTCAACCTTCTAATTTAAATTATAAAGCCAAAAAGAAAATGGTTTCTATTACTTAAGGTGCCTTACTTTAATGAGAAGACAGACATGGTGGTCCTGGATAGAGCGGCTGTAGAGGGATGCAGTCTTGTCAACCTGCTCCACAAGCATGAAGTGGCAGTGGAAACACACTTTGGCCAATATCTAAAATTAATTAATTTTGGTATGCTTTATAGTATTTTAAACTAATAACTTAGTTTTATGAAATTATAATTTTTATTACTACACAATTCTACCTCAGACTGGGAATCTGTACTAAGGAAACACTATATACAGGAGCAGTTAAACTACTTATTCAGTTCATGAGGAATATTACAAGAGATCAAATGGCATCAGCCATCTCTAATTACATGAAACAACATCCTTTCTTAGCATATTTACAGGCACTTAAACCACTTAAAGCCTGAAATTCAATCACACATTATACTTCTGTAATATAAAATCGCTCATCTTGCTTAACTACATGAAGTGCAGTGGTAACTACATGTATCACATGCTGTAGCATTAAGAAAATGTAATTTGTTCACATGGTGTATTTATGTGTTTTGTATAATTTTGACAAAAATGTTACTTCCTTAAACACCATTAAGAAGTTGGTCTTTCCATGAAGGCACACTGTCTTATCTGTGAGGCAGAATTGAAATTTTATACATAATTGGTGTGAACATGAGTCTTCAAAGGGTTAAATTTCATAGGCTAGTTTTATCAAAAGTTCTAAAAACAAAATGCACACATAAGCAATTTCATATGTGGTGCCAAGTTCCAAAACAAATTCTAAAAAGTGTGAACAATGAAGGCACACACTTTTTATAACACACTTCTAAAGGTACAATTCCTCTTGTGAAAAATAAACTGTAACTGCTACACATGCAGATGTAGCAGCAGACACAGCCCCTGCTGCAACAATTTGCGTGGATCCAATGTGCAAGCATCCACTGCAGTGACTGCCCTTAAATTAGTCATCTACCAACAATGCAGCTGCAAGTTCCATTTTTGTGATGAGAAAACAAATCTCATGGAGTATGTACTATAAAATAAATATTTTAAACATATTCTACATAATGAACACAACAGATGCAGAAGAATAAATATTTTACACATTATGCTTCAGATGGCAGACAAGCATGTAAGTCTTCATGTAAGACATCCAGTCACTGCTCTTCACTTTTAATAAAACAAGAACGTGTGATGACAAATTTTAGTTGAACTACCTAATATGAAATTTCATGCAATCCATTTCATGGTTCTTGAGTTGTTTCAGGCAGGAAGAGATGGAAAGATGGACATGGCAAAGCTAAATGGCACAATTTTGAAACGTACTACTGCAAACATACCACAGAAAGTATATTGTGCTGTCAGCATTAGCTTTCCTTTACAGTTTCATTTCATAATGTGATACATCTAATTATATTACAAAAAACTTGCATATTATGAACTTCAACAATATTTGGATATTATGAACAGTTGTTTTTATAAACACTTTTTAAAATCCAATGAAGTCTCATTATAACACATTCATTGTATTAATGAATTAGCAGACTGAAGACAAACCTGTGAGAATTCTTCTGTAACATTATCAAGGAGAATGGACTTCCGTTCTGTGAGTTGACCACTAGACAGCAAATCAGTCACAGTATCACGATGTGAGAGTCTACCAATCATAAAAGTTGAACATGGCAGACTTAACCAGAAATCAATTTTCTCATGAGTTGATGACCCATCAGCAGTCTGCAAAAGTATACAAACACATGTACATGCAGATACATATACAAGACTGTTTGTTTGTGGCTGGTGATATTTTCAAGCAGAAGGCTAAGAGTAACTCACTTGTACATCAGTAACAATAGTGGAATGTCAGATGACACAAAACATATACCTTGCTCTTTGCCACCACATGTATAGAGCATGACTGACAGCTAGTTCGTCTGCATTCATCATCACTAAAAATATAATACATGAATGCTA
>Ga0209755_10007533_pt1 | contig 11778 bp, 6 predicted proteins | sample TergutCo191P1_FD_187301 | JGI IMG/M metagenome (GOLD analysis project Ga0209755, IMG submission 187301) | Cornitermes sp. P1 segment gut microbial communities from Petit-Saut dam, French Guiana - Co191P1 (SPAdes) (version 2) | ecosystem: Host-associated > Arthropoda: Insects > Digestive system >...
AAGTAAACCAATGATATAGCCCACTCTTTCTTTGGACATTCCTAGCCTACCTGCTATCTGCTTCTGGGTGATACGGCAGTCATGCCTGATCAGTTCATCAACCTGTTTCTGATGCCTGTCATCTGTCACAGAAACCGGCCTTCCACTGTAAGGTTGGTCAACAATATTGACACGACCTAGTTCACATTCACGAAATTTAATGGCCCAACGATTTACTGTAGTTCTGTTAACAGTGTCTTCACCATACGCAGCCTGTAAACGACAATGAATTTCAGCTGGCATTACGTTTTCAGCACTTAAAAATTCTGTCACCGCACATTGCTTCAATCTCATTGACATACCACCATAACATGACTCCATGTTAACACGCAATGTTTTAGAACCGGTGTAGAGAAAGGAATGAAACTTTGCACTGCTGTGCAGGAGGGTTGTGGGTACAAGGACACACTGCGCGCACATCACTACTTTGCTCTGTCGGCAAAATATTTCTCTGTGTGCATTACTTATCAGCCGCCCCTCGTACAATATACCATATTAGTGTTATTGGTGAGCATTTACATATTCTCAATGTTATAAAGTTTAACTGAGCCTGTTTTAGGGTGTTACTGGTAACTCTGCCTAAACCAAAGTCTACCATTTCAGTCAGGATATTTGTGTGTTGCAGCAAACCTGTCAGGTCAGGTTTTTTGTTTTTTTTTTTTTTTTGTATTAAAAATAATAACAGCAAGTTCCTGAGTGGAATGATAGTATTTCATGACAAGTACTTGTAAGGCAGGAGTTTTTGTTTCTACTGCTTACCAATAAAATGGAACAAATAACTGTGCCTGACATGTACATATTGTCCACAAAAGTGTAAATATTTGTTTTGTAACCCTGACAATTTTAATAAGTCACAAGACACTATCATGAAAGAAAATGTAGCTGCAATACAAACATTCATTCATTAAAACAAACTGCAATAGATTCTTCTAAATTAATGGTCTTCACCCAAATCAGTGAGACTAACAAATGTGGGGCCATCCACAAAATGCAGCATTTTGCTACTCATATGCAGCATGGGGAAGCCAAGAAGGGACAATTACTATGTGCAAGTTTCACTGCAGGTACACTGTGGACCTATAATGCGCTGCTCTAAAGGGGAGGAATTTTGAAGAACTATACCCAAGAATTTTATCTGAGTATATAAGTAAATAATAAAATTAGTTCTCCTCCAAATAAGACATTGGCAAAGTGGGAAAAAATAGAGTCTGCTTTATAGAAACATTTATAATACAAATTCCCATTGACTTTTAACCTTTAGACCCCTAATGTCATCTATAGCTGACGTACCGCACCGCTAACCTCCAAAGTTGCATTTTATATATTTATTAAACAAATATAGGTACCGAATATTTTAAACATGGTGTATACTCTCTGTTTTTTTCTCTTGAAAATGCAGTTTGTTTCAATAATTCTATTGTATTTGGTTCCTGTATTATTCGCATTTTATATACAGGATGTGCTAAAACTAATAAAATAATTCCGGGTCCAAAAGGTTAATGGCCGAATGGGATAACAATATCCCAGTAAATTAAATATCTCCAAGAACTAAAGGGAAAGCAGTGTCCTGCAATGGTGTGACATTTTAAAAATGTTCTGCATTTATAAATACAGGTATCTTTCAGAATATTTGACTAAAAAGCTTATGTAGGAATGAAAGTTTGCCTGAAAATTAATTCTAGTTAATATTTACACTTACAAGACTAATTTTTCTTACTTACACCCTTGTGATTACTGCAGGACTAACAAATTATTTACAGAAGTCTCCAGTAGCTGTACTCATCTTCTTTTTCCTCAAAGTGGAAAAACTAGCCAAATACACATATAAAGGCCCTTCTGACAAGCTTCTGTTCTCTCATTTGATGTTTGTATGACCATGCATCCTTAATATGAAATGATTTGTGAGACCAACTTGATGCAACAACTATGATTTATTAACCAACCATTAGCTCAACATGTTTCAGGCACCATTATGCCAATCTTCAGAAGTGCAAGGCCATATATTACTGCATATGGTTTACAGCACTTAATGTGCTGGCCAGAGTCCTAGGAAGCTGGGAGGCAGGTTGTGTGCACAGTGTAGAGGCTGTCGAATAACAGCCTCTACACTGTGCACATGACCTGCCTCCCAGCTTCCCAAGACTCCGGCCAGTACATTAAGTGCTGTAAACCATATGAAGTAATACACAACCTTGCACTCCTGAAGATGGGCATAATGGTGCCTGAAACATGTAAAGCTAATGGTTGGTTAATAAATCATAATTGTTGCATCAGGTTGGTCTCATAAATCATTTCTGTTCCCTCACTTCATCCCTATTACTTCATCATGAAAATGGTAGTAAAAAATATCACTTCAGTAGTAACAATGGCAATAATTACTTATGTCTGCTCTGCTTTTCCAGTTTAGTGTCAACTGGTCCTCAGGAATTCAGGTGGGTGTAATATACCTCAAAATATTGTAGCACACAATCCACTGTTGCATTCTAGACACCTGAATTTAAGTCTTGTTGCTTTGTTTATAGGGGAACATGCACAGCACCCAGGTCTCTCCCATTCCAAAGGCCAGTGTTTACTGTATCTTGTGTCAAGTCTGTTTAGTTGGTTGATGGATGGGGATTGTCTTTCTTGCCTTGTGATATGAGTTCAAGGCAACCTCCCTGTCTCTAGTGTTAGGTCGCTCATGAACATCACTGAACAGCTGGTGTGATAATTTTGAACAACAAGAGGTGAGAATGACAACAGTGTTAGAATGGTAAATTCCAGAAAGTGGAAAAATAGCTTCTTTGTCCATTTCAAAGGCTGTCTGCAAATGGACTAAACTTCATCATGTCGTCAGATTTGTCAACTTACCCCATATATCTATTACAGCCACCCAGTACTAGTGGTTTCAGAGATTTTCCAAGCTCATAACAGAACTTACCCTCTGTTGGTACAAAAAGCTCATTCATCATTATGTTGACATTGCATGTACCTTTCTATGCCATGGCCGTCAAGTTACAGCTCACCCTAATCTCTATTTCACCATGCTTCAGTTTCTCATTTCGTCCAGTACGCTTAGTAAACAGTTTCCATTGTGGCCTAACAGTCCCACAGCAGTTCACTGTCTCACGTAGATCATTAAAATAACTCTAGATTTGTTCATGTACAATTTGTGTCCCAAAGTTTCAGACTGGTTACAGTTGCACCAGAAGTTCTCACTGATGGACTGCCTTAATACACAGTCATATTTTATGTGGGCCTGTACCTCTTATAATCACACAGCTATTAATTTTTATGTCAAAGCCTAAACATTTCTTTGGTACATATTGTTTGAAAATGACTCTGACTTTGCAGAGCATAATAATTTCTCATGTTAAATGTTCAGTTGGGCTGTAATATTTAGTTTATGAATCACTGAGCTTGTATCTTCCATAGTCAGTGGCATTTTCTGTATGTCCTGTTGGGTTCAAGTGCAGAAATCTGAGTACATGAAAGAACCTGCCTTGTCACAGATTTTGCAGTGTTTCAGTGCTACAGATGAACTCTCATCAGTCAGGTTCTACTAACAGCTGTGCTGTAGCGTCACTAATATGTCATTCTAATGCACAGGTAAGAAACACCAACAGTGCAGGCATGTCTGATGGTGTGAACGCCATACAAATTCAATCACCTTGAATGAACAAATATAACTGATGAGTAGAGAACAGGCATAAAACATGAAACTACAGTACTCAAAAGTCACATACAAATCCTTACAGCAGAAGGAAGTAATGGTGCCATAATGCACAAACCACTCTGAGAAAAGTTTGTTTAGATCTTTCTCCCCCAGTGATTTTGAGATGGAATATGAACCTGCTCATAAGCACTCAGATAAGCCACTGTTCTAAGAAACATAAACAGTAGCTAACTTGCACAGCTTATTATAGGCATGTATAGTCAACTCCAAATTTTGTAGTACAGTGTACTGGACTTTCACAAACAGATATTTGAAATAAATTATTCCATAACATAAAATCTAAAATGAAAATAAACAAATTTCAAAAGTATATTAAACTAAGATGTGACAAAACAAGCAGACTGTTTCAAAAGTTTCTGGACAGATAGATAGTTGAATTCTTAAGAGTACTTTTTATTTGAAGTGGTTAGGTTTAAAAATGTATGTAATGCATGGAATAATAAAAGCAGGAGCAGAAATTACAATTTAAAATAAAAAAAGAACCCCAGCCATCATCAGCTATGTTGGGGTTTAAATTTTTTGGAGTTTAAAGCTTATTGGATTCTAATGAATTAACCAAAACAAACAATAATTCTTACTTGCTTATAGCCCCAGTGATCTCATCTTTCTTGAACAACTGGTTGCCAGCTAAGTGTTCTGCCTGTGCTGCCTTCAAAACTGTGTCGAAGTTCTTGCGATCATCCACACTAAGATTCTGAAGAGCTTCAACTGCAGAATTGTCTGCAAAGTTCACTAACTGCACCTCAAACAGCAACTCAGCATCTGCATAGGACAGTGATTTTCCTTTTATTTCAATTACAGAAACATTAACACAAGCTGCAATTTTTCTGTGAATGTGACATCTTTAATACAGTCATATGTCTCTTAACGACAGGGATACATTCTGAGAAATGCATTGTTAAGCGATTTTGTCATTCTGCAAACATCATAGAGTGCACTTACACAAACCTAGACAGTATAGTCCATTGTTTTTAGGCTATAAACCTGTATAGCATGTTACTCTACTCAATATTGTAGGCAACTGTAACACAGCGGTAAGTATGTTATAATCTTATGAGACCACAATTGTATATGCGGTCCATCATTGACCAAAACGTCGTTATGTGGCGCATAACTGTATATTCACAAATGAAGGAAAAATCATTAATTAACTCAATAAGGCTGGGTAACCCTGAAGCCATGTCACAGCTGTTCAAGATATTCCCTGTTATGGTTATAAAAGATTATTTATAGCTCATCACACAATATGTTATCAATTCTGCTTTAAGACCAGAAACTAATATCTGAACAGAGATAAATCAACATCCTACTTTAATTAGAGAGCGGTCTGCCACTACTCAAACAAAATATGATAGGTAATTACGTATAATGCAACAGTGAGGACTGTTTAGAACTCTGCATCATAGACTCTTCTCAGATGGTCCGCTATTTAATTCAAATTGAAGACACAATTTTTTTTTACTGTTCACATCTGTAGATATGTTACAAAATGTTATTAATATCAGGATCTATTGTTGCTTATTGCTACATTTCCTTGAAGATTTTATCATCTGCACATACACTCCAATTATTGCTATGTTACAGGTATCAGTCATAACCTTGACGTTTCGCCTGGTTAAAATATTTTCTAATTGTTGACTTACAAACAATATTTCATACTCTCCAGGTAAAACATACCCATTGTGCTTCAGCCAAAAATATATGTTCAAAACACAATTGTGTTGTGTTCTGCATGAAGGTGTTTTGAATATACATATTTCAAATACGTGAGGGTGAGTCAAACGAAAACCTCAGATATTAAATATTTTTTATCTGCAGAACATCATGGATGATATGGTGTGCTGATCCATGACTCATATCCAGATGTGGGGCTATTTTAATCACTGTCACACGGCAATTTTCCTTCACGATGGCCTCAACTGCTGCAATGGCCTCTGCTGTCACTACTCGGTGTGCATGACCAGGTCAAGGAGAGTCTGTTACAGAACTAATGCCGTTCATGAACTTCCCAGTCCACTCATACACTTGCTGTAGTGACAGACATGCATCACCATACTGAACTTTCATTCGTCAATGAATTTTGATGGGTTTCACCCCTTTGCTACTTAAAAAACGGATAACAGAACGCTGTTCTTCTTTGGTGCATGTTGCAAGCAGGACCACCATCTTTACACTACTACTGTGCCATCATATTGCATTCCTGCATTGTACTGCCACCTGTCAGCCACTCTTCAAACAATGAGTATCATTGTCAACTTACAAAACAATCGGACTGTGTTTCAAATTTCTATCGGTTTTAAAGGTTTTGACTTGACTCTCCTTCATAACTTGTATGTATCTTTAGTCAGTCTACACATCTTCTTAAAAAACAGACAGATTAATAATAAAATTAAAAGTACCCAAAAAACTAAAAAAATGGCCTGTTCATTTCACAGAAAAGGAGGTGATTAATGAAACTACATACACTCACCACAGTCAGTGGCACAGGCTTATGCAAATAGGTTCTAATCAAATATTTCTTCTGGCTAATAATTTAGATTGTCAGGATACAGAATTATCAAATTATACATTCCAGTTTTGAAGATATATTGTATCACAATTGATTCATTCTCTTTTGCACATTTACATCTAAACAATATTGAAACAACACCATATTCATTCCCCTGTGGCCTGCTTTCAACATACAATGTGGCTAAACACACTGTGTTGACAGATAAACCGCTGAACAGTTTCTCAATTTTTTAACATCTGATCACGGAACTAATTTTACAAGAACAGGCAGAATTAATTTAGTGGAAAGCAATAAATAATAAATATTGAGTGTACATTAGTATTTTTTCCATAATCATCCACCATTCAAATCACATCCTTTCTACACCACTCAGGCCAGATCAATGTTACTGATCTTTCTCCCATGGAGCAATCCCGCCTAAAAAAAAACTCTCTGTCAGTGGCACAGGCACTGTATTTGTTACAGTAACTGTTACATTCGTTACAGGGCATAAAACAAATTGGCAGTTTGTACAATGGAAATTATTCCAGCACTGCCAACTGCCAGATAAAATTTCTCCCATATTCCAAGGTATATTTGGAATTTTATGCAGTATTTAAAAAGTGTTATCATGAACGGTATGATTTTCGGTGGGAGGTGTCAGGTACTCGACATGAGATGTGTGTTCTGTCTGTCTCTACAACTCTTATATGAAACCTTTTGCTACAAATTTTTTTTCAAACTTCTCAACACACAAACAATTAAGCCAGATAATCATAAATTTACAACGGTTGCCCAGAAAGTTTTGCAACACAATTTTTATTGCCAAGAATTTATTATATAATTCATACAATTCTTTGAACATACTTATAGGAAAAGTAGATGGATGTATTGCACACTTCATTTTTCTACGTTATCTCCATCAACTTCAAAAGACCTGCACCAGCAAGAAACAACAGCATCTACCCCCTTATTGTACAAGTTTGCATTTTGTATTTGCAGCCACTACTTCACTTCCTCAAGAACCTTGTCATCACTACCCAACTTCTCTACAGATGAATCCAAAATGGTAGAAATCTGGGGGAGCAATATCTGGGCTGAATGGTGGGTGAAGAAGAACTGTCCATCCGAATTTTGAGATCGCTTCCTGTATTTCCTAACTTGTATTTCGTCATGTATCATCATGCTGAAGGTGGATTTCAACAACATTTTGAGAGGTTGAAACCATACTGAAATATATCTGCAAGGTGTTGGAGGATGACTGTAGAGATAAAATTTAATGGCCTGACCACATGGCACAACGACTATCAAAATCACCCATTCTGCATCCCAAAAAACATAAAACAGTGGTCATTACTTTCCCTGCTGAGGGGGTAGCCTTAAGCTTCTTCCAATGAGTAGATGGATAATGCAACCGGATGTTGTTTTGTCTGCAGTTCAAAGTGATCGTTACATGTTTCATTCCCAGTGACGATCCATGACAAAAAGCCTTCACAATCAGCCTCATGAGGGAACACAAAATCTGAACACATCTTTTTCCACACAGTTTTGTGACAGTCATTTAGGCTTCATGGAAACCAATGAGTACACACTTTTGAATATCTTAAGGCTACAACAACATTGTTCACACTGCCCTTGGGTACTGAGAGCTTAAACTTGCAGAACTTTCCGAGTATAATCCACTGGTCATTTCAAATGAGTTCGTCACCCAGAGCACTGTGTGTCACTGAACTCTGCTTGGCCTTTCTCAGAACCTGCAATTTGTGAAGCCCGGCAGCAAACACTGATTTTGCCGACAGCATTGGCAATGTACACATTTCATGACAGTTGGCAAATATTTGTTACTGATTCCTTCCCTTCCACAAAAAATTCAATAATACCCCACCTTTTTACGAATTCCCTACACATGTGCCAGAACTGTTCCACGTTGTTCCAACAGCAAGCAAGGCATTCAAAACAAAATAAAAAAAAAAAGAGCAGATGTTACGTGTTGATTTTGACTTCAGAACAAGTCACAAAACTTTTTGGGCAGTCCTTGTACGTATTCTTCAAATAAAGTGTCTGCTATTTTTGTCCAGTTTTCACCACACTTGAATACCCTAAACTGATTTCAGTATAAATCACCAACATAAAATTTCACAAAAATGAATTCAGTGGGTAGCACGCCGTTCCATGCACACCAATGGATGGCACAGACGTGAGCTGGCTAACAGCTGCCTTTTCTAACTTCACAAATGTAATTTAACATGCAGACTTCTGCTTTGTATTTTATCAGGAATGAAATTCTTGCTCACTGTTGTCATTTAAAATTATGTAAGTTCAGTCAGATTGCAAATAATTGCTCTTCATTACAATTTTACATAACTTGTACAGACATTTTTATGAGAACAATACGGGTGGGAAGTGTGGGGACAAATCCAGCCAGGGCCTATTTACTATGAAAACATAATGCAAGAACTAAACATAGTCTCACATGCTGAAAAGAGCAGATAATTAAACAGCTGTAAGAAAGGTATAGATGGCATGTAAAACCATCAAAGTAAGGCAAAGATGTTGCAGATACAACATAATCACACAGTCATATTGTAGAAGATTCCAAGATCAATCATATGTCACTGTCTCAAACGGAATACGAAATGTAGATATACTTGCTCAAAACAATAACCCCCCACCCTCTTTGTCAAAGCAGCATTAGAAGTGAATGATCACTGCACAGGCAGAATGTGACTCAGCGTCAGAAGGTATTGATTTACTCTCCAAAGAATACAAGACAAAGCCTGCAGAGATACAACAGAAAGCAGACACCCCCTTACAGTCCAGAAATGAAATATCTACCCAGTAATACATGAATAGTCCACTGAATATCCATGATGTAACAAGAATTGGCCTTTTCAAATTCATAGGAAATAATCCTTGCCAAGTGATTTAAGTTGGCTTCATCCCATGCATAGAAGATTAACAATGAACACTTAATGTAGTTCAAAACATTACAAGCAAGTATTTTGAAAATCAACGTTAAATTACTACAGCACTTTGACTACCCATACTTCATTGTTCTTACAGTTATAACACTGACTAAATTACATTACGTAAAAATGTCAATACACATACAAAAATGCTGTATTGTTTGACGTGACTGGCTAATTGTGTTTCGCACTGTGGAACGGGATGAGAAATGCTTAAGGCCAGATTGCGTAGCATCCATGAAACTAATTATTTTTGTACGTTTTTGAATCTCTGAAAACCCCAGCTCAATATGACTACACAAACAAACTGTTCGTCTCCAACAATGAACAAACTGAGCAAGATCTGAAGTCCTCAGAGTGGTGTTGTAAAAGATTCATCTCTCCTGGAATGTTACAACATGTCACACTCTTAAACAGTTACTGATGTTTGAAGGATCAGTAATTATTGACCAGTCAAAATGACGTAACATCCTACAAGACTTGGAGTATTCATAACAATCTTTGTTTAGAACTCAGATGTAATTTTATAAGCTACACCAAACAGCTGGTGGACATCTCACTTGCAATAACATTTTTGCTGGCATGATGTTTAGTGTGTGTATCAATTACAAGATGCAGGACAGTCCACATGAATCACATACACTGACGGCAAAAAACTGTATGACTTTCAAACTTTGAGCCAACCCTGGTCCAAACAACAATGAATGACTGAGGTAAAGAATTTTCTTGTGTTTGGTTGCATTTTATTTGGTAAACATTTGTAAGTATTGTGCATGCATTAGTCTTCCTTGGTCACAGGACAAAGCGTGTGAATGCTTGTCAGCATTTTGCATTACATTACACCGTGTGAACTTTCCTCCTGGCCTGTAGTGAAAGAGTTGGCAAAGGTTGCTGTCAGGCCATGGAGCAAAGTTCGAGCATCATACGAGGTTATAAGAAACCTGTGTTATACTGTGGGGGTTCTCCTTGTATCCGGCTTTTGTTTAGGTAACACACTTCGGTTGTGTGCACCTCTGTGCTCACTAAAAGAAATTTACCAGTGTTGAAAGTAATTTTTATTTTGTGTAACGATGTTGCTGTTTTATATTATACCAGGTAGGTGATGATTTGAATTGTTGAAATTAATAATTTGTGGGAAGTTTATTTTATTTAAATGGAACCTGAGTGGAATTTCAGGCCTGTTCTGAAATTGTGGCGTAATGTAAAACAGCAAGGTTAATACGACTGTTTTTATGGTGTCTATGTGGTACTAAGGGAATTTAGTAATTGTACATTATGGAAAACCTGTACTTGTAATTGGGAAAACATTGTTACGGTGAATTACTGCTGTGAATAGAGAAGGGGGAATTAGTACTCTGTTTATAGAGTGAACAAATAGGGAGTTAATAAACAGTACTTATGTTATTAAACTGAGCAATAGATTTGAAACAGTATTGTGGTTAGAACAGCACCTTCCTAACCTGTTGGTATTAGCCCCCTCTCATGGTATTTGTGTAGTTTTTGCACAAGATTAGTTGGGTATAAGAAATAATATGGTGGCAGTGAACTTACAAACTCCCATCCCAAATTTAGGAAAATGCTACCCCTAAATTCAAGAGGCCAGCCTCCACTGGCCACTACACTGTCACATGCTGCTCAGGGACATGATCAACAGTCTATTACAATAACTATTTCATTAATTATAATATCCATCACCCAATACTACAAAATCTCAAGAGACAATACTCTCCAACTAATATCCAACAAATGTAACTTACTTGGTGGAATTCTTGGTGGACAGCCCATTTTTCTAAACGCCATATCTGGATGAATAAGAAATCTTGAAGTCTCGCCCTTCTTCATGGAAGCTATTCCAACAGAGAGTCCTGGGATAAAACCTTGGCAAAGGTGACATACAAGGGGGTACCCACGCAACCAAGTTGAGTCATAAGGTTCATCATCATATTCAACATAAGCGTTATAATGGACTGTTACAACAGCGTTCTCAGGGACAGTGGAGCCAGATCCTGCTCGAATCAGCTGTAAAACAACAAAATCATCGTTGAACAATCATAACAACCACATATAATTAATTACAATCAAACTAAAGAAAATCAGGTACAAATGTGTCAGTCCCTCTCATGGTTCGGTGTCTGTCAACCCAAGAGCTTCTGCTTACCTTTTGATTACACAGAAAAAAACTTCCAGCTTTTACTGTGCTTGGTATATTTTGTACCCAAAGGGTTTTTGCTAAATATTTTATTCAAAATTTTGTTTCCTGGACTTAAATAAAAGACAACTATATGTAGTTAAAATTTTTATATCTCATTCAATTATACAAAATGAAACACAATCTGTAATAACAAAATATATATTAGAACACACATATGACTTGTTCGTATTATGATTGTTCCCTGCAATTGTTGCATGCTACTTGAACTGCCTTAACCCTTCAGTGTGGGGGCATTTAAACCCCAGTTCATACTGTGATGTGGGAAGGCTTTTTTACGGGGTATTTAAATTATGGTCTAAATTGCAGAGAAAAAAATTAAGAAATAATTTCTAGGAACTCTCTCCCACACTATAAG
>Ga0209755_10007534_pt1 | contig 11774 bp, 8 predicted proteins | sample TergutCo191P1_FD_187301 | JGI IMG/M metagenome (GOLD analysis project Ga0209755, IMG submission 187301) | Cornitermes sp. P1 segment gut microbial communities from Petit-Saut dam, French Guiana - Co191P1 (SPAdes) (version 2) | ecosystem: Host-associated > Arthropoda: Insects > Digestive system >...
TATCTGCGGATCGGTGATTTACCGGAATCTTCAGGATTTGAAAAGGAAATTGAAGCTATAGGGAAAAAGTTTAACTCCATGACGCGTTTCCCTTACGAAGCGCTCTTAAAAGCCAAAATGGACTTGATGAGAAAGATATATAACGCAAAAAAGAGCAAAATTGCCTCGTCTGCCTCCTTAAAAACCTGGATTACCGCGAATTCGTGGGTTAAGTCCTACGCTGTGTTCCGGCGTATCAAGGAGGCCAACGCCGAAAAGAGCTGGAAGGACTGGGATAATGCAACGAAGTTACCTGTGCATCTTGCAACGGAGTTCCCCGCGCAAGACCAGAAAACAGCTTCCTGGGACGACCCTTCTCTTGCGACGGAACATCTTTTCTGGGCCTGGATTCAACAGTCTATTGACACTCAGTTTTCCGCCGCAGCCGCCAGGCTCGTGGAACTTGATATATGCCTGATGGGGGATCTTCCCATCTTAATGAACGAAGATTCCTGCGATGTCTGGTCGCATCCGGAGATTTTTAACCTGGATCTTTCAGCCGGCGCGCCTCCTGATATGTACAGTCCCGGTGGTCAAAACTGGGGCTTTCCAACCTACAACTGGCAGGCTCAATCCAAGGATAGTTATACCTGGTGGAAGGCCCGGCTGAAAGCGGCTGAAAAGTATTATCAGGCTTACAGAATTGATCATGTATTGGGCTTTTTCAGGATATGGGCTTCCAGAAAAGAAGAAAACACAGCTCTTTTGGGCCGTTATGTTCCATCCATTCCCCTGAATTCGAATGATTTTAACGACCTTGGTTTTGATGAAGGCAGGGTACGTTGGGTTTGTGAGCCTCATATTTTGACCGGGGAGGTTTGGGACGCTCTTAAAGCGGGCTGGAATGGAGAGTTTCAGGAGGCGGAGCTCGCTGCCGAAGCGGAAAAAGTTTTTAACATAGCCCTGGATCGTATTGGCACGGAAGAGCTCTGGCTATTTAAACGCAGCATACGCGGGGAAAAAGATATTGTCGCTTTGGACATTCATCCGGCGGCGAAAAAATTCCTTGATAAAGCCTGGACGGACAGGATATTTTTTGAGCCTGCAAAAGATCAGTATTTCCCCGTTTGGTATTTCCGGAACAGCAGAGCTTACGCTTCGCTTTCGGAGCAAGAAAAGGCAGAGCTTGAAGCCCTGCTTGAAAAGAGAGCGGTGAGTTCAGAAAAGATTTGGGAAGCAGAAGGCAAGCGCCTGCTTTCGGTGTTGACCGCTTCTTCTTCCATGCTTCCCTGCGCTGAAGACCTTGGCGCTGTTCCCCCTTGCGTACCCAAAGTGCTTGCCAAGCTGAATATTCTGGGCTTAAGAGTGGTACGCTGGCATAGGGCCTGGGACAAAAAAGGGCAGCCTTATGTCCCGTTTGGAGAGTATCCCGAACTCTCGGTTTGTACTCCGGCGGTTCACGATAGTTCCTGCCTCAGGGAATGGTGGAACAAGGAGGCGGATCAAAACGTCTTCAGCGATTTTATTGGCGTCCCTTCACTGCCAAAAGTTTACAATCCGGGTACAGCCAGGATTATTCTGTCAAAAATCGCCGCAGCCGCTTCAAGGTTCCGGGTTTTCCAGATTCAGGATCTTTTGCATCTTTCAAATCGATGGTATGCCGAGGATCCCGCTTCAGAGCGTATCAATGTTCCGGGCACAAATAATGAGTTTAACTGGACATACCGTCTGCCTGCTGCAATTGCTGAACTGGCCAAAGATGAAGGCCTAATCCGCGCCGTTTCTGAACTCGCGGCTATAAAGCCGACGGCTGTCAAACCGGCGGTAAAGAAGAATACGAAACAGTAAATTCAACCCGGAGGCCACTTTAGGAAGCGGCCTCCCAGAACGTGGCAGTGCAGGTGATCTACCGTCTGCCCTGCATGAGACTTGCAGTTTATAACAAAACGGGCGCCTTTCTCTGTACAGCCTTCACTTTGGGCCAGTTCCTGTGCTTTGAACATAAGCCTTCCCACAAGGGCGCTGTCAGCGGCATCCAATTCCATCATGTTTTTAATATGCTTTTTCGGAATTACCAGAAAATGCACCGGCGCTTTGGGATTCGCGTCATTAAAGGCAAGGAGTTCATCGTCTTCGTAAAGTTTCTTTGAAGGGATCTCGCCGTTTATAATTTTACAAAAAATACAATCGCTCATATTGGCGAGTATACCATAAAATCTTCAAAGCTAAAGTCCTCGCTCAGTATTGCTCCTGCTTCGCTGCTTTGGAAAGGGCGTCTTCCACCGCTTCCAGAAAGCCCCTGCTGGAAAAAGTTGCTCCTGAAATCGCGTCCAAATCCGTTGAGCCGGTTTCTAACACCATGTCGAGAAGTTCTTCCATGGCCGCAGCGCCGGGATACGCTCCCTCGGAATGGCTCAAAATCGCTATGTCTTCTATACCTGCGGGAGACATTTGAATTTCTACATTGATAGGCCCCCGGTAACCCTTGCCGATTCCCTCAAAAGTGCCTGTACTAAACGCTGTTTCACGGTATTTGCGCGGGGAACTTCGCTGCAAAATGCCTATACCCATGCAGGAAGGGATCAAAACGGCGATGTTTATGAAAAATAGGGAAAGGAAAATGCTGTGCAAATGAATCTTGAGTTTTCCCATTTCTGCCTCCTACATACATACGAAACGGGGAAGCAGGATGCTTTGGATTATCGAAGATTATGTGACACCCGTCATGGAAATGGCTGGCCTGGAAGTGACAAACTTCCTTGGACAGCCCCTACGAGGAGCGTTTGCCTTCCGTTTTAACCATAAACTTTTCCATGTCAACAATAAAACGCTGGTGAAGCCCTTCTCCGATTTTTCCCTTCTCGTCAAACGCTTCCACCTTGAATGATAGGGCCCTGCCTTCGATGCCGAGAAGCTCTGCCCTGGCGGAAACCGTCATGCCTTTGGGGGTGGCGGAAAGATGCTTGACGTTGAGTTCTGTGCCCACTGTAGACCAGGGCGGCGGAAGATATGGGGCAACGGCGGAAAAGGCGCTTATTTCCATCAGCGCGATCATGGCCGGAGTCGCGTAAACATCAAGGCCCCCGGAACCTACTATGGACGCGACATTCTTTTCTGTCACGGTTTCGGTTTTCGTGGCTTCAAGGCCGGGCTTCAGGATTTCTTCAAAATTCATGAAACGATTATAGCACAAATCGAAAGTCTGCCGCAAACGGCAAGGGCCTATGACAAAATGGCCGATTTTAGAACCGCCTCATTTTACCCCGATTTCCCTGATCTTCTGTATTTCGTCTCTGATTGTAGCGGCTTGTTCAAATTCCAGTTTTTTGGCGTGTTCCAGCATTTCCCGTTCCAGGGCGGAAATGAGTTTCTTCCGCTCGGCAGGAACAAGCACATTGTGGGTTTTTTTGAGAACTTCGACGACGGCCGCCGCCGCGTCTCTTTCTTCAGCCGCGTGGCGTTCCAGAATATTCGCTATCGCTTTTTTCACCGTAGTGGGGGTGATGCCGTGTTTTTTATTGTATTCCGTCTGGGCAGTGCGGCGGCGTTCAGTTTCCGCTATGGCTTCCTTCATGGCATCACTCATCTTGTCGGCGTACATGATCACCTTACCGGCAGCGTTCCGCGCCGCCCTGCCGATAATCTGCACCAGGCTTGTGAGGGATCTGAGAAAGCCGATTTTATCCGCGTCAAGAATGGCGATGAAAGAAACCTCAGGCAGGTCTATTCCTTCCCGCAATAGATTTATTCCCACCAGTACGTCGAAGTCACCGCTTCTCAGCGCCGTAAGTATCTCAACCCGTTCTATGGTTTCTATTTCGCTGTGTATATAGCGGACCCGCAATCCCAGGCCGGAAAGGTAATCGGTGAGATCTTCCGCCATTTTTTTTGTTAATGTCAGGATGAGGGAGCGTTCGCCGACATCGATCCTTTTCCGTATTTCACCGTAGATGTCTTCCATCTGGCCTTCGCTTGGCCGTACTTCGATCTCAGGATCAAGAAGGCCGGTTGGGCGGATAAGCTGCCTGACTACCCTGACCGATTGCTCTTTTTCGGCAGGGCCGGGAGTGGCGGAGACAAAAACGGTTTTATCAAGCCGCGCTTCGAATTCGTCATAGCGCAAGGGGCGGTTGTCCAGGGCGCATGGAAGGCGGAAACCGTAATCTACAAGCGCTGTTTTGCGGGAGCGGTCGCCGGCGTACATCGCCCCGATTTGGGGAAGTGAAACGTGGCTCTCGTCAATAAAAGTCAGATGGCTTTTGGGTAAATAGTCGATGAGTGTGTCCGGGGATTCGCCGGGTTTTCTTCCGGCGAGCGGAGCGGAATAATTCTCAATGCCGGGGCAGTATCCCATTTCGGTGAGCATTTCGATATCGTATTCTACCCTTGTCTTCAGCCGCTCCGCTTCAAGCATCTTGCCTGAGTTAATAAAAAACTCGTAGCGCTCCGCCAGTTCTTCCTTGATGGGACCAAGCGCGTTCTGCACCATCTCAACCGGCATGACAAATTGTTTTGCCGGGTAAATGAGCGCCCGGTCCAGTTCCTCAAGCACTTCTCCGGAGACAGGATTAAAACGCCGTATTCTTTCCACTTTGTCCCAGTCCAGATCAACTCTGTAAGCTTCTTCCAGATACGCAGGGAAAATTTCCAGAGTGTCTCCGCGGCGGCGGAAACATCCTCGTTCCAAAACGGCGTCGTTCCGTTCGTACTGGAGTTCCACAAAACGCCGCATAAGGGCGTTAACGTCAACTGTGTCTCCCCGTGAAAAAGTCGCGGTCATTTTCTTGTAGACTTCCGGCGTGGCAAGTCCGTAAATACACGACACCGAAGCCACGATGATCACGTCTTCGCGCTCCATGAGACTGCGGGTCGCCGACAAGCGCAGGCGCTCAATCTCATCATTTATGGAAGCGTCTTTTTCTATATAAAGGTCACGGCTCGCGACATAGGCCTCGGGCTGGTAATAATCATAATAGGAGACAAAGTACTCAACAGCGTTGTGAGGAAAAAAGCCCTTGAATTCCCGAAAGAGCTGGGCCGCCAGAGTCTTGTTGTGGCTGATTATCAGGGTAGGCATCTGCACCGCCTCAATAATCTTGGCCATGGTGAAAGTCTTGCCCGATCCGGTAACTCCCTGGAGAACCTGGAACCGGTCGCCCTGCTTTATTCCCTCAGCCAGGGCGGCAATGGCTTCCCCCTGATCACCGGCCGGCTTGAACGGCGAAATTACTTCAAACGGGCGCATAGGGAGATTCGCTTTCCGGGGATTTGAATTCAGTGATTGGACTTGTTCGGGAACCCCTTGGTTCTCTCACAATTACCGCCATGATTCACCTCCAATACGATGTTTATACACTTGTTATATTGGAAAAATCAGCACAAATATAGTACTCAGATAAACGAAACCGGGATAATCTTGTGCTTGTCTTTAAGCGGCAAAAGCTCATTTGCCAGACAGATAACGCCGCCTTCGCCGATCTTCAGGTCTTTTATGTCTTCAATCATGCCAAAGTGTTTAATGTCATCCGGCTTTGGCTCAGAGTGTGCTTTTATTTCAATGGGATACATTGTGTTGTTTTCATGGATCAGTAAGTCTATTTCCCGGCGGTTGCCATCGCGAATAAAATAGAAATCCGCTTCCCTGCCTGCGTTTGTGTAACTTTTTAATATTTCGGAGAAAACAAAACTTTCAAAAAAATGTCCGCTCATTGCTCCAGAGCTAAGTGTTTCGGGGCTGAGCCAGCGTGTCAGATAGGCTGTCAGACCAATATCCAGAAAGTGTATTTTTGGCGTTTTTACGGCTCGCGTAATGGCATTGCTGTAATATGGTTTAAGAAGATAAACCAGACCGCTTCCTTTTAGGATGGACAGCCATCTTTTGGCTGTTGGTTCGCTTATTCCAACGTCACGCGCAACACCTGCCAAATTCAACATTTGCCCTGTAGTAGCGGCGATTACTGTCATGAATTTCAGGAAGTCTCCTTCATCGCCGACCTGTGCCAGTTTCCGTACATCCCGCTCAATATAAGTTTTGACGTAGTCGGCGTAAAAATTCTGCCAGTCAAAAGTTGGTTCTGCGGATAATTCCGGCATGCTGCCGCGATGAATTGTCTTCCACGCGTCTTTTACAGAAAAAGACGAAGCGGTTTTTTTTCTGTTTTTCAGGTATTCAGTTGTAGGCAGGAACGGGGTATTCCAGCTCTCATTTCTTATCTCCCGAAGCGATAAACCCAAAAGTTCAAGTATCCCAGCTCTTCCGGCAAGGCTCTCTGTCACGCTTTCTATTACCGCAAAACTCTGTGAGCCCGTGAGAAAAAAGTCTCCCTTATTATGACTTTCATCAAGCAAAATCTTTATATAATGAAAGAGTGAAGGGGCATACTGTACTTCGTCAATGAAAATCGGGGGTGGGTTCAAGTCGAAAAATACTGCGGGTTCTTCAATAGCTGCGCGCTGTACACGCAGATCATCCAGAGTTAAATGGTTGATATCCTTTTTCAGGTTTTTAAGCAAAGTTGTTTTCCCGACTTGCCTTGCCCCTGTAATGACAATGGCGCCTTTCTCTTTGGCGCGTTGAAGTACCGAATTCCCCAGATGTCTCTCTATATACATACGTTCACCTTGTTTATGTTATTCTAACATGCTATGTTAGAATAACATAAATCATTTTATAATGGAATTGACTTTGTGAAATTATTTGGAGGAAAACCAATATGCGTATAATCGAGCAAAAAGGCGATTACAATTTTGTGTTCGGCCGCTACAGCGAGCCAGTTGCGAAAGTGGAGCCGGGCGAAGAAGTTGTTCTGCAGACAGAAGACGCCTACAGCGGATTACTGAGGAGCGAAGAAGACAATCTTGAGGAAGTGAATAAAAAACGGCGGGGCTCAAATCCCCAGACCGGCCCGCTTTATATTGAGGGAGCGAGAGCCGGCGATACGCTTAAGGTACACATCATCGACATCGAAGCGGCCAGAGACTGGGCGGTAAGCTGTATAAGCAAGAGTTTTGGCGGCCTGACGCCGAATAAATACACCCGCATGGTAAACGTGCCGCGTTTTGATAAAATCTATGTATATCGTTTTGACAAAGACGGCATGATGCGCCGCGATGATTTTCTTCGCTTCCCCTGGCGGCCTTTTATGGGAACAATTGCCACCGCCCCAAGCCGGGAAGCTGTTTCCACTTTAACCCCGTTTGAAAACGGCGGCAACATGGATTGCCCGGATGTCAAACCCGGAAACATAGTCTATTTGCCGGTTTCTGTGGACGGGGCCTACTTTTTTACAGGAGACTGCCACGCCATTCAGGGAGAAGGAGAGCTCTGCGGTACGGCTTTGGAAATTTCCGCAAGGGTAAAACTCAAGTTTGAGGTTATCAAAGACAAGCAAATTACCTGGCCCAGAATAGAAAGCCCCGATGAATATATGGTAGTCGGCAGCGCAAAACCCATGGAAGACGCCGCCCGCATCGCCTACGCTGAGCTTATCGAATGGATGGCCGAGTTCGGCTGGGATCACCTTGACGCTTATCAGGCTTTGACCCAGGCCGGCAAGCTCTATTGCGCCAACATGGTGGACACCAACTATTCCATGGTCGCGAAAGTCAGTAAAGCTCTGGCGGAAAGGCGGAAATAGCTCCAAAAATGAATAATTGACAGATAAACTTTACTGTGTTTATATATTAAAACTTGGTTAATGGAGCCATTTTCAAAATTTTGTTGGTTTTGAAAACGCTTCATTAAAAAAGCTTCATTTGGATCAACAAAAGAATTTAAAGTTATATAAAAAGATGGGGCCGGCCGGTAAAAATGTATGGGACGATACGCAATAATTACTGCAATTTGACAGAGGTGAAACGTTCCGCTTCAGCCGTGCTGAGGAAAGGCGGCAGCATATGCAAATAAAAATATCCAGCCTTAAACTTGATCCTACTCTGTATTTGGCGTAAATGGGGGTTGTTTTGGAACATTCTTTTATCCTCCGGATGAAAAATATTACCAAGGTTTTTCCTGGGGTTCGCGCACTCGATGATGTTACTCTGGAAGTGCGCCGCGGAGATATTCACGCAATCTGCGGTGAGAATGGCGCCGGAAAATCAACCCTGATGAAGGTGCTTTCCGGTGTTTACCCGCATGGCTCTTATGAGGGACAAATTATTTACATGGACAGTGAAGTCGCTTTCAAGAACACACAGGAAGCGAAGACTGCCGGTATAGCCATTATCCACCAGGAACTGACGATGATTCCCGAGTTGTCAATTGCCGAAAACATCTTTTTGGGAAATGAAGCGGTAAAATACGGCTTGATCGACTGGGATACCGCCTGGCATCTCACTGTGGATCTGCTTGCGCGCGTGGGATTGACTTTGGATCCCAATACCTTGATCAAGTATCTGGGTGTAGGGCAGCAACAAATGGTGGAAATCGCCAAGGCGCTGTCAAAAAACGTCAAGCTGTTGATACTCGACGAACCTACTTCCGCGCTTAACGAAGCTGACTCCGAGAATTTGCTGAACCTTATGCGCGGTTTAAAGAGCAAAGATATTACCTGCATCATGATTTCCCATAAGCTAAACGAAATTGCGGAGATATCCGACGCTGTCACAGTGATGCGTGACGGCTGTACGGTTGAAACCTATAACGTTGAATCAGGACATTTGGATCAGGACCGCATCATTCGCGCAATGGTTGGGCGATCAATCGAAAACCGCTACCCCGCCCATGAATCACACCCCAGCGAGATCATCTTCGAGGTTTCTGATTGGCGCGTTGAAGACCCGCAGATTCCGGGCCGGATGATTTGTAAAGACTCCAGTTTCTTTGTCAGGGCAGGAGAAATAGTCGGCTTTGCCGGTCTTATGGGCGCGGGAAGAACCGAACTTATGCGGTCTATCTTTGGGCGCAACTACGGAATCTGTCTTGGCGGCTCGATTAAAATAAGGGGCAAACAGGTACGTGTCAATTCTGTAGCATCCGCTATTGATCAGGGAATAGCATATGTGCCGGAAGACCGTAAAACTCTGGGCCTTAATCTGCTTGACAGCATTCGCAGAACTATTGTGTCGGCAAACCTAAAGGCAATTATGAAAGGCCGGCTTCTTGACGCTGACCAGGAATTTAAGTATGCCGAAGCGTACCGCAGTTCCCTGAGCATCAAAGCAAATAGCGTCAATGCTGGCTTATCAACATTATCCGGCGGGAACCAGCAGAAAGTTGTTCTTGGCAAATGGATGTTTACAGAACCGGATATAATGATTCTTGATGAACCAACCCGTGGAATTGATGTCGGCGCGAAGTACGAGATATATCGCCTGATTCATCAACTTGCTGATGAGGGGAAAGCCGTTATAATCGTTTCTTCAGAGCTTACAGAGCTGCTTGGCATGGCGGACAGGATATACACAATTTTCGAGGGCAGGATAACAGGAATGCTGGATCGCGCCGAGGCTGATCAGGAGAAGCTTATGAGAATGATGACTGATGTTGATGAAGCCAGGCCTGTTTCGAAAAAGGAGGAAAAAGCGCTATGAAATCGTTTAAACAAATATTGGGCGGAGACTTCCGCCAGTTCACCATGGTGATTACCCTTGTAGTGCTTGTTATCTTCTTTAACATCGCTTCGGGCGGGAGGATGGTTACTTCCTCCAATTTCCAGAACCTCTTGTCCGGCAATTCCTATGTGCTGGTCTTGGCCATCGGAATGTTGATGGTAATTGTGATCGGACATATTGATTTATCTGTCGGATCTGTAGCCGGATTCTCCGGAATGGTAATGGCCTTAGCCGCGCGGGATCTTAACTTGCCGTGGTGGCTTGCCGTGATCCTCAGTCTCTCGATTGGCATCTTGATCGGAGCGTGGCACGGCTTTTTGTTGTCAAAGCTCGGTATCCCCGGTTTTATCACAACTCTGGGCGGCATGATGATTTTCCGCGGCGGCGTTATCTGGATATCAAGGTCTATTTCGGTCCGCGCGCCGTCTGAACTTCGATTTTTCGGCGCAGGGCATCTGCCCGAATGGGGACCCTCGTTTACAGGGATAAATAACTCGACTCTGCTGTTGGGAATTATCGGAATTGCCGCCTTCATCTGGTTCCAGATGCGGCGGCGGAACAATTTGGCAAAACTTACCGGAAAGACAGAACCGTTATGGCCGGTGATGATTCGGATTTTTCTTGTCGCTATTGTCATTGGTTATCTCACATGGATTTTCGGTTCAGGACGCTCCGGAACATCTTTCCCTGTGCCGGGTCTGATTCTCCTTATTTTGGTAATTATTTATCACATAATAACCCAGCACACCAGATTTGGCCGTCATATCTATGCCGTAGGAGGCAATAAAAGCTCAGCCGCCCTGTCCGGTGTCAATGTTCAGAGAACTTATTTCCTTACGATGCTCAACATGTCATTTCTCGCTGCTTTGGCCGGGGTCATGTTTGTGGGCCGCTCAACGGCGGCAGGTCCGTCTGACGGCACAGGCTGGGAATTGGACGCTATCGCGGCGGTTTTTATAGGCGGTGCGGCTGTTTCAGGCGGAATCGGCACTGTTCTTGCCACAATGGTTGGCGGCCTGATCATGGCGGTTCTGAATTCCGGGCTCATGTTAATGGGCGTTGGCGCCGACAGAACCCAGGTTATTAAAGGCTTGGTACTGCTTGCCGCGGTTGCTTTTGATGTTTATAACAAGCAGCGCGGCCGTTCATCCATTATAGGACGGTTGTTTCCAGGAAAGGAAAATTCTCAAAGGAAAAGCATTCCTGCCGGTGGTTAGTTATAAACCGCAGAGCAGGGCTTTAATATATAGTCTACGGACTTAAAAAATACGGAGGAAAGTATGAACTACAGAAGGCTCGTATCTTTGCTCATTGTAGCTGCTTTTGCGGTTACAATGGTGGCGGCAGGCGCCAGGGGCGATCGCTCGACGGCAGCAGGGGCAAGCAGCTTTGGAGCAGGCTCAGTCGTTGGTGTTGCACTGCCATGGCTTGGTACACAGAACTGGGCTGAAGCAGACGAGATGTTTAAGAAAGAGCTGGCGGCTGCCGGCTTTAGACCGATCGTACTGCACGCTGACAACAAAGTTCCGCTGCAGCAGCAGCAGATTGAGTCTATGATTCAGAATGGGGCCAAAGTTATCGTTGTTGGCCCGGTTGACGGATCTCAGCTCGGCGCGGTTCTTGAATCAGCAAAAGCTGCAGGCATTTATATCCTTGGTTATGATCGCCTCATAGAGAACACCGCAGCCATTGACTGCGTGGTTCAGTTCGGAAGCATCAAGACCGGCGAATTGCAGGGACAGGCTTTGCTGGATGGATTGGCGAAGGTAAAGGGTGCCGCTCCATACAATATTGAGCTTTTCGGCGGCGGACCTGCCGACCCCAACGCCCCCAACTTCTTCAAGGGCGCAATGGCAGTACTCCAGCCGAAGATTAACGACGGTACGCTTAGGGTAGTATCGGGGCAGACCGATTTTACTCAAGCCGCAACGCTTGACTGGGATAACTCCAGAGCCCAGGCTCGTATGGACTCCCTGCTTTCCGGCTTCTACTCCAGAACTGAAATTCACGGTGTTCTGTCACCCAACGACGGTATTGCCCGCGCCATTATTACCGCGTCTGAACAGGCCGGTCAGAAAATCCCCGTTGTTTCGGGTCTCGATGCCGAAAACGAATCGGTTCAGTGGGTTTGGTCAGGCAGACAGTATTCAACCATAGCCAAACCGACCGATGTTCTGGTAGGTAAGACAATTGAAATCATCAAGTCGCTGCAAGCCGGCAGTGGCATACCATCACCGGACGCA
>Ga0209755_10007535_pt1 | contig 11773 bp, 5 predicted proteins | sample TergutCo191P1_FD_187301 | JGI IMG/M metagenome (GOLD analysis project Ga0209755, IMG submission 187301) | Cornitermes sp. P1 segment gut microbial communities from Petit-Saut dam, French Guiana - Co191P1 (SPAdes) (version 2) | ecosystem: Host-associated > Arthropoda: Insects > Digestive system >...
TGATGTTATAGCCTTGTGTTGGTATGTGCCGTGGCTGCGGGAAGGTTGTCAAGTCCGGTTGGTAGGTAGTGCGTCCATGGATGGGTTCGTTTCACGCAGTCGTCAGCTCCTGATGATGGGCACATGGTTGCCCGAAACATGTTGAGCAACTATTAGAAGATAAATAAAGAATACAAAAAGTGACATCTAGTTGGTTTTCCTTATCCACACTGAATTACGATGCACGGTCAACCACACATCAGATTTACTTCGTACTGTCTTCGATTCGCGATGAAATAACGCCTATGTTACAATTGTAAAAGTTAAAGTGACGCCTTTACAGGCCGGTGTGGTCCAAAGGTTGGGTAGAGGTATAGCTCTACTCTTCCATGACCGCGGCACTAGAAAAGGGGTGAGTGGTCAGCAACACGCCCCGGCTACACTTTACCCCCGGGAAAGACTCGGTACCCATTTTACAGGAGGCTGGGTGGGCCCCATTTTCGGTCTGGACGGGCAGAAAATCTCGTCCCCACCGGACCGTCCATCCCGAAGTCAGTCACTATACCGACTGAGCTACCCGGCCCAAACATGTTACATTTGTTCCAAATACGAAAAAAGCTATTACTTTTCGGAAAATGGGTGTGCACCCGTCCGAAGGGGAAAGTGATGGAGGGACATGCTGAGTTGGGTCCTAAAGAAGGAACTTTCTGTCACCGGACTAATTCGAGGCTTTTCTGCATGACGCCTTGGTTGTGTCCATCTTGAATTTATTTCTTTAGTTGGCAGACTGGGCAAAATTCCACTATCGAAAATTACTCTACGGTCTCCAACCTCTGATTAATATCCACTTGGCAGAAAGAACCAAAAGATTATGGAATCTTCAGCTGTCTGTCAGACGAGAACAAATGCTCTGGCTTGAATGTTACAGTCCAGGTAGCTGTATACTTCATGCACTAAGCTTCTTTTTTCAAATTGATAGCATTCCAGTTTAGAAACATCAGATGTGACGTTCTCACGATGGGGCAAGTGAAGACTACAGCCTTCTTGTATGTCGAACAGAGTAGTTTCTTAGAAATTCAAAATTCGGATAAAGGAGCTGCTTCCATCTTCACTCTGCTTCCTTGCAACTGAAACATCAAGTTTTCATCGAAATCTTGGTATACTTCTACAATGATTTAATATGATATGATATTTACTGCAATTGGGTTTCCACCCGGTGGCAGTTTTCGGTGTTACGTCCCAAAAGACAGTAATATTAATATTAAAATTAATGTTTTAAAACCAAATTATATTAAGATGGAACTTAAGGAAGTGGGATGTGGGGGTATGGACTGTATCTAGCTGGCTGTGGACAGGGACAAGTGGTGAGCACTTGTGAATGCAGTAATGAACCTTCGGGTTCCATAAAGTGCAGGGAATTTCTTGACTAACTGAAAACGGGGTAGCTTCTAAAGAAGGACTCTGCTCAATGGAGTAAGGAAATAAGTATATTAATAGCAATATTGCTATTGGTTCACATTTGTGGTTAATGAATTTTCATATTTAGAAATACTATGGACAAGGATGAAAATTTTTGGCACGATATTTTGACTGAAACATAGTATTTGCTTAATCTCATACTTTATAACATATGTGATATTCTAGCCTCAACTTCTTCTCGTATTCTTATCCGTTTCCTTGCAATACTTGCTCTTTCCCTCCGCTATCCATCACTGCATTCTTCTCATCACCCTCCATTCTTGCTTTCCGTATCGCTATATCCTTCCAGAACCAATCAATCCCTTACCCCTGACCTAAACCCTTGCGTGCGTCACACTTTGATCTCAGAGTGGGGGTCACTGAATCATCCCTCACATCGGTCACCATGGCTACCGCTAATGCCTCCTCCCCTTGTGTTTCCAGATACCACCCTCCGGGCAAACTCCCTTAACAGTATTTCCTTGAAGTATCTTGTTCGGGTTGCGTCTTGGCTTCACATGTTTGCTAGACAATGAATGATATAACAAATTTATTATTTTTCTAAAGAAAAATAATCTCTACGAGACTTGCACACACACGAGACCTCATTAGATTTTAATGTATTGAAGCCCTTACTAATTAAGTTATAATTATACATGTGCATTTTTATACGAACATGCGTATGAATTCATTTAATTATAGAGTATTCTATCACATATATTTATATTAATATTTTAAAACAAAATACATCTAAATTTATTTGGCTTTACTAAAGCTAACGGTTTAGAAGGGGAAGCGAACCAAATTTATTTGATTTTTTAGTAACTTGTAGTTTTGCAAATATTCATTGTGTAGAATTCTGTTAAGAGGAGACTGGAGAAAACTGTATAAAGAGGAATGTCATTCTCTAAATGCTACACGTGTTGCTATCTCAAGAAACCCAAGCTGATCAGGTCACATGACTTGTGTGGGGGAGGCAGGAAGTAACACATACTGATTTTTGGCTGCTAAACTCGAAAGAAGGACACTTAAGAACCTAGTTGCAAATCGGAGAATAATGTTAAACGGATCCTAAAGAATCAAGACGATAGGGACAGGAATGGAGTTAATCTGACTCTGTGTAAGAAGTGGCAGGCTCTTGAAAATGCAGTAATAAAATCGGAGTCACATATTATGCAGGAATTTCGTGATTGGCTGAGAAAATATTAGGTCGTTAGTATGGTTCTGCTCCATGGGTTTGGTCGGGTATTAGTTATGCACTTGGTTAATTAGATTTTTATCGAAGTTATTGTTAACTGAGATACTTAAATTCGTCACTGGGTACCCCAAGATCCTGTCTAGTCAAAAAGCTGCCTTATATGAGGTTATTTCTCTACTTCGTGAATATATTCTTCGTTTGCTTCCAAGGCTTATTTAAAACCCTCAACAACAGATACTGAATCTTCCAAAGCACAAAGTTTGCTCTACGTACCAAGTGTTATCAATGTTGCCTTACATTAGAGCATACTTAGAAGTTTGATAACAGTGTATGTATGGAGAGAGAAGACCAACAAGATGCAACAATTAGATGTTTATTATTAACTTCAGTCTCAACACGTTTCGGGCATCAGTTGAACAGAAACCTTCATAGTGCTCACATCCTGCAAGACAGCGCCCCACAACCGCTACCAACCACGTCCAGCAGAACCAGAACAACACACCAAATGCAGTAACAGGGCCTTTGTTCTCCTGAAGTCGGACATAATGTTGCCCGAAACATGTTGAGACAGAAGTTAATAATAAACATCTAATTGTTGCATCTTGTTGGTCTTCTGTCTTCACACTTTGCTCACGATGCACGGTCATAGGAATCTAAAACAGTGTATGTCTTATGAACCGGTAATATTTCGTATTTGTTGAAACATTTGCTGCCAATAAATTCAATACAACATTATCGGTCTGTCAGCCGCGTCAAGTTCTTCAAATAAAACATGTTTTTGGTGATCAACTCCAAAATTATATACAAGCAGTTATGAGTTCCTGTGTGGCACAGGTACATAATTGTGGAAGACTGGGTATTGAATCATGTCAGAACCCTGATGACGCAGACAGTCTCGTTCTCTAAGGTGCTGGTTTAATGGAACCACCTGACGCCGCCGTCTCCCCGAGATTTTTTTGTCCAGGATACATTTCCTGAACAGTACCAACTGATTGGTTTTTTTGTCAGAATAAAGTTGATTGGTTCTTGTAATAGGGAGGCTATATGTTCCATGTGACGTACTATCTAATCCACCACTTTAATAATATACTGTTAGAGGAACTTCGGGGCAGAAGTTAATAACGAAATATATGGCCATGACTTTAGAGTCTATGTCAGACCGCTAATACCAGTAAACTGCGAGGCTCAATAAAAGAGGCAGTTTATGCTTACGTCGTGTTTTAGGGTAATTCTATATCCGTCTGGAGAAACAGGTCGCATTTCATATAGTTGGTCAGTCAATATTCGATATGAGAGCTTCTCAAATGAGAATAATAAAATGTAAAAATTACAAAAGAATTTTTTATTTAAAACACCTTATTCTATTTTCAGTCCTCTCTGCATATATAAAACCTCTAAAACATAAATAAGTCATGGGTATTAAAGAAAATGGCGTTAAATTAGGCACTTTAAAGGACTAAAGTTGTTTGTAAAGCCATATCACTTACAACGCACTCAAAAATTTCGTCAGGATGAAGTTAATGGATAAGCCTTACTGAAGATTGAGGGACCACAGTCTTCAGAAACACCGTGAACTATATGCCAGTCGACATAGCATAATATTCCGGGGTACTTTAATGCAAATCAACAAAGCCGTGAGAAAATCGAATGTCGCAATGTATCTCACGTATTCCATATAGTTTATCAGATAACACCATTTTCGTGTTAATTCTCAGCATGGGTATCTCTGCGCTGGTTAAAGGGCGTAAGTCATAGAAATATTGTCACTAACCTATGCCCCCTTTCTCTTACGCGTAACAAATTTTTTTAAATTTAACTTCACTTTTGTTACATAAAACTGAATTTACGATTTGTTTTAGGAAAACTCATAACTTATAAGTATCCTTCCGTGACCTCAAAATTTAATCCCGAAGCTTAATTCTGAGAAAACAATGCCTAGAGTATTTCAATGTGTATTGTATTCAAGCACTCTCTCCCCTCTTTTTTCCACCCACGTGGCACACAACTATAAAATACTAAACCCTTTCTGTCGTATATCATTAAAGAAAGCCTGAATGAAAACTAACTGTTGAAAGTTTTATGACTGTGGGTATTGTAAATTACATTGGCTTTGTGATTATATGTGTGTGTGTGTGTGTGTGTATGCGCGCGCTCATATAGGGGGCTTAGAGTTTACTATTTTATGTGTGTGGTTTTTAAACCTAACTACTTTTCAACACCGACATCCAGTCCACCACTTGTTGTTTGTTTATTAACGCCACAGGGGGAAATATCTATTACCAACTTCCAAAATAGTAGTGAAAATAATGGTTCAACGTAATAGTTCACAGCCAGTATATCTGTCTAGTGCTTCAGATTTAAATAAGGAGCTCATCATTTCCATTTCACCACAAAATAAATGAAATGAATTCAGTTTATTAAGTGGTGATTATTAATTACAGTTTCATGTGTAGAAAGAAGTTCTGGGAAGAACTTACGGTTTCTACATTCCTGTCGCATATGTGATTAAGTTATAAATTTCTACTAACGTTTTACTGTTTTACTTTCATTTTCAAGCGCCTTCGTAAAATTGAGAAAAGCGACTATTGATTATGATTTGTCTGTCCTTCCGTCTGTCCATATGGAACAACTAGGCTCCCACTGTAGGGATTTTTATGAAATACGATATTCAGTATTTTTCAGAGGTCTGTCAAGTAAATTAAATTTCGTTAGAATCAGACAAGAACGAAGAGTCCCTTACATGAAGACCAATTTATATTATGATCACATTTCGCTCAGTTCTTCTTACAATCAGAAAATTTCAGACAAAATTCGTAGAGAAAATCACACCACTTATTTCAAGTCCAGTGTTTTTTTCCCTGAAAATCGTGCCGCTTGTGAGATAAAGTGAAAAAATTTTGTAGAATCAAGCAGGGTGCAGAAGACAATATGGGTTATGCTCATTGCATGCTGAATACCGAAGGGTACAAATACACACTTAGAATGTATAATACTTACTTTTCACTGCACCAATTTTTGCAAGAAAGAGCCCCAATGTTACGTTATACGTACGTTGCTTGTCTTACTGCTTGTTGTATTCGGCTTAATTATTTAAACAAAGAGGTGCTACGAGAAGTAAGGGTAAAACTTTGGGACCCGGAAGTTACGTCACAGGCACGTGATGTAAACAAAAATGGCGAAGAGGTCAATGCCTTTGCACCAGAAGTGACGTCACGGTAAACAAAGATGGCGGGAGGCCTTGCTTCCCCCGGTCACGAGATGTAAACAAATGACGTATTCTGTAAACAAATATGGAGAATAACGTAATTAAGCTAGACAGTGTGGCACCTTAACCTGACTTTAACCTTTGATGTGTAAACAAGTCACGTCACGTCTAAACAAATATTGTTGTCGACCTTGTCTACGGCGGTTACGTAATGTAAACAAATGACGTAGTGTGTAAACAAACATGGCTGATGACAATTATGTCAGAAAGTGTGGCGCCTTATCCTAACTTTAACTTTTCATATGTAAACAAATTTGCAGGTGGTCACGTGATGTAAACAAAGGACGTGGTGTGTAAACAAATATGGCGGATGACCTAATTATTCCGGTTAGTGTGGCGCCGTGTAGGACCAGACAGCTTGGCGCCTACCGCTATTTTGAATGAGTTGTAACAACTTTAAAGCCGCAATTTTTTAAAATGGCTACAAGAGGAAAATTTTTAAATTTGTGCTAGTCTAACTTTAAATTTGAATTGGCCCTTTCGGCCCTTTTGAATATGGCCATTAACGCACTAGATTTAAATTAAACTTACTTTAAATGCCACCATTTTGCAATATGGCGGCCAACGCGATAAGTTTAAATTAAAACATAACATAAACTTCATTAATATTATATGCTTGAAGAGCGCTGGCGGATGCGGTAAGATTCTGGACTTATAATTGAAAGATTCTAGGGTGGAATCCTGCTGCTTTAACCATTTATTTTTTAAAGGTTCGTATTCCACGTATATTGTAATAAGAAAAAAAAGACAAAGTTTTCAATTTACAAATACATTTTATGATCTTTATTATTGCAATGGCGTAAATATATATACAACGTAGTTATTAAATTTTATTAAATTATCAATTTTACTTCACACCTATAAATACATACAATTATCCACACTTATAAACATTTAGTTATCATCAGAAAGAAACGTGTTTTATACTTTATTTCATTCCACATTGTATTGAAATCAATGACATTTTGTCTGGAAGTATACAAAGGGATTTAGATTCAAAACAGTATTTCACCATTTTGCAAGTTCATTTTGGAGCCTGCCGTATTTGATCACTTTTCTGTTATGCAAGCATTTGTCAAGTTCATCTGATGTAACCAATCTTGTTTACTTTGATGCACTTAAGTGTTTTCACTCTTGATACGGATATACCGTTTACAGTACCATGACGGGGTACGTTGTGAGTTACCTTATCTTGCACTAATTCTTGGGTATATCACTTTTCAAAGTCACCAAATGAACCACTGCATTTCGTTTAACACTGCGTGAGCAGAAATTGTTTCCATCTTCACTTTCGGTTTGAGGTAGATGGAGACGTTGCTCGTTGAGGCAGTCGTCTAGAATACATTAATGAAATACAGGGTGAGCAGGTTACTTTGCATACTGCAGATTGAGAATTGAAATTTGAACCTCTGAGCTAATGAATAGGCTGTCCGCAATGCACAAACATTTTTATACTTGTTGTGACATTCAAACATGCAGCTAATAGCTGGCAGACTTATTTCGGCGAGTGGAGGGCGTCCGAGCCGAGTGATATCAATAAATGTACTCAGTAAGTCCACTGATAAATTGTGTTTTATGAGGTCCGAAGCTAAAAGTTGCATCAGCTGATGATGCCTCACGATGTACCACAGTGACCACCTGTGATTATAGTACATCACCATCATTCCATTTACACCCGTGGTGAATGGCATGATTCATTCTGGCTTGAACATAGGTATTTCCTCCAAAACGTAAGTCTCTTAAAGACATACGATGAGACCATGTTACTTTGGAAGTCGACAGCTGCCAACTCCTTTACCACGATGACAAATGTTCGCCCTTCCAAGTATGTGAAATCATTCACTGAGACCTTTTTGACTGATACAGTGTGAATGTACGTACGTTACTTATATCTGTGGCTTGCACGACTGGTGCTGCTGCAACCGGACAAAAGCGGGGCATTATCCAGACTGAGAGCGGAACATTCGAACTGCTCTTTATCATGCAATTGTAGCGAGCAAGATTAAACATGTTGACGAATGACGTAATGGATAGTCGCCTAGTTCTACGGAGGTCGTACAAGTAGCAGTAATGTCCGCAGACATTCGAAGTTAAACTATGTAGTCTGTGGCGGTTAAGTGTCCAAGAAATTGATTGGCGCTGCAGGTAAGCCAATATTTCGAGTCTTAATGGCGTTAGTCTGTACAAATCAAAATATTCGGCATACGCAGAATCGGATAAACAGATACTACCGAATGCGAGCCGGGCATGTATGCTTATGAATGTTAATGACAATTATTGAGGGCTTTATACGTGTGGATGGACAAAAGATGTAATGGATACAGTCCTTGAAAATACTTTACATGTTTAGTTAAAACGTTATGAATTTGAATGTTATTTATTCTACTGTAACTTTTCCTAGAGTTGTGAATTTTGATGTTTTGTGGCCATTCCGCATTAAAAATGCATGCCACCGGTTCAGGGAGTGGCTTTTTAAAGCGTGCCTCTATAGCACATCTCCTTGACGAGGTAAGCTTATATGCTGTTCGTCAGCTTTCCTATCAGGTGTCAGGTCAAAACCTAATACGTAGAAACCCCTTCTAAACTTTTCCTGTGTAATCATGTGATCACGGTCATCGTGATGAATAGCCGTACTAAAAATAGTGTTTCGTAAGCACTAGTTGCACCAAAGGGTGTCGAACAATCCATTGTGAGTGGTTCGGAATGGCGCTGAACTCAGTTTACGCATAACACAAGAATTATCATATCATAATGATGAAAGCAGAATGGATTCGTATTGACAGAACCAAAGAATGCAGTGTTTTTACCTAACGCCATGAGAATCCTTTCGGGAAATGGTTGAAGGAATGCATTATCGATACCTCGCTGTAAAGGTTTTAATCTGAGTATGTTTAACAGGATAATATGCTTTAAGCTTCATTGCCAAAACATTACCGTGAGCTAGAAGAAGAGGGGATTTCAATTCGACTTCAGTGATAAAAGTTTGGCGTCTAAAATTCTGATACCTAATTTTATGTAATTTTGAAGGTGCCAACAAATAGCTTCTGGCGCACATATAATTTTAGCGTTCATGTCAACGCCGTTAATTAACATTTTATCGGAATTGAACAAGTCACTATGGAGCCTTACATATAGTTCAATAGTGTGGCTTTTGGCGCGGTACCTAATCGTCTGGCGTAACCACTGTTGTCTTTGAGTTTTACAAGCGAATTGAGGTACAAGGAACTGGAGACTAGATGCGTGTCAGGCGCGTCAGAACCATAGTTTTAAGAACTTTTCAATGTACGCCTTGTAATGGTAGTTTGTCTCGTGAAGAGTAACATATTTACCGTTTTGCGAGACACTGAGAGAACTAAACATGGGATGTAACAAATTATTGACACTCTAAAGTATGTTTGCCTCTTCACTCCTTAGATCTGACCCATAAGTTTTTACCAGTTTGAGGCGTAAGGGTAGATGCACAGATTGTAAATCAGTGTAGTAATCACTATGGCCCGAGCAGTGAAATTCTGACAGGACAGGGTTGTCTTCTGGCACAATAGGTTTTTATGTAACGGTGTGTCTATTTACGACAATATTTGAATGTTGCTTTTGAGGAAGGTGACAAGCCCCGACTTTAAACACTCCATTACTTCTCTGTGAAAATGTCCTTCGGCTTTCTACGTTTACTCCGAGACTGGTCCTTTTCCGACTTAGCTTTGTTTTTAACCCAAGCCAGTCCTCGTCATCTTTTAATTTTTTTTGTTCAAGGTTTTCCTTTGCTTCACTGAAACGAATTTTGAAAATAACACCCTTCGCTTTTGTTTCCTCATACGTGTTCTGCAAATTTTCCATACTCTTACCAATGGTTTTGCGTCGATTGGGCATGCAAAGACACTCATGCCGAATGCATCCGAAGTACTTCATTCGTAGTTGTACAGTACCCATCACATCACATTAGGTATCCCAGCCAAATGAACTTCCCTCCCATTACTGGCATGAGTATCATTGTTATGCGTCCGACCAATGTACGCCAGCCATTGAAGATCCTGAACAGCCTGTATATCCCCATACAGTAGCCCCTCTCTCGGGATAATACCTACAGAATCAGGTTTCATAAACATGGTCCGGAACACCTTGTTGTAAATGGACGAGATTGTGATTGCTTGCCCAAAGGAGTCCATTTTGGCCAAATTCAAAAACAAATTCCGAAAACGACCGCATGCCTGCCTCGGTACATTAACGTCGTCCATGCAGTAGGCCAACATTTCTTCCTATTGTTAAAACGTTTTCTTACCCCATCGTACCAGAGCGAAAATTGGGCTCGCTTATAACCTGACATAAAGTCTCCCATAGCACGGGTTCGGGATAGGAGCCCCATAATCGAAATTGTTGGCGGTGTTGAAGGGGATATTACCCCTTCTTGCGTGCGAGGTCGAATGCTTTGAGACTCATAGGCAAATAGTTCAACGAATGCACGAAGTGGAGATTCTCCACAACCATACTAAGTATTTTGCTACCGTTCATTATCAATTTTGGGGCCCATCTCAGTTCCAGAAACCTTCTAAAAAGGAACTGCGTCGTATCCACATAAAAATTACATAAACCTGGCTGAAAGCGCCAATTCAAATTTAATGTAATTAGTACAATTTTAAAAAATTCCGCGCTGTTAACCATATTCAAAATGTCGGAAAGTACTATTTCGAAATTTAAGGTTAAATTAGCCCAGATTTAAATATGGCTGTCGTTCAAAATGTCGGACTTTAAACTTAGGTTAGCGTTTATTAAAATAGCAGCAGACCAATATGGCGCCACACTGCCTGGCATAATTAGGTCATCCTCCATATTTTTTTACATACTACGTTATTTGATTACATATCATAGTATGAAGTGAGGTTACGACGCCACACTTGCATAATTAGGTCATCCGCCGGATGCGAGGTTGTACGCCATCTTTGTTTACATGTGACGTTACATCGGGTCTAGAGGCCATTGACCCTGCCGTCATGTTTGTTTACTTCACGTGTCTGTGACGTTACTTCCGTGTCCCATATCATCACGTTTACTACTGTTCAATTCAATGACCATATATCAAAGTTACATTTATTGGTAGACTGTGAGACAGTCAGTCAATTAACGATATGTTTCGGCTGAATATAACTTGTCTAAACTGATAATGCTGCAGTGGAGCCGAAACTTATGATTATTTAGTTGGTTGATTGTCTATCATTCCACCAATAAAAACGGTGTTAAGTAGATATTTGGTTGTAATTCTTCAAGTATTGTTCTTGTTTTATTGTATCCCTGAAGAACTCATTACCTAAGTACAGATTCTGTACATATTCAATTGTTATGATATAATATTAATACTTCGCTTCAACGTCTTTTTTTTTATCCCGCAGGACAAAATACGTGGAAAAATTCCCTATCTAAATTCTTTTCAAGTTTTTCTTGCTTACTACATTTGTTTTAGTACACACCATCTACAAACCAAAGGTATAAGAATTTTTCGTGTTCACGTTATCCAGCTATTTAATGTAGGAAAATATTTGCATATTTTCGCAATATCTACTATCATATTTAGAATCCTCATTTATATAGCGCTAATGTCGCTTCCGGCTCCTATAAGGGGTGTCATCTTTGTTGGTGGGTTCGCTGTATAAAACTGGAATGTACATATTTGAGGTGATCTCCATTGGAATAGCTTTTGTTAACAGTTAAAACTAGACAACACAGACATGCACAATATGCAAGCTTGTACGTCAGAAGTCTAATTTTTCCCCTTTCAGGGACGAAGCGAGGATGACAGATAAAGGTAACGCGAGCATGCGGCTTTTTTTTGGAGTGATACTGAATGTGCACAAGTACCCGGAAAATCCTGAACCAGTGCCTCT
>Ga0209755_10007536_pt1 | contig 11772 bp, 11 predicted proteins | sample TergutCo191P1_FD_187301 | JGI IMG/M metagenome (GOLD analysis project Ga0209755, IMG submission 187301) | Cornitermes sp. P1 segment gut microbial communities from Petit-Saut dam, French Guiana - Co191P1 (SPAdes) (version 2) | ecosystem: Host-associated > Arthropoda: Insects > Digestive system...
TTTCCACCGGCGGCGGCGCGTCGCTGGAGTTGCTGGAAGGCAAGAAACTGCCCGGCATCGAAGTGTGCAGGGGCTAGGGGGCAATTATGAGCAGACCTTATTACATCGCGGGCAACTGGAAAATGCATATGACCCGCGCGGAGTCGGCGGAGCTTGCAAACGCTTTGGTCGAACAGTTGAAAGACGGAAAGCATAGGTATCTGGTCGCGCCGTCCTTTACGAACATCGAAACCGTTGCCGCCATTGTTAAAGGTACTAACATTCGGCTTGGTGCCCAGAATTGCGCAACGGAGGAACAGGGCGCACATACTGGCGAGGTTTCGGTGTTGCAACTTAAAGACCTTGGGGTACAGACCATAATTCTTGGGCACAGCGAGCGGCGGCATGTATATAAAGAAGACGATGCGCTGATCAACCAAAAAGTAAAGCTTGCGCTAAAGCACGGCTTCGAGGTGATCCTGTGCATCGGCGAGCTTCTGGAGGAACGCGAGGCGGACAAGGCGGAGGAAGTCTGCAAAGTCCAGACCGTGAAGGGTCTAGAGGGGGTAGGCGCGGCGGATCTTGCCAACCTTGTCATCGCCTACGAGCCGGTCTGGGCTATCGGCACCGGGAAAACGGCGACCCCGGAGGATGCGGACGCGATTCAGGCTTTTGTCAGGAAGGTCGTCGCTGGGCTTTACGGCGCGGATGCTTCGGAGAAGATTGTCATACAGTACGGCGGTTCGGTAAAGCCAGATAATGCCGCACAGCTTATGGCTAAGGAAAACATTGACGGGGCACTGGTCGGGGGGGCTTCCCTCAAGCCAGGGACTTTTGTGCCGATTGCGAGATTTGCGTAAATAAAACTTGCATTTTATCTCACAACCCAGTACCTAGGTGCTGGGTTGTGTGTAAAAGTTATTGCTGGCTGAACGCCTGCCTCACGGAATCCTTGCTTCCTATAATGCCTTTCCATTCCAGGCAAGCTCAAGGGTGAATTCGAAGCCCTGAATCACTCCCTGTTTTTCAAGGTCGGTCAATTCGCGGGATTCGGCAAGTTCCACGGCGTTTTTAAGAGTGGTCAAAGCCCTTTTGTAATTTTGGAAATGCTGTTTCCAGCGAGTGTCCTCGTCCCTGTATACCTCCAGGGCTCCCGCAAAACCGAAGTTTTGCAGTAGCCCTCACAAAACCCTACTTTCGCTCTGGTTTCTTAAAAGCCGCCGCGAAAGGATTGTACATCGTCCCGTCATCGTCGCGGTTTCCGCCCCTAGACTCCCGTGGCTCAAACTGGGGCTTTCCCTCGCGCTTTACAACCACGGCCTTGGGTTTCCCGTCGCCAGTCTTCGTGGCACCATCCCGCGAAGGGCCACCCCTGGGGCCACCGCTCCCGGAGGTTCCCCCGCCAGGCTTGCCCTCGCTCTTCCGCGAGAGCCCAATCCGCCGCCGCTCCGTGTCCAGACTGATAATCCTGAACTCCAGCACGTCCCCGACCTTGACCGCGTCCATCGGGTCTTTGACGAAACTGTCGCTCATCTCGGAAATGTGAACCAGCGCGGTCTCCTTGATCCCAAGATCGACAAACGCGCCGAAGTCCACGACGTTTTTGATCTTCCCGGTAATCTTCATCCCCTCGCGCAGATCCTCGAATGTCACCACGCCTTTCTGCATGACTGGCTTAGGGTAGTCGTCCCGGGGATCTCTCCCCGGCTTTTTCAGTTCCTCGGCAATGTCGCGGATCGTGGTTTCCCCTACGCCGTGCTTGTCCTTAAGCGTAGACATTGCGTCTGAGCCAATCCCCGCGGTCGCGGTGATCGTCTCGCGGATCTCCCGCGCGACCGCGTAGTTCTCCGGATGAACCCAGGTGTTGTCCAGCGGCTCCGCGCTCTCCGGGATTTTAAGGAACCCGGCGCACTGTTCAAAACTTTTCGGCCCCATGCCGGGAACCGAGGTCAGCTCCGAACGGCTGGCGATCCTGCCTTTCTCGTCCCGGTACTTGACGATCTTCCGCGCAAGCGAACTGTTAATCCCGGAAACGTACTTCAAAAGCGATGCGCTTGCCGTGTTCAGATTCACGCCAACGTTATTGACAACCGATGACACAACCTCGTCCAGCTTGTCGGAAAGTTTTTTCTGGTTCACGTCATGCTGGTACAACCCGACACCGATCGACTTTGGATCGATTTTGACAAGCTCGGCAAGCGGATCCTGCAAACGCCTTCCTATAGAAATGGCCCCGCGAATCGTAAGGTCAAGCTCCGGGAATTCCTCGCGGGCGATGTCGCTGGCGGAATACACCGACGCGCCGTCCTCGTCAACCACGGTGTACAACACCTCAAGATTATTCTCGCTAATCAAAGCGCTGACAATTTCCTGTACCTCGCGACTTCCGGTACCGTTCCCTACGGCTATCAACTGCACATCGTATGCGCGAATCCCTTTCAGGATATTGCGCTTCGCCTCCTCGGCCTTGTGGTTGTAGATAACAACATTGTCAAGATATTTCCCGGTGTCGTCCAGAAATGCGCACTTCGTCCCAGTGCGAATCCCAGGGTCAATCCCCAAAACCCGCGTCCCCTTGATCGGCTGCTGCAAAAGCAGGTTTTTAAGGTTTTCGCTGAACACGCCGATGCCGTGATCGTCTGCCGTGTCGCTCTGGTCGCCGCGAATCTCCCGCAGAAGCGCCGGGGACAGAAGCCTCTTCAACCCGTCCTCAATCGCGGTTTTGTGATAATCATTGTGCAACTCATAGCTTTGCTGAAGCAACCCAGCCGCGGTGTTCTCGTCCACGTCTATGGTCACATCCAGCGCACCCTCACGCTCGCCGCGGTTGATTGCGAGAATCCTATGGGGCTTTATGCGGGAAAGTGCCTCTGTGTAGTCCCAGTACATCTGGTAGACGCTGGTCTTCTTCGCCTCATCGTCGCCCTTGCCTTCCTTGCCGGAACCTTTGACGATGACCCTGCCATCCTTAATATAGAAGGATTTGATATGCGCCCTGTTTTCGGGATCCTGCGAGGTTGCCTCCGCGATGATGTCCATTGCGCCCTGCAAGGCATCTTCGACATTGGCTACGACAAGTGCTGGGTTTTCCAGGCTTTCCGGGTCGGCGGTGACGAACTCGGCGGCCTTGGCGACCAGGGGATCGGCTTCCAGTTCGCGCATGGCTTCGGCAAGCGGTTCCAAGCCTTTTTCTAGGGCTATCATTCCCCTTGTTTTTTTCTTGCGTTTGTAAGGCGCGTATATGTCCTCAAGCTCCGCCAGGGTTGCCGCACGGCTGATATTGTCGTACAGGGTTTCCGTAAGTTTCCCCTGTTCGAAAATAAGCCTTGTGATTTCGATTCGGCGGGTCTCAAGGTTTTTCCCGCTGCTGTATTTGTGCTCGATGTCCCGCACCTGCACCTCGTCCAGTCCGCCGGTCTGCTCCTTCCGGTAACGGCTTATGAAAGGAACAGTGCATTCCTCCGCAAACAGCCCGATTACGGCGGAAACCTGGCCCTCGCCAATCCCAAGGGCGACCGCTATGCCCTTGATCAGTTTGACTTCGTTGACTGCAAGGGCTTTGATGAATTCTTCGGTTAGTTCCATACGGTTTCATTTTACCGGAGGCGGGGGGCTTGGGGAAGATGGCGGTGGAAATACTGAAAGAACCATAAATTGTCATTCTGGGATAACTTTGCTCTTGGCCTAGCCCGAAAAGCCAGCTACACTGGTTAGGTAGGGGAAATCATTTATGGTGGCAAACAGCAGCGCGATGCCTGGCAAAGGAAAATATGAAATCTGATGGCAAGAATGCTCCATTAGACAATGTGGCCTTTCAAGATGCCATTGCGATTATCGAGCACGCCCGCGAAAACGCATTCAGGGCGGTAAATCACGAACTAATTTCGATGTACTGGGAGATCGGGCATTACATCAGCAAGAAAGTTGTCGTCGACAACTGGGGAAAATTTGTCGTGCAGGAGTTTTCGCGGTTTATTCAGTCGCGCTTTGTGGGGATAAAGGGCTTTCCCTCGCAGAACGTCTGGCGAATGCAGCAGTTCTATGAGACTTACGCCGAAAACGAAAAACTCTCGACACTGTCGAGAGAATTAAGCTGGTCAAATAATGTCCTGATTATGGTGGCGGCAAAAACCAATGCGGAAAGGGAATTTTACCTGTTGCTTACCAGACAAAATAACTATTCCAAGCGCGAACTGGAAAGGCAAATCGACAGCGGCCTTTACGAAAGGACGATGATTTCCGCGGAGAAAAACCAGTTGCTCATTGCCCGAAACGCCGGCTTAACTGCGCGAGTTTGCGGAAACCGAGGAAGCGGATGAATAGCGCAAAAAGGGCGATTGCTGATGCATGAAATTAGAATGCTGCTCGGCAGCGTCTGGCTCCAGTTCCAGCAGATTGGGCCTTACTGGGCTGTGGGGCTTGTCGCCGGATCGCTGGTGTCGGTTTTTCTTTCGGACAGAATCGCGGGGAAGATGGTGCAACTTGCCTCCAACACTTTCTGGCCGGTTCCGCTCTGCATAGCGGCCTTTCTGGGGATTGTGTCGCCACTGTGCATGTACGGCACCGTACCGATTATCGCCGCGCTTGGGAAAAAGGGCGTCCCGCAGCACCTTCTGGCCGCGTTCATGATCAGCTCGATTCTGCTTAACCCCAACATCCTGTTTTTCACTTTCGCCCTTGGCGCGGGGCTGGCCCTGGCGCGGCTTGGACTTAGCTTTCTAAGTGGGGTTCTGGCGGGCGGCCTTGTTCTTTTGCTTTTTCGGAACAGGGTCCTGTTCGCCTTTGAACGGTTCGCGCCGCAGGACGACAAGCGGAAAAGGGTCTTCTTCCTGGATCTGTTCAAGGCGGTCAGGATTACCGCGCCGTATCTTCTGTTCGGCATAACGCTTGCCGCCTGGTTCGAAAGGTACGTTCCGCCGGATCTGGTCGCCGGGCTGTTCGGGGAAAGGCGCGGGCTTGGGGTGCTGTTCGCCACGACGGTTTCCATTCCGCTATACGTCTGCGGTGGCGGGACGATTCCGCTGGTTAGGGCATGGATGCAGGCGGGAATGGGCACGGGCGACGCGATGGCTTTCATGCTTGCCGGGCCGACTGTCAAGATCAACAATATCAGCGCGGTAAAGATGATTTTTGGGGCCAAGCATTTCGCGCTGTATCTGGCGTATAATATCGCGTTTGCCATGATCGCTGGCTGGACCATAGAATTTATTTTGACCAGGCTGTAGAATACGTTATTAGGGAAAGGAGTTTGCCATGAAAAAGACTGGAATGGTATTCGGTGCCGTTCTGCTGGTTTTGATTTTGTTCAGTGCCGGGTGCGCGGAGCAACAGCGAAGGGTCGCGGCGGCACCGCCTATCGCCTCGCCACCTGCCGAGATCCCGGTTCCGGATGCCAACGGGCAGTACACCCTGGGCATGACGCTTCCGGACGGCATTGTTTCGGCGGTTTTTATAGAGGACAGTACCGGTGCGGATGACGGTGTGCAACGGCTTTTGCGCTCGATGCAAAACCACGGGTTGCATTTTTACCAGACCACGGCTACACCCCACGGGCTTATCGCCTCCGGCGACGTGGTGTTATTGAAGATCAACGCCCAGTGGGACCAGCGCGGCGGCACCAATACGGATGTTATTCGCGAAGTTATACGGGAGATTCTGGATCACCCGGACGGCTTTTCCGGGGAGATTATCGTTGCGGACAACGGTCAGGCGCAGTTCGGCAGTTTCGGCAGGGGTGGCAGTCTGGACTGGGCACTCAACAACGCCGAGGACACCGGCCAGTCCACCATGGCCGTAATTCGGTACTTTCAGGCGATGGGGCATCGCGTTACCGGGGTGCTGTGGGACGACTTTACCACGGTTCGTGTGCAGGAATTCAACACGGGGGACATGAGGGACGGCTTTGTGATGGAGGGAACGGCGCGGCACACTGGTATCGCAGTTTCCTATCCCAAGTTTACCACCGAGTTCGGCACTCACGTAAGCTTTAGGTACGGCATATGGAACCCAGCAACCGGGACTTTCAACGGCGATATACTCAAGGTCATCAACATGCCTGTGCTAAAGTCGCATTCGTGGCTACAGGTAACCGCCGCGGTCAAGAACTACATGGGCGTGCCCTCCGACCGGCTGACCAGAACGATCCCCGGGGGACGCGCCCACGACAGCGTCTTTACTGGGGGGATGGGAACCCTGATGGTGTACACCCGGATGCCGGTATTGAACATAACGGACATGATTTGGGTTGGCCCGGATCGTGGCCCCAGGGTCAACTTTAACGCCGCCGTGCGGACGAACAAAATCGCCGCGTCAACCGATGCCTTCGCGCTGGATTACTGGACAACCAGATACGTCCTTATGCCCGAGGCCGCAAGGGTTCCCGGGGGACGCGCCCCGGCGATGAATCCCGCTGGCACGGAGCCGGGCACCTTTGGCCACTGGATGCGCCTGTCCATGGCCGAGCTTCACAGGGCGGGATACCCCGCGACGCTGAACCCGGCGGAGATGCTGATTGTACAGAATGGGACTGTGCGGTAACTAGCTGGGGTTACCGGAAGAGCCTTAGGAAAACCTTTTGAAGGGTGGTGAGTACGACTGGCTCATCACTTAAAGGTTGCCGTAAAAGACGAACCAATTCGGCAACCGTTTGCTCGACTATTTTTCGCTTTTCGTAGGGAAGCGGCTCTACATGATCTGCTATCGAACGCACCTCCGGACTCTGGTGGGGCATTTTGGCATAGGGGACTGTTCTGCCGGTTATCAAATATTCCACCGTTACCCCCAATGTCCGGGCTATGGTTACGGCTTTGTCTGCGGAAGGCATTACGCTGTTAGTTAGCAAATATTTGTCTATAGTCTGCTTTGGTATGCCGGTGGCATTGGCCAGTTCCTTTACGAGAATACCCCTGTATTCAAGCTCCCCTTTAAGGCGTTCAGCGAAACCCATAAAATCATAATATCCAGACTTGGATAGTTGACAATTGATATTCTCCAGATTAGGCTACATGGAATACTATCAATATTTGGGTAGTACAAAAATTATTTTCACGATGGGATCTGTGGGGAATGAAGGCTAGCGGTTGCGTCCTCGATGGAAAATGGGGTAATGGTGAGGGCTACGAATACAAATTCGATAATGGAGACTGGGAATACTCGTGGCAAGGTGGCATGTTGCCAGTGGCGAAGGGAACCTTTGCCGCCAGCGATGGTATGGTTACCCTGGAAAGAACGCAGATCCACGGTACTATAGCCGGGCCGCCCCTTATGATTGATTTAGGTTCCGCATGGTATTCCAGGGACACGCTGGAATCGGCCATGCTCGCCGAAGGGTTTAGCCCGCAGGCCGCCGGCGAGGCGCTGGACGGGTTCTTTTCGCCGCAGTTGGAAAATTATTTCGTGGACGGGGACACCCTGGTTCTTTCGCTTTTCGGCGAAGCGGAAACCTGGGTTAGGCGGTGAAAAATGGAATCTTGATGGCGGCCTATTTTCTTGCTAGACTTGCTACAATAAAACAGGCAAACCATTGAAAGCCGAGGGGACGATGGACGAGGACATTCGCTGGAAACAACGTTTCCAAAATTACAGAAAGGCACTTACAACCCTGAAAAACGCCGTGGAACTTGCGGAATCCCGCGATCTGACCGACCTTGAAAAGCAGGGAATGATTCAGGGCTTCGAATTTACCATGGAGCTTGCCTGGAACCTGATGAAGGATTACCTGGAATGGAAGGGTATTATTGGCCTTGTCGGGAGCAAGGACGCGGTGCGGCAGGCGTTCGGCAACCACCTTATTGAAGACGGGCAAGTCTGGATGGACATGATTAAAGATCGAAACCTTGCCTCCCATTCCTACGACGAGACGGCGGCGGAAAAACTGGTAACCGCGATAAGGGGCAGCTATTACCGCCAATTCACCGCGTTCGCGGAAAGAATGGGCGGTTTGGCGGAAGCATGAACCACGGATTGCCCGACAGGACACTCGACACGCTTGATTCCATTTTCAGGAAATACCCCGGCATCATACGGGCCATTCTTTACGGCAGCAGGGCGAAGGGAAATTACCGCGCCGGTTCCGACATCGATCTTGCCCTTGTTACCGACGGCACCTTTACCCGAACGGACTTGCTCGGCGTTGCCGGTGATTTCGACGATTCCGACATGCCGTATATGGTCGATGTCCTGGTTTACGGTGATTTGTCGAACCGGGATCTGAAAGCCCATATTGACCGCGTGGGAAAGGTTTTGTATTCACGGTAAATACAAACAGGCTTCAAGCAACCGAAAAGCTTCGCCAACCCCGCCCCTAGTGCCTCCCCGCCAGTACCATCAGCAGGGCGATATCCCCCTGCCGCACCCCGGGGATCCGCGCGGCCTGTCCCACAGTTAGGGGCCTTACCGTTTTAAGCTTTTCCCGAGCCTCGCTGGAAAGCCCGGTTATCGCGGCGTAGTCCAGCGCGGGGTTCAGTTTGATTGCGTCCATCTTCGCGGTTTTCGCGACGGCGCGTTTTTCCTTCTCTATATAACCGGCGTATCTGATGTCAAGGCGGACGCGCTCCAGCCATTCGCCGGGGTACGCGCCTAGTTCCGGGGCGAGGGGGAGAATGTCGGCCGGGGATATGCGGGTGTCGGTAAGGCAGCGTTCCAGGCTTTCGCCGGCGTGGGACAGCAGCGCGATTGCGGCTTCGTCCCCGCCGGGTGCGCCGTCGCCGGGTACCGCCGCCGGCTGGCATTTCCGCCGGGCGAGCAGTTCCCGGATCTCGTCCAGTGCCCGGGCCTTTTCCCGAAAGCGTTCCCAGCGCTCGTCGTCCAGCAGGCCAATCTCGCGGGCTTTGGGGCTTAGCCTTGTGTCGCAGGTGTCGTGGCGGAGTACCAGGCGATGCTCGGCGCGGCTGGTGAACATGCGGTACGGTTCCTTGGTTCCCAGGGTGGTAAGGTCGTCGACCAGCACGCCGATGTACGCTTCCGCCCGGCCAAGTACCAGGGGGGGGCGACCTTGCAGTTTCATCGCGGCGTTTATCCCGGCCATTAGTCCCTGCGCCGCCGCCTCCTCATAGCCGGAACTTCCGTTGGTCTGTCCGGCCACGAAAAGCCCAGGGAGTCGCTTGGACTCCAGGCTGGGGTACAGGTCGAGGGGGTCGAGGTAGTCGTACTCCACCGCGTAGGCTGGGCGCACGATCTGGGCTTTCTCTAGGCCTGGGATGCTGCGGATAAAGTCCCGCTGTACGTCCTCCGGTAGCGAGCTGGACGCGCCGTTCATGTAGGTCTCGTTGGTGTGCAGGCCCTCCGGCTCGATAAAGACATGGTGCCTTTCCCGTTCCGGAAACCGGGTAACCTTGTCCTCTATCGATGGGCAGTAACGCGCGCCGGCCCCGGTGATTTTGCCGCCGTAAAGGGGCGACCGGTGGATGTTGGCGCGGATTATGTCGTGGGTGCGGCTGTTGGTGTAGGTGATCCAGCAGGGCAGGGTAGGGCGGCCGGCAATCGCGCCGGAGGGGGCGTAAAACGAGAAGGGTTCCGGGGTCTCGCCGTCCTGCCTTTCCATTTTGCCGTAGTCGATGGAATCCCCTGCAATCCGCGCCGGGGTTCCGGTCTTCAGCCGCCCCACCGGGAAACCCCGGCGGCGCAGGGTCGCGCCAAGACCCACCGCCGCCGCCTCGCCGAACCTGCCTTCCCCGGACTCGTGCTCGCCGATAAAGATCCTGCCTTCCATGAAGGTCCCGGCGGCAAGGATCACCGTCCGGGCGGCTATCCGGTGCCCCCGGCGTGTAAGCACCCCGGCAACCCCCGGCGTGTCGTTCGCGGTAAGCAGATCGACAACCGTGTCCATGAAGATGGAAAGCCCTTTCTGCCCCTCCAGAACGGCGCGGGCTCTTGCCTGATAGGCGTGTTTGTCAGCCTGTGCGCGTGGGGCCTGTACCGCCGGGCCCCGGGAACGGTTGAGTACCCGGTACTGGATCATCGTCGCGTCGATAAGCCGCGCCATTTCGCCCCCCAGCGCGTCCACCTCGCGGACAAGGTTGCCCTTGGAAAGCCCCCCGATCGCCGGGTTGCAGGAAAGCGCCCCGATCTGGTCGGGGTTCTGGGTAACAAGAAGAGTGGAAAAGCCAAGCCGCGCCGTGGCAAGGGATGCCTCGATCCCCGCGTGTCCGCCGCCGATGACAATGCAGTCGTAGTCCATGTGTGCCTAGTATACCATATCCGTGGATTTTCGCATTCTTGCCAAAACAGGAAAAAAATGCTAAATTGATATTCGTTCGGTAAAGTCCGAACCGATGAAATATGAGGAGGTTCATAATGAAGCTGTTTCTGGGGCACGATCCGGACCGGTGGCTTACCGCAAAGAAATTCCCGGAGTTTTATTGTTAGAATCATTGCGGCGGAGTGCTGTCCGTATTGCGACTAGAAAGAAGGTGTTCCATAGGTGACAGGGCGCGGCAAAAAAATCTTGCGGTTTCACGTAAAGGTGAACTTGGGATGGAGTTCAACTTTGAGCAATTTGTCGAAAAGGTGATAAGCGTTGTCGAGCCTTTGATGAGCGAGAAGAACCAAAAACTCGCGCTGGATCTGGATCCGAACATTCCAAAGCTGGTGCTTGGCGACGACCTGAGGCTGGCTCAGGTAATGACAAACCTGCTTTCCAACGCGGTAAAGTTTACCCCGAACGGCGGGGACATAACCCTTGCCACGCGCCTTGTGGAAGAGGCGGACGGTTCCTGTGTTATTCAGGTGGAGGTTATTGACACGGGCATTGGCATCGAGCCGGGCACGGAGGCGCGGTTGTTCAATCCGTTTGTGCAGGCGGACAGCGGAACATCCCGCAAGTACGGCGGAACCGGGCTTGGGCTTCCCATCTCGAAGCGCATAGTCGAGATGATGGGCGGGAATATCTGGCTTGAGTCGGTCGTGGGCGAGGGCTCCCGGTTTTCGTTTACCATACGGGTGGATTGTGGTGACGGTAGCGGAAAGGTGCCGGAAAATAAGCCCGTAAAAACGGACTTGAAATGCTTTGAGGGTCGCCGGGTACTGCTGGCGGAGGATGTGGAAATCAACCGCGAGATAGTTGTGGGGCTTCTGGAGATGTCGGGGCTGAAAATCGAATGCGCGGTGAACGGTCTGGATGCGGTTAATATGTTTAGTGCCTGGCCGGAGCGTTACGATCTTATTTTGATGGATGTGCAGATGCCTGAAATGGACGGGTACAAGGCCGCGCGGAAGATTCGCGAGATGGATTCCCCGAAGGCCAGGGATATCCCGATTGTGGCTCTGACCGCCAATGTTTTTAAAGATAACGTATCCCAGTGTATCGAAGCGGGCATGAACGACCATATCGGCAAGCCGATAAATTATGAAAGCTTGGTGGAAAAATTGCAGATACACTTGACGCGGTGACTTTTTGCTGATACTCGCTTGCTTTGGGTGGCACTGAGCGAGTGTCCCCCTGTATCCATTTCCAAGGTTGGGACCCCGTTCCTCCTGGCGAACTTCCAGCCAGCTCTCCGTGATATGGAGTGAGCGAGATTCCACACTCCCCAGGGTAAAAATCCTGCCGCTTTTTTCCTAGACAATCCCCGGCTATCAAGCGGAAAATATGTTATATTGTATAGGGGTCCCGGCTGGAAAGGCAGGGCGGGATTCCCTTCGGACACTCGTTCCGACGTATGCAACCATAAGGAAAGACCATGGCTTTTACTTTCAGGCGGGGCATTCACCCTAACGAGCAGAAAGAGTTCACCGAAAACATCCCTATAAAGATACTGTTCCCGGAGGCCAAAAGCGAGATGATCTACCCGCTCG